>Ga0114919_10004872_pt1 | contig 10754 bp, 7 predicted proteins | sample BlataG_FD_88682 | JGI IMG/M metagenome (GOLD analysis project Ga0114919, IMG submission 88682) | Deep subsurface microbial communities from Black Sea to uncover new lineages of life (NeLLi) - Black_00105 metaG | ecosystem: Environmental > Aquatic > Marine > Oceanic > Sediment | place: Atlantic...
ATTAATCAAGAGGGGGTAGCTTATCAAATAAAATCTTCTTCATTTCCGACGGAACGTAAATTACAAAAGGCGTTCGAAACGAACCTCGAAACACTTCTTGGTATTCGGTTTATTGGTAGCGAAATCACAACTGGCGATCGACAGCGTGGTCGTATTGATACACTGGGTTTGGATCAAGATGGATATCCAACCATAGTTGAGTATAAAAAATCACGTAACGAAAATGTCATCAATCAGGGTTTGTTTTATTTAGATTGGCTGGTCGATCATAAGGGTGATTTTGCTATTGCCGCTCATGAAAAGTTAGGTACAGATACTTTTATAGATTGGAGTCACCCACGTCTCGTTCTTATTGCAGAAAAATTTTCGGAATATGACAAGTATGCTGTCAATCGTATCGGCGCAAATATTGAATTATGGGTTTATCGTAGATACGGAGATGATCTATTTTATTTAGAACCCCTTTATGTTCCAATACCAAGAGAACCAATAACACCGGATGAATCGAGTACCGGTGATACTGGCCAGATCATTGAGATTCCAATCTATACAATTGATTACCATTTTCAACGCCGTTCTGATCAAGTTTTAGAATTATTTGATCAATTGCGTGAAAAAATATTAAAATTATCCGATGAGGGTGAAATCACCGAAAAAGCAAATAAGATGTATATTGGTTATAGTCATGGGAAGAATTTTTGTGAAGTTCGTATCCAAACAAGTGGTCTGAAATTGTGGCTTGATATACCGTGCGATGATCTCAATGATCCCTACAATCTCGCTCGTGACGTTTCTAATATTGGACATTATGGAACTGGTCAAGTCGAAATAAAGCTAATAAATCCTGAAGATGTTGAAAAAATTTTCTATCTAATTGAGCAATCATTTCTTTTAACAACTTGAGCTTGCTGGATATATCTCTTACTTGAGAATGGTAATCGATGAATTGGAGTATGAATTGATTGATCTTAGTATAGAGCTAAATAAATTATATAGCCTTTATGAGGCATCTACTATTTTAGATCATGCAGTAAAAGAGATAGATCGCGAACTTGCAGATTGGCGCCCTTTTAGTCCTTCTAGATTTATTTATTCATATTTCACATTTAATAGTATTTATGGATTCGATTGGCAAAATTGTGTTGAAAAACAATCAGCAATTAATTGGGAGCCTGATGAAAAACGAAGACTACCAAACGAAATTGATCAAATCAAGCCCTTACTAAAATTTTGTTTGTATCCTCTTGAAATAAAGACTCCTGTTAAATATTCTCAATTATTGAAAAAACAACTGAGTATGTTCTCAATATCTGATCCATTTCAATTTTTAGAGAAAATTGATTCATCTAACGAAAGCAAAAAAACGAAAGGACTACGTAAAGCCTTCCCAGGTAGTTTTAAGAATATTTATTACCCAAATGAAAATCTCGATGTTTTTTATTCATCTCTTTGCTCTGTCATTCACTTCATAAAGGATGTTCGCAACAATATTTTCCACGGCACAAAAACTCGTATTGAAATGCAAGATACGCCGCAACAAACCCGATTGCTAATATACACTTCTGTAATAAATGCAATAAATGGATTATTTTTCCTTGTGATCGAATCCAAAGATATTGATTGGAAAAAGGTTCCTGTAAATTTCATTAGTGTTTAACTTAAAATTCAACCGTGCCACCAAATTTTAACGAAGCTGAAACCCGTGCCAAACTTATCGATCCCGCCATTCACCAACGCGGCTGGACCGAAGATCTCATTAAACGCGAGGAAAACGCCGGCGGATTGTATAAAGTTCGTGGTCGTTGGCGCCGAGATGTTAAACACGCCGACTATTTGCTCCGCATTCCGGTGAGGGGTGGTAGTGAACCCATTGCGGTAGCAGTTCTAGAAGCCAAAAAAAATACGCTTCCTCCTCATCATGGTTTAGAACAAGCTAAGTTATATGCTAGTGCCGACCGTTTAAATGTTCCTTTTGTTTTATGTTCCAATGGCTATCGTTTTATTGAATTCGATAAATCAACCGGCGTTGTTTCCCAACCTCAATCATTAGTACAATTCCCTTCTCCTACAAATCTTCGCCAGAGGTATGAGACTTATAAAGGGATTGATTTGGAGGCAGAAGCCGCAAATCCATTAACCATACCCTACACAGGTGGAGACGCAGTTCGTCGTTACTACCAGGATGCAGCAATTCGTGCCGCACTTGAGAAAATAGCCGCTGGTGAAAATCATGTTCTACTCTCTCTCGCCACTGGTGCTGGTAAAACTCGTATTGCAGTCCATCTTCTTAAAAAAATCGCCGATGCTGGACAGTTGCATCGTGTTTTGTTTGTTTGTGATCGCACCGAGTTACGTGATCAAGCCCTTGGAGCGTTTCAAAATGTATTTGGAAACGATGCTCAGCCAGTGTCATCGAAAAATGCACGAAAAAATGCTCGAATTCTTATAGCAACTTATCAGACATTAGACGTTGATACTGATGAATCAGATGCAAATTTTTTCATCCAGAATTATCCTGAAAATTATTTCAGTCATATTGTGATAGATGAGGCTCATCGTTCAGCTTGGGGAAAATGGTCTATTGTTCTCACTCAAAATTCTGATGCCGTTCAGATAGGTTTAACAGCCACTCCTCGTCAGCTTACGCCTACTGTTGATACACCAGAAACAAAATCTGATTTACAAATCACCGCAGACAATCTGGCATATTTTGATGAGCCGGTTTATGAATACACACTCACTCAAGGTATCGCAGACGGGTATCTTGCTGCCTGCGAAGTCCAGAAAGGGCGCGTCAATATCGATGATACAGGTATAACAAGAGAACAGATACTTGAACTCAATCCAATTGATGCTATTACAGGTCAGCCAGTTACAGCGGAAGAGATTTACGAACTTTACGAAAAAACCAGCTATGAGGATCGAATTTTACTCCCTGATCGAGTTCTAGCAATGACGCAAGATCTATTCAATTATCTTATAGAATCGGGTGGTCCTGAACAGAAGACCATTATTTTCTGTCAAAAAGACAGTCACGCCGATCGTGTTGCAGCTGCAATGCAGAACCTCTATGCAAACTGGTGCAAACAAAACAATCAATCTCAGTGTGATAATTACGCCTTTAAATGTACTGCCGCTAGTTCTGGTAATGATATGCTTCCTGATTTAAGAGGAAGTTCAACCAGTTATTTCATTGCCACAACTGTAGAATTAATCACCACAGGGGTGGACATCCCTCGTATTCAGAATATTGTATTCTACCGATACTTGAAATCTCCAATTTCCTTTTATCAGATGATCGGCCGCGGTATGCGTCTCTTTCCTGAGAATAATAAGATCGCTTTTACAGTCTACGATTACACAGGAGCTACTGAACTTTTCGGCGAGGATTTTATATCAAAGCCACCAAGAACCATATCTGATGGTAGTGATGTAGGTCTACCTGGTACCGATGGTTATGATGATGAAACTGTCAAATCAATTGAAGTAGAAGGCTTCGATGTTTTTATTACGGATGCAGGACGTTACATAGTGGTTGATCGTGAAGGAAAATCTGTACCAATTACTATCGAAGAATATAAGCAGGAGGTTGCAGAACTTTTAGTTGAACAAGCTCCCACTCTTAATTCATTTAGAACAATTTGGATTGATCCCGAAGCTCGCCATGATCTCATGGTATCGCTTCCTCATGATGGTCAATCTGTCTTACTTATACGTGATATGGATAATATGCAAGATTATGATCTCTATGATGTTCTTGCAGATATTGGCTATGGAATGTCCCCTCGAACATTTGATGAACGCGCCGACGCGTTTTCCTATAAACATGATGCTTGGCTGAAAACTTTGCCTTCTGACGTCTCAAATGTCATCCAAGCCATCGCAGCTCAGTTCAAAAATGGTGGAACAAATGAACTCGAAAGCCAATATATTTGGCATGTGCCTGCTGTCCGACAGGCTGGTGGTCTTCGCTCTCTTAAAACGATAGGCGATCCCAACCAACTTCTCAAAGATACAAAAACCAGGATATTTGCAGTTTGAATTATGAATATGGAAGGTAAACACTTACCCGTTGGTTGGCGTTTGGATACTTTGAGAAATGTATTAACCTCTCTTGAATCTGGAAGTAGACCTGAAGGGGGGGTTCAGAATATTAAACATGGTATTCCAAGTATTAGTGCGGAACATATGGATCAATATGGTGGTTTCAAATTTGAAGAACTTAAATATATTCCCAAAGATTTTTATGATCATATGCCAAGAGGAAAAATTCAAAAAGGAGATATATTAATTGTCAAGGATGGAGCGACTACAGGCAAAGTATCGATAGTTGAAGATAATTTCCCATTTAAAAAAGCCGCTATCAATGAACATGTTTTTATATGCCGTGTTGATCGAGAAATAATCATTCCTGATTATTTATTTTATTGGGTATATAGTATTGAAGGACAAAATTCAATTAAAAATAATTTTCATGGTGCTGCTATAGGAGGAATAAATAGAAAATTCGTTGATCGTTTGTTTGTTCCTATTCCACCCTTGATCGAGCAAAGACGTATTGTTGATATTTTAAAATGTAAACTTAAATGTTATGAAAATGCACGTAAAAGCACCATTAAACAACTTGAAGCTTCTCAATCTTACCATCAATCTATCTTACGACAATTATTTCAAAATATAGATATAAAATCAAAAGATCATGTGTCTCTTAGAGATATCTGTATTCAAGATGGTCAATATGGTATCTCGCAAAAATCTCATTTTCAAGAGATTGGAGTTCCGATTCTTGGTATGGGAAATATAAGTAAAGGAAAATTAATCTGGGAAAAAATAAATTATGTTGAATTAACTCTAGATCAATTAAATAAATATCGTCTTAACAAGGGAGATATATTATTTAATCGAACAAATAGTGCAGAACTAGTTGGAAAATCAGCTGTCTTTGATGATAACAAAGAAGCAGTGTTTGCTTCATATCTTATAAGATTTGTAACAAACACAGAAATCGCTAATCCGTATTATATAGCAGCGTATATAAATTCACCTGAAGGTCGTCTTTATGTCCATAGAAATATGGGACGGGCTATAGGTCAAGTTAATATTAGCGCTTCTAAAATGCACAACATGTTAATACCATTACCATCGACACAAATTCAAATTAGATATGTAGATATTTATCTTAAAAAAATTAAAATGATGAGCAGTATAGAAAATGCATTAGTTACACAATTAAATATTTTAAAACACATTCCAAATAGCCTATTCCATCTAGCATTTAGTGGAGGATTGGGAAGTTGAATCAAAATCGCATAAACTTGTCATCTCGCCAATCTGTTGATAGCACTATTAAGAATATTTGCGACATAATGCGTCGTTCAAATTGTGCTGGTGCAATGGAATATGTTCCTGAACTTACCTGGTTGCTATTCTTACGTATCCTAGATGAACGTGAGATATTTGAAGTTGAGGAAGCAGCAGCAGTAGGGGCTTCATTTACCCCATCTATTGAGTCGCCATATCGTTGGCAGGATTGGGCATCATCAGCAGGGGCAAAACGCAAACAACTTCAAGAAGCAGAATTAGGTGCTTTTTTTTCATTTCTTCATAATGAATTACTACCTTATCTTCGTGGTCTAAAAGATCGACCCGGTGCAACTTCTCGACAGAAAATTGTTGGAGAGATTCTAGCTGACGTACAGCAAACTCGCGTTGATACCGAGTACAACATGTGGGAAGTGATCGACCGAGTTGATCAAATCCGTGATGATAGTATCGATCCTACTCATGTATTTCCTCTTTCTCAAGTGTATGAGGGGTTGCTACTCAAAATGGGTGAAAAACGCAACGACGGTGGACAATTCTTTACTCCGCGTGAAGTTATTCGTGCTATGGTTGAAACTATCGATCCGAAAGTAGGTCAAATTGTTTATGATCCTGCTTGTGGAACCGGTGGTTTTTTAGCCCAATCCTATGAATACATGAACCAACCGGAATTAAATGCCACTGATATTGATGATCTAAAAAATCATACTTTTTATGGACGTGAAAAGGATAATACTGTCTTTCCAATTGCATTAGCCAATCTTGTATTACATGGCATTGATAGTCCAAATCTCTGGCACGGCAATACGCTCTCTGGTCAAGAAGTATATGCCGATCTTTACCAGGATGCGCCTCAGTTTTATGATGTCATTCTTACCAATCCGCCTTTTGGAGGAAAAGAGGGTAAGGAAGCCCAGACTAGGTTCGATTACAAAACGGGCTCAACTCAGGTTCTTTTCCTACAACATGTAATTAGTAATCTTGCTGAAGGTGGAAAATGTGGAATTGTTATTGACGAAGGTGTGCTTTTCCGGACCAACGAAAGTGCATTCGTTAAGACAAAAAAAAAGTTGCTTGATGAATGTAAAGTCTGGTGTATCATAAGTCTACCAGGTGGGGTATTTACCCAGGCAGGGGCAGGTGTAAAAACCAATATTTTCTTTTTCACCAAAGGTGAACCCACTGATAAGATTTGGTATTACGATCTTTCCCATCTTAAAATACGCAAACGTACACCTCTAACAATTGAACATTTTAACCACTTCTTCGAAGTTCTCCCCAATCTTGAAGATAGCGATTATAGCTGGACAGTTGATATTGACGAACGTAAAATAAAAGCAGTAGAAGAGGCAGCTCCTCTTCATAAAAAATCCAAAGATAAACTTGCTAAATCTCGTCCTTTAGAAGCTCAATTAAGTGATCTTAAAAAACAGAAGAAATCCAAAACTGAAGAGTATGAAAAACTTCAAACTCAAATAAAAGCGAAAATAAAAGAAGCTCGCGAACTCGAAAATCGCGCTCAAGCAATCGAAGATGCCGTTTATGATCTGAAGGCAGTCAATCCCAATATCCAAATTGAAGAAGACCTACGCACACCTGAAGAATTGATTGCTATCATTGAAGAGCAATCCAAGAAAGTTATTGAAGCGTTGGCCTCTTTACGAGATTCATAATTCGCTTTGAGAATCTAGTCTATAATATTGAGAAGATAATTCCTGTACAATGGACCTTGGTATATATGCCTCGCGAAATTCGTTCTAATAATTCAACTGAACAGTTTATATATTTCTCTTCGAACGCTAGCTCTTCATCTGCCATTGAAGAATATCTTTCCTTTATTGCGCGCACTTCAGTTTATACTAGAATTAGACAGTATATTATCTATCATAAAGGGGATTTAGCAAATACTCTAACAAGTAAATTTTTTGATTTATATCCACATTTTGAGTTAATCAATCCCAGCGCATCAGTTATAAATTTGGATTTCGATTACGGTATTGATAATCAGAAGAATGTCAAAGGTGTAATTGCCATATTTCCAGGAAATCAAATTGATTTCCATAGGTTAGTTACCATTTCTTATTCCGATTTTTGGAATATTGCTGTTAATAAGATTGTTCGTAAATCGTATCCTGAAGCAATGCCTGTATTTTTTAAACAAACTGAAATGAGAGATTCGATCCTTTCACTTGAAGAAAATCTCGTTGAAGATATGAGAATCCGAATCTCTGAAGTAACAATGAAACGAAAAAGACAAGTAGATCCCTCTGAGATTAGGAATTTAGAGACAGATCGGCTATGGACAGAACAACCTGTTAAAAAAGTCTTTGATTTGGCTTTAGAACGCAATCAGTGGTTTACAAGCATCCAGTTTCAAATTCAACAAAAAAGAAAAAAGGCGAAATCTTTTAGAACAATTTCTAAAGGTCGATTATATAAATATGGAGTAATAAATTATGACTACATGCACAAAGATATTAATGAGTACCTGATTTCACTTCTTGAAGCTTATTCGGCTAAAAGATTAATGATGTTTCAAGGTCGTGGAATTCGGGAACGAGGTGATAAATCTAGTAAGCCAATCGAAATTTTGTATGATCATAATGTATTTGAAGATTCGCATGAGATTAGGAGATTTGCCGATGTAATAAACAATTACCCACACGCTACAAAAGCTGTTTTCCATGCAAACCCATACTATCATTCAAGCGTTGCAGATTTTTTAGAGGGCTCTTCTTTTGAAATTTGGGTGTTGTCACAAAGAAGGATCTTAATAATCCCACAAGCGAAGGCTTCTGAGAGCGCTTTTGAACGTCTGATTTCCCATATTTCATTTGATTTTAGGGAGGGCGAAATTAGTGAATATAGTGGATAGTTCGACGGATATGTCCATTGATGAAATATTAATCAATATTGAAAATTATAGAACTACCATTCAGGCTATACAAATATTTATTGGATTTATCACATGGGATAATCAAAATAAGGAAAAGCTTCCCGATACGAATGAATCAATCGGTCGGAGAATGGATACGAGTTCTAAAAACAGAATCAATCAGTTAATCACGATAACTCCTGATATAGCAATTCAAAGGAATTCAGAATTAGGTTATGTTGTTGAAGCAAAAAAGAGCTTACCCAGAAATACAAAATATTGGAGGAGAATAGTTGAACAATTAGAAAAATATGACGATGATTTATATGGTTGGTGGACTGAAGATGAGTGTATAAAAAATTCTTGTATAGTCTTATTAATTGAGATTTCAAGATCCGCTGATTTCAAAAACTATCTACTGAATGTAATCCAATCAGAAAATCTAAAGTATGTTAAACCATTATCAATTGTGGAATTTACTCGTTCTCCAAATTTTAAACAATATATATTTATTCGGAAATTGTGGGGTGAAATTGAGGATCAGGATTTATCTGAAATTCTTGAAAGTGGTAAAAAAATCCCAATAGAAGAAGTGCTGGCTTCGTTCGGAGAAAAAAAGTTTTATGATTCTCAACCAATAACTGAATACATTATGGAGATACTATGGCAAGTTATTTTTACCGAACGTAAGTCAGAAACTGAATATGATAACGAATTTAAAGCTTGGGTATTTGAAATTAATTTAGATGAATTGACAAATGATCTTCAAAATCTTTACGGCTCAGAAGGTAATAATCCTAGAGAAGTGTGTTATCCAAGAATTGGATGGGTAAGAGAAGCAATGGAAGGATTTGTAAATTTAGGCTTAGCTCAAAAAACATCGGGAAAAGGTAATTATATTGTATTATTTAAAAGACTCACTGGAAATGTTATCGAAATGTTATCGAAACATCGACAAAATTCAATTATGCAAAAGCAAGATGACACAAGACAACTATCGCTCTTCGATAATAAGAATAAAGAATCTATTTACAACGAATAGAAAATAATCAATAACTCCCCCAATCTTTTATAAGAATATATTTTTTTTAACGAAGATATCTTTCTTCAGTTAGTATCCTTACCTCAATCACCATCCCCCTGAGGGGGATTTTTCTTTAATCCACCCATTTCACCTTTGCATTCCCAGAACTACTGTGCTATTAATTAAAATCCATACTGCAAACTGATTCCAATAAGTAGCTCCCATGATTGGTTCAACTCTCACCGCCCTGGCAGCCCACCCGGCCATCTTTATGAGCTCTCCAATGAATAGCCATTCACGGAATGCAAACTTTTGTTTCAAGCCAGGTAACAACCCAGGTAACCACCCGAGTTACAAACATAAAATACCCCTCGTAAATCCGGCGCCCAGCCCGGAAACTGGCCCTTTAAGCATCCGTTTTATGCATCCGTCCTTAAGAATCCGTTCTGTGGATGCCGGATGCCGTATGCCGTATGCCCAGTTCTCTTTACTGCCCAGTGTTCTTTATTGCCCAATGCTCTCAAGCACGGTTTCTACAGCCGCCGCTTCAGCAGCTCGGAATGCTTGGACCTCGAATTTCCATCTATCGTCTGTCGTCCGTCTTCCGTCATCTGTCGTCCTTCTTCTATCGTCCAATTTTTCTCTCCTCTTCGTTTCGCAATTATTTTTTACTCAAAAATACCCATCATTGAACCCACTCATGGAGCACCTCTTGCCCCTGGCCGGCGACCAATGGGCTAAGATTAAGCCTCTCATCCCCCCGATTAAATCCGTTACCGCGCCGCCACCGCCTTTGCCCAGGTCAACCAGAGCCTTACCGCCGAATACCACAGCACACTGCTCACTCACCGCACCGGCCTGCTGGGCGATCTGACGTTTCCAACCGGGGCGTACCTTTACTCGCAGCCCATCGACATGCCCGAACTTCCATACTCCGATTTTCTGATTTTTACCCAATATATATACGATAAAATATACCAATAATGAAAAAAGAAACGTACAAGAAAATTGCTTCATTGTTGATAATCAGCCTGATCACCATCATCATCACCGCATGCGCAGATTCTGCTCAGCTTGCGGGTACATCGGCGGCAGCGACACCTGAATCAATCTCCCAAACCGCCCCTGCAGTGGATGCGCCCCTAATAGTTGAACCAACGATCGGTACTGAAGGCGCTGACCCAGGTTTCGATGAGAGTGGTAATGATAGAGTTCCGGCGATTACCTATCCCATCGTGGATACCGGGCAAAGCGCATGCTACGATGCCAGCGGTGCAGCAGCCGCATGTCCCGCCGAAGGCGAGGCCTTATTTGGGCAGGATGCCCAATTCAGCGGCAACACGCCCAGTTACACTGACAACGGCGACGGCGCCATAACCGATAATATAACCGGCTTGATGTGGCAGCAAAGCCCTGATACCAACGGCGACGGTATGATCAACGCGACGGACAAACTGACCTACGCCGAAGCCGTCGCTGGAGCAAGTATGCTTACCCTGGGCGGCTACACCGACTGGAGGTTGCCCACCATCA
>Ga0114919_10004874_pt1 | contig 10749 bp, 7 predicted proteins | sample BlataG_FD_88682 | JGI IMG/M metagenome (GOLD analysis project Ga0114919, IMG submission 88682) | Deep subsurface microbial communities from Black Sea to uncover new lineages of life (NeLLi) - Black_00105 metaG | ecosystem: Environmental > Aquatic > Marine > Oceanic > Sediment | place: Atlantic...
ATTGGGAAGATGTTTCGCCCTCTACAACGGTAGACTTATTCGGAGCTATAGATGATGAAAACACACATGTTGTAGGTGCTTCAGGTACAATAATTTACTCTGAGTATTTTGGATATAGTTGGATATTTATTGATTCACCCACAGACAAAGACCTTTACTCGATTACCACAATCGCTGCTGATGATTATGGATTTATTGTAGGTGCGGAAGGCACTATTCTCTATGGTGGCGGAGACCCCCCAGTTTGGGAACTTTATGAACCATCTCCGACAAATCAGGACTTATACACAGTTTGCGGAGATGCTCATCCTTCAGACCCCAACACCACATGGGCTGTGGGCGCAGGAGGAACAATCCTGGACTATGAGGATGGTGTGTGGAGCTTATATCCCTACTCACCCACAACTAAGGATTTATATGGTGTATATGTAAGTCAATATACAGGTAATGCCTGGGCTTGCGGTGCGGGGGGAACAATTATTTTTTGGGATGGAACAAGTTGGATTTTGCAGGATACCCCTACAACTGAAGACCTTTATCCAATATGGTATACATGGTGGCCTATGTATTGCGTTGGAGCCAGTGGGACCATCTTAAGAAGTGAAAATGATGGTTTAACTTGGGAATTAGATAACTGTCCGGTAACTGTAGATTTACATGGCGTTGCTGGTTATACCCCATTCTGGGCAGTAGGAGAGAATGGAACCATACTCAGCAGAGATTGGTGTCAAAACATACAACCCATCAGTATTGGATATGTTAAGGCTCTCTTTGCGCCCTCCGTGGAGGCTGCCGGGTCAAAGGGTGATGTGAAGGAGAGGTAGTTACGAATCACCCCCCACCATTCCCACCTCCACCACTATAGCCGACTTTCCCTCCAGCGGACAGCGGTTCTCGCAAATCCCGCAGCCGATGCACAGGTCGGTAACAACCATCGGTCTTGCTATCCTCTTATAACCCTTTCTCTTCCCCTTTCCCCCGCCCTTTAGGACGATAGCCTTCTGCGGAACCGGGCAGACCTCCTCGCATACCAGACACTCCTCGTTCTTCGCCCAGGGAAGGCAACGGTTGCGGTCTATTACCGCCAAACCGATTACGGATATCTGCTTCTCCTCCAGGGGCAGTTCCTGAATAGCCCCGCTGGGGCAGACCCGCCCGCACAGGTTGCAATTATACTCGCAGTAGCCGATGCGGGGCACCAGCCGGGCGGAGAACATCCCCGCCAAGCCAGCCTCCAGAAGGGTGGGCTGAAGCCCCCAGGTGGGACAGACCCGCATACACTGACCGCAGCGGATGCAGGCGCCCAGAAATCGCTCCTCGGGGAGTGCTCCCGGGGGACGGAGGGGCGCGTTGTTCTTCTTTTTGGGGAGGAACAGGTCAGCTCCAAGAGCTCTGGGGGCGGCAAGGACCAGCCCGGTGCCGATACTGGCGATGAAGGCTCTTCTACTGGGTCCTGCGGAGGCAAGTTCCTGTTCCTCCTTCCTGCGGGTAAGGGGGCTTGCAAAACGGAAGTGGACCGCATCCAAGCGACAACTACTACGGCAGTTCAGGCAGAGAATGCACTCCCCGCCGAAGGTCCCCACCCCGTCCCCGGCAATAGCCCCCATCTTGCACTCAGCCGGGCAGGTCCCGCAATCCTTGCACCTCTCCGCATCCACCGTCCGACCCATTGGGGCGAGTCGGGAGACCGTTCCCAGAAGCGCCCCCAGAGGACAGAGCATACGGCAGAATCCCCGCCTGCGCCACAGGGCGAGTAAAGCTATCCCTACGATGATGGCGGTGTGAACATACCAGTGGGGGAAGTTGGGCGCAAGGAAGGAGAAGATATGCTTGTTGGCGAAGGAGGAGAACGGATTTGCGGTGGGGGAGAGCCACCCCACGCCCTTTGCTACCGAAAGCAGCCATCGGGCGAGGAGCTCCAGGGGGGCGAGTACGCCCATAATGTAGGAGCGGGGGGCTATGCTCAGCGGGTCCAGGTAGCCCACCAGTTGCACCCCCAGAAGGGAGGCGGAGATGCCCCCGATGAGGATGAGATATTTTACCCGAGAGGCGGGGGAGGGCTTATCGCCGGGCTTCTCCTTGCGCACTGGGAAGAGTTTGTCGGTTATGTCAATGGTGGTGCCCAGGGGGCAGACCCAGCCGCAGAAGGCTCTACCCAGGATGAGGGCGGAGACCAGGATGAACAGCGCCGGCCAGAAGGGGGTGAGCAGACTGCGGGCGGAGATGGAGGCGGTGAGTGCGGCAAGCGGAGAGAGGCGGGAGAAGAGCTCCGGGGGGATGGGGAAATCCAGGGGGTAGTTGTTGCGACCGATGAGATAGAGAAAGAAAGCCAGGCTTAAAAGCTGGACCAGGCGGCGCAGCCAGATGAGGCACATCTTGTTGCCTTTGGGCTTGGTTTTTCCGGTCAAGGTGAGACCCCGTTAGACCGCTATCCGCTCAATGTTGACCTTGGTAAGGTCAATCTCCCCCAGCCCCCGCTGGTAGCCCTCTTTGATGCAGTAGACGTCCTCCGGGTCTATGTTGAAGAGGGTGGCGGCGTGGGCATCAACGGCTACCGGGTCGGTGGATAGGATAATGGTATCCATTATTTTAACATCTGCCAGGTCTCCGCCGGTAGGTCCGTTGGCTACAAGGATGCGGGTGGCGTCTATCACCGTCAGTTGGGGGCGCACCACGGTCCACAAGTCCACCAGCTTCTCCCGTATTCCGCTGTGCCACTTTCCCCGGTTTCCGCCTATTACCCCCATCAGGTTCTTGAAGCCCAGGGTCAGTTTGGTAAGGCTGTGGTCCTTGGCTATGGGGACATTTATAATCACATCGGCGTCCATGCAGTCCTGGTAGTAGAGGAAGCTATCCAGGGCGACGCCTTCAGGAATTGCCACCTCCACATAGCGGTCCTCATCTATGAAGGAGACGGAAGCCCCCTCGGCTTCGGCGGCGGCGGCGATACCGCTTCGCACGTAGGTTCTGCGGGCGTCGTTGCAGGGATAGTCAAAGACCCGCACCTCCTCTGCCCGACAGGCGACACACTGCTTGACCAGCTCGGCGACCACATCGGGGTGGGTGTTTGCCGCCTGTTCCATGGTGCGGTCCCAGCCGATGTTAGGTTTGACTACCACCACATCGCCCTCATGCACCAGATTGGAGAGTCCCCCCATTGCCTCCAAGCCCCGACGGACCATGGCCCGGTAATCCCGCCCGGTAACCACCACCAGCCCCTCGGTCAGCTCCCCTGTCTTGGGTTGCTCAACGGTTATCACCTCACCTGAAGAATCCCCCCTCTTACAGCCTAAAAGACCGCCGCAGAGTGCACCCAAGCCGGCGGTGCCGATGGTCTTCAGAAAATCCCTGCGAGACTGCTTCCAGTTGAAATCGTAGAGGTAGCCGTTTACGAAATTTCCCATCTTTCCTTCCTTTATCCCTCAAATGAATATTGGAGGTTGAATTCTATTATCTGAAGAGCAGTTCATCAACTCTTTCAGCAACACCGGTCAGCTCCCTTAAGGAACCGTCGCTGTAGGCGGTCAGCATGACCAGATATATCCCCCTGCAAAAGACGATGAAGCCCTCACCGACCAGACTTCCCTCTCCGATCCCGTCGGTGCTGTAGTCCTCATAGACGGTTTCCAGAACCTGGCGACCCCCATCAGCGCAGGAGAGTATTACCAGAGAGAACTCGTCGTCCCCCTTCTGATAGTAGGCGACTGCTAGAGCTGTAGCCCCCGCATCAATGAACCGGTCGGCTCCGCCGTTTAGATATTCCCAGAGACCTTCCTCCCCCGGATAGAACTTCTCTGTCTCCTCTTTTTCGTAGCCGACCAGTTCATCAGGGAAGGACAAAAAACCTCCCTGTGCCGGCACTACAGCGAGACAGATGATGAGTAGACCTGCAAATACACCTGCGACCGGGAGTCTTTTTGCTTTGTAGGTTCTGGCGGATGTAAGCATGCTCATCCCTGCGGGGTGGCGAAGGTAGTAGTGTTCATAATCGGGCTGCCGGTTACTATTTAAGGTGTTGGGGGCATAAGGATGCGGTTAAAACTTCCCTCATTAGTATAACCCGAAATGGGGGAAAAGGCAAATGGGTAGGCAGGGAAAGCTGGGATGGTGTGGTGGGGGATGAAGATTGGAACTGCTACTATTATTTTATTCTATAGACTGGAGTTTCCGGGAGCAGAATCCCGGCCTCAGCCATAGACCGCTAACGATGAGCCGAAGCCGGAGGTCGGCTACCGAATACTGTTGCTTGCCACAATCTAAAATCTTGACACGGTGGCAAGTTGGTGGTAAAATGGCAAGAATAATAATTTCATTATCCCTTGATGATGACAAACATTCGTAAGTTTCAGATATTCTAATGAAGCTCATAGACCTACATTTACATAGCTCGGTCTCCAGCGACGGCGAGGTTTCTCCCGCTGAGCTTCTGCGATTGGCTTCCACCGCCGGGCTTTGCGCCGTCTCCATCACCGACCACGACACCACCGAAGCGTATCGCCAAACGCCCCCCGGTGGCTCAAATCCGGAGCTGATACCCGGCGTGGAGATGACCACCAGACTCGGGGAGAGGACGGTTCATCTTCTGGGATATTTTATGGACCCCTTTGAGGAAAGATTGGTGGAGGAGCTCTCCAGGCTGGATTCGGCAAAGAGGAAGCAGGCGAAGCTACGGGCGGAAAGACTGTGCCAGTTGGGCTTCGTCTTCACCGATTCGGATGTGGCGAGATACGCCAGGGGTAAGGTGCCGGTTGGTCCCATCTTCGGAATGGCTATTATCAATAATCCCGCCAACGACCGCGACGCTCGGCTACTTCCCTATCGTGAGGGTGGAGAGCGCGCTGAACAGCCCTATTACTACTTTGACAAGGACTTCCTGCAGGAGGGGAAGCCGGCATACTGTCATGTGGAACGAATTTCCACCACCGGGGCGATAGAACTGCTGAGGGAGATTGGAGGGGCTCCGGTTCTGGCTCACCCCGGCGAGAAGTTTGACCCCAGCAAGGATGCCGGGCTGATCGCCGAACTGAAGGAGCACGGTATGGTGGGATTGGAGGTCTGGTCCACTTATCATGATGGAGCTATGCAAAACGCCTTCTTCAACCTTGCCCGGAAACTGGACCTGGTCGCTTCAGCCGGTTCGGACTTCCATGGTCCTGGGATCAAGCCGAATATTCGTATCGGGGTGAATGTAGTGGGCAGATATAAGATAGTTGAGGAATTGCTTCAGGCTATCGGTCGTGGGGATTGAGCGGTGCGCCTGTCTGCTGTTGATGTGGGTTCAAACTCCGCCCTTCTGCTTATCGCCGATGTTCTGGAGGGGAAACCGCCGGTCATTATTGATGAAGCGCTGGTCACCACCAGATTGGGCAAGGGAGTGGAGCAGAGCGGGGGGTTATCCCCCGAGGCTTTTAAAGATGGCTTGGACGCTTTGGTGGATTTTTCCAGGAGGATGGATGAGGCTGAGGTGGAGGCTTATTTGGCTGTAGCCACCGGGCTCCTCCTCCGGGCGGATAACTGGCAGAACTTCAGCGATAGGGTCTGTGAGCAGATTGGGCTGAGGATAGCCCTGATTACCCCCCAAAAGGAGGCGGAGCTCTCCTTCCTCTCAGCTACAACCAGCTTGGAGCTTTCCGGTGATGTGGCTGTTCTGGATATCGGTGCCGGAAGCGCCCAATTGAGCCTGGGCAGTGGGGCTATCATCCAAGAGTCCGTTTCCCTGCCTTTGGGTTCACTGCGCTTGACCGAGAGGTTCATCCCCCAGGCACCGACGCCGGACGAAGACCTTTCCGGATTGCAGGATTACATCCGCAAGCAGTTGCAGGAGGAGGGAGGGGGATGGCTTGGGAAAGTTGGGGCGGTTCCGCTGGTGGTGGTTGGGGGAACGGCGGTGGCACTCATCGCCCTCAAGCTGGGACTTGCGCAATACGAACGAGACGCTATCCACGGCGAGTCGCTCACCGCCGACGATGTCGCCGAGACCGTCGCCGCATTAGCCCCTTTGGGTCAAGAGGAGCGTGAAGAGCGGATGGTATTTGAGCCGGAGCGGGCGGCGATCATACTTGCCGGGACGCTGGTCTTGCAGGAGTTCATGCGCTTCTTGGGGAGGGATGCGGTTCAGGTCTGCTGGTGGGGCTTGAGCTATGGTTTACTCCTTCGTCTTTATGAGATTTTGGCGGAGGAGTGAGTTAATCTGAGCAATTTTGTGAAAAAGCGAACAAAATCTTGTTTAGATGTGGTATAATTCTTCACATTCTAAAACCGAAAAAATTTCAGGTCATTTTCAGCGCTTTTGGGAGGATATTGATGGCAGACAAATATGTCTATTTCTTCGGCGGAGGTTTTACCGAAGGGTCTAAAGAGTTGCGCAACTTACTGGGAGGAAAGGGGAGTAACCTGGCGGAGATGGCTGCCATCGGTATCCCCGTCCCTCCCGGCTTCACCATAACCACCGAAGCCTGCGTGTATTTCTATAGGAACAAGAAATATCCGCAGGGGATGAAGAAGCAGGTGGAGGAGGCTCTGGTTAAATTGGAGAAGGTCATGGGGCGGGCCTTCGGGGATAAGGCTAACCCACTGCTGGTCTCGGTTCGTTCCGGGGCTCGGGTCTCTATGCCCGGTATGATGGATACGGTGTTGAACATTGGACTGAACGACGAGACGGTAGGGGGTTTGGCTGATTCCATGGACAATCCCCGTGCCGCCTGGGACAGCTATCGCCGTTTTGTGCAGATGTATGGCGATGTAGTCATGGACTTAAGACCGGAGAGCAAAGAAGAGACCGACCCCTTTGAGGGTATAATTGAGAAGATGAAGGCTGAAAAGGATGTGGAGCAGGACATAGACCTGACCACCGAGGACCTCAGGGAGCTGGTGCGCCGATTTAAGGGGATGATTAAAGAACGGTTGGGTCTGGACTTTCCCGACAACCCCTCCGACCAGCTCTGGGGGGCTATAGATGCGGTATTCAGCTCCTGGGATAATCCCCGGGCTGTCGCTTACCGTCAGTTGAATTACATCCCCGACGACTGGGGCACGGCGGTCAATGTGCAGGCTATGGTCTTCGGCAACACCGGCGAGGAGAGCGGAACCGGGGTGGCTTTTACCCGTGACCCGGCAACCGGAGAGAATAGTTTCTTCGGCGAGTATCTCATTAATGCCCAGGGCGAGGATGTAGTCGCCGGCATCCGCAATCCCCATCCCATCTCCGACCTGGAAAAGGAGATGCCCAAGATATATAAAGAGCTGGATGGGATACGCTACAAATTAGAGGAGCACTACAAAGATGTCCAGGATGTGGAGTTTACCTTTGAGCACGGCAAGCTGTGGATGTTACAGACCCGGGCGGGAAAACGGACCGGTCTGGCGGCAATCAAGATAGCAGTGGATATGGTTGAGGAGGGGTTGATCTCCAAAGAGCAAGCCTTGATGCGCCTTGAGCCGGACCAACTCAATCAACTGCTCCGTCCCATCTTTGACCAGGAGGCGAAAAGGAAGGCGGTAAAAGAAGGTCGGGTGGTTGCTCATGGATTGAACGCCGGACCGGGAGCCGCTTCCGGGCGGGTCTGCTTCTTCCCGGAGGAGGCTGAGGAGCGTGCCGGTAAGGGTGAGCCGGTAATTCTGGTGCGCATGGAGACCAGCCCGGAGGATATCCGGGGGATGTCCGTCGCTGAGGGCATCTTGACCAGCCGAGGGGGGATGACCAGTCACGCAGCATTGGTCGCCCGCCAGATGGGTATCGTCTGCGTGGCTGGTTGTGATGAACTGAACATTAATTATCAGGAGCGCATCATCACCGTCAACGATACCGTTATCAAGGACCGGGACTTTATCTCCCTTGATGGTTCAACCGGCGAGGTCATCCTCGGTGAGCTACCCACCCAGCCCTCGGATGTCATTCGTGTGTTGATAGAGAAGGACATGAAGCCGGAGGATTCTCCCACCTATCAGCTCTTTGATAAGATAATGAGTTGGTCGGACGAGTATCGTCGGTTGGGGGTCTTTACCAACGCCGACCAGCCAGATCAAGCGTATGTTGCCCGCATGTTGGGCGCCGAGGGAATAGGGCTGTGTCGCACCGAGCATATGTTCTTTGAGGGGAACCGCATTGATGCGGTGCGGGAGATGATACTCGCCGACAGCCCATCCGGACGGGAACAAGCTCTGGCTAAGATTCTGCCCATGCAGAGGGAGGACTTTGTGGGTATCTTTCGGGTTATGGAGGGGCTTCCGGTTACCATCAGAACCCTTGACCCCCCCCTGCACGAGTTTTTGCCGGATGACGAGCACGAGATAGTGGATTTGGCGAAGAAGATGGGGGTAAGCAACGAGGAGTTGAAATTCAAGGTTGAGAGCTTGGCGGAAACCAATCCCATGCTCGGTCATCGTGGTTGTCGTTTGGGGGTGGTCTATCCCCAGATAACCGCCATGCAAGCCCGAGCCATCCTGGAGGCAGCCTGTGTGGTGTCTAAAGAGGGGAAGGAGGTCAAGCCGGAGATAATGATTCCTTTGGTGGGCATCGCCAAAGAGCTTGAGCTTCAGGCTGAGGTGGTGCGCGATGTGGCGGAGAAGGTCTTTGAGGAGCAGGGCGTGCGGGTGGAGTATAAGATAGGGACTATGATAGAGCTTCCCCGAGCCGCTTTGGTCGCCGACCAGATTGCCGAGGTGGCGGAGTTCTTCTCCTTCGGCACCAACGACTTGACCCAGACCGCTTTCGGCTTCTCCCGTGACGACGCCGGAAAGTTCCTGGCTTATTATACTTCCAAAGGCATCCTCAGACGGGACCCCTTCCAAACCATAGACTTTGACGGGGTAGGTCAGTTGATGGAAATTTGTGTGCAGAAAGGGCGCAGAACACGAAAGGATATCAAGTTGGGCATCTGCGGTGAGCACGGGGGAGACCCGGATTCGGTGAAGTTCTGCCACCGTTTGGGCTTGGATTATGTCTCCTGTTCCCCCTATCGGGTGCCGATAGCGCGGTTGGCGGCGGCGCAGGCGGTGCTTGAGGAGAGGGAGCAGAAGAAGGAGGAGGAGGAGAAGAAGAAGAAGGAAAAGAAGTAATAGATTGAGCAAGTTTCTTGAACCGCTCCGATATTAACCAGGGGTTTAATGCCCCTGGTTTAAAATTTTTTAGTTTAATATCAGCGTATAATCCTTTTTGTAGAGGAAACAAAAAGGCTCTCGTCTCTTAAGATTTGTGCTACTATCTTGGCAAATTATGCCCTTCCTACCCTTCATCCTCATAATTTGCGGCGCTTTGACCCACGCCCTGTGGAACTTCTTCGTCAAGGGCGGAGAGGATAAGCTGGTAACGCTGTGGCTGGGGATGGGGTTTTTGATGGTGGTCTATACCATACCGGTCGCCATAACTTTTAGCATTTCCGACCTGGCTTGGCCCGCCTGGGGTTTCCTTCTAGCCACCGGTTGCATCCACGCAATATATTTTTTCCTGCTCGCCTCCGCTTATACCTACGGTGATATCTCCTTGGTTTATCCCATCGCCCGGGGCTCAGGGATAGTATTCACCACTTTATTTTCCATCCTCCTGTTCAAGGAGTTCCCCTCCTTGTGGGGAACTTTAGGCATCGTTGTGGTGGTGCTGGGGGTGTTTATGTTGATGCGCCGGCGAAGGAACAATCCCCGCCCGGTGAAACTGCGCACAATTCTTCTATCCGTTGCAGTGGGCTTAACCATTTGGGGTTTTTACTCTGTTGATAATATCGGAATAGCCTACCTCCCGGCTTATCACTACATATATTTTTTAATAATGGCGGCTTTCCTCGCCCTTATGCCCTTTATCTTGATCTTTCGCAGGAAATCTATTCTAAATGAAATTAGAGTGTCCTGGAAGCAGGTGATCGCCGGGGGTTTTGTTTTCCCCTTCAGTTATACCTTCTCGTTGTGGGCGATGACCTTAGCCCCCCTGGCTTATGTGAGCGGGGTGCGGGAGGTGAGCGTAGCCTTTGGCGCCGCCCTGGGGGTTATCTTCTATAGAGAGCGACCGATTTTGTGGCGCATCCTGGGAGCGTGTATCATCGCTTCAGGAGTGTTGGTAATCGGCTTACGGGGTTAGAGTGATTGGTTTGACTAATATAGGCAGAAAGCTCGCCCGACTGAAAATCAGAGGAGAGGATGATGGATGCAAAAGAGGTGCAGGACAGGCTGAAAGAATTCCTCGGGCTTCTCCACTATGACCGACCGATTGTTGCCTTGTATGATGCAGATGAGGTGGAGCCCTTTGAACCTGTGGTATATCCTGCAGAGAAGGGTCATGCCTGTATCTTCTCCTTCTACCCCGCCTGGGAGAAAGATAGAACTCTGGTTCTTACTAAGGAGCGGTCTGGCTGTGGGGGTGGGGGGCGCTACCTCTGCGGGGCAGAGCCTCATCTCAATCGGGAGGATTTCATTAATTTTCTCTATGGCGATGAGGGGCTCAAAGCGACCAGGGAGCTTGTAGAGGAGATGATGGACGACGCCAGACGGCGCCGACCCCGGGGCAAATATACCCTTTTGGGTCCCTTTCGGGTGGAGCATACCGACAGGATGACTTCTGTAACCCTCTTTGCCGACCCGGATCGGCTGGCGCCGTTAATAACCGGGGCGCACTATTATTCCGCTGATTGCACTGACGATGTAGTCATAGCCCCTATGGGCTCCGGCTGTTCTTTGCTTGATCCGTTCGTAAATTACGCCGACCCGGATAAACCCCGGGCGGTCCTGGGCTCCTCCGATATGGCTATGCGAAGTTACCTA
>Ga0114919_10004875_pt1 | contig 10746 bp, 8 predicted proteins | sample BlataG_FD_88682 | JGI IMG/M metagenome (GOLD analysis project Ga0114919, IMG submission 88682) | Deep subsurface microbial communities from Black Sea to uncover new lineages of life (NeLLi) - Black_00105 metaG | ecosystem: Environmental > Aquatic > Marine > Oceanic > Sediment | place: Atlantic...
AGCCCACACCTCCTCCCTTCAATCTCGAATCCCCCGTCCACCATCCCCCCCCCCCCACCCCCCCCCCCCTTTTCCCCCCCCCCCCCCCCACACACACACACACACTCTCTTTCCACAGGGCATACCTTAAACAACTAGCACTCTACCGCCAACCCATTTGGAAATGCAAATACACAGGCGCCTCCAACCTTACATACGAAGCAGCAGCCACCAGTGAACATCTCATCAATCAAGTCCTCTCCTACTTCCCCACCTCTCCAGACATTACACGTGCCGCCTTTAGTTTCATCCACCACTCGGTTCTTCCACTCCCCAAGCTCACTCAAGCTCTGAAGAACCACATCAGTACTATGTACAACCATGTCATTCCTATTGGTGATTCTGAATTAAAGAAGTGGATACAAGCTGTCGCATCTCCAGACCCGTTTCCTCCTGCTGCTGCTACTGAGGATGCACAACAACAACAACAACCAGCTGTAGATCCATCATCGTCATCATTAGTAGGTACATTATGGAGAGCAATAGAATTCTTTAGAACCAAGTATTCTCTGCCACTAGACCCAGCATCATCAGATGTGGAGCGATTGGCGACCGAAGCCAAGAGAGAAGCATACTTGGCCCAAATGGCTCCTCCTCCTGCTTCTGCTAGAGTAATGAGAGAAGATGAAGATGGTCATATGGTGATGATGGATGTAGATGAAGGAGATTGGGATGATGATTACCGTCCTTCTTTTATTGATGGAGAAATGCAGCCTTTTGGAATGAAGCCTGGCCGAGGAGGAGGGCGGGGAAGAGGGAGGGGAAGAGGAGGACCAGGTGGTGGTGGTGCTATTGTCACTGCTCCTCCTCCTGGTGGCAGTGGAATGTATAGAGGAAGAGGAAGATGGGGAAGAGGTCGTTGGAGTAGTGCAGCTGCAGCAGCAGGTAGTAGTCACAATGATATGTACCAAGGCTCTGGATCCCTTGCCTCGTTGTCTGGATTGACAGGAGATAATAATAATGTCAACGGAATAGGAGGGGGAGAAGGTTCCCATGGTAACCTGAGCTACATGCAACGCCAAGCATCAGGATCATCAGCACCAATTGCAGCATATGTCAACGCCATTGAGCCAGAGACAGAAACCCTAGAAGAAGTAGAAAAGAGAATGAATCCGGGGAGTATCAAACATCACGTGCTCACTTTGCTGAAAGAAGCAGGAGAAGAAGGACTGTCGGTCAATGAGCTGGTTGACGAGATTCAAAAGAGAGAATGGAAGAACTGGGAAGAGCCTAAGCAAGCAAGAAACTCTGTAGCTTCTACATGTGGACTGGATAAAGCTTTCATCAGAGTAGGACCAGCTAAGTTTGCGCTGAAAAGCTTGCTCCCACCTGACAAGCTGAAAGCCTTGCTGGCTGAGACATTGATGTACAATCCAGGATCACTGAGTGCAGCTGGTGGTTCTTATGACAAGGCAATAGCAGCAGTAGACGCTGCACATGCAGAAGCAATTTGTCAACTGAATGCGGTTCTGGTCAAAAAGCAAACAGAAAATAATAATTTCAATTGTGCACATTGCAAAAGAGTCGTCCACCCCACCCTCTCTCCTCTCCTCTTGTGTGACACCTGCCCCCGATCCATTCATTTAGAATGTCTAGGCGTAGGATGGGACCAGCTGCCAACCGGCGTATGGTGCTGTCCTTGGTGCATGGAAAATGTCCAGGCAGCGTACTTGAGAGTGAAGGACCTCGAGGCACGTAGAAATGAACTGATGGAGAGAGCAGAGAGGAAAGACAGAGAGGCGGAAGATAAGTTGTTGAAGAGGCTGCTGGGTAAGGATGATAAAGATAAATTACATACTCAGGATGGAGATAAGTTGCCTATTGGTAAGAGAAGTAGAGCTGCACTTGATGATATGGAAATTATCGAGGAGGAGAAGGAGAATGCTGTGAGATTGAAGGCGAGATTGGTGGAGTTACAAGAAATGGCTGCTAAATCTGGACCTGAAGGAGGTGGAGGAGCTCAATCAATACAACACCAACAGCAACAGCAACAGAAGATGCAAGCATCATCATCTTTCCAGCAATTACCACAACAAGGAGATGTGGGTAATGGTGATGGTGTTGGTAGTCTTACACCAATAGGGGGGGGAGGGGGAGACTTCCTTGAAGATGCTGCTGTGCGTGCTGAGGAAACCAAACAAGCAATTGAAAAACTAGAAATCATCATCAAAGGGCCCCCAACCTACCCTCCTTTATTTGAAAATGACCCCACCGGTACCACTGAGGCCACTTTCATGGAAGCCCTGTCAGTCACTGAGTTCCTAGCGCTGTACGACGAAGCCTGTGAAACCAGAAAAACACTGTCTACATTCGACATCATGGAAGCAGCAGCCTGGCCATTGGATGCAGAGGAAATGGCCCCATTGTACCAGCAACTCTTGTTGTGTTGTATTTTAGAGCAATTAAACAGGGACCCTCCTGCGAAAAGTATAGCTAACAGGTGGTGGAAGCTCATGACAAATGCTACGTGGCCGGAGATATTGAGGAGGTATTTATTGAGAACGAGGAATGGACTTGGTCCTGGAGGTGTAGAACTGAATAAACATCATGTTACTGATACTCATGGCAATGGCGCTGATGATGATGAGGCTGGGGATGAAGATGCAGGAGGTAGTGGTGGTAGTGGTAGTAGTAGTAGTGAAAGAGGAAGACCTGCACCTCCCCATGATATGAATCCCTTGGAGATGGACATGGATCAGATTGCTCTGCATGCTGCTGATGTACTGCAAACAGAATCTTGGTGGACACTGAGACCAATAGTGCACTTAAAACTGCTGCATTTGCTGTGTTATGATATAGCCCAGGGCTATAATTTGCGTCAGGAGATTCAAGGGAGGTTAAATGAGAGTATTACTATCCATACTGAGAGGTTTAGGTTGCATTTTAGAAGGGGGACTGGACGTGGTGGAGGGGCTGCTGGTGGAGGAGCAACGAGAGGGAAGAAGAAGAAGAGAGGTGGTGGAGCTGCTACTGGTCCAAGTACTAGTGGTGGTGGTGGTGGTGAGCAAGGGGAGGCGGAACTACAAGCTCTGGAGGCAGAAGCTGCAGCAGCAGAAGAAGAAGCAGGTGGTGGAGAGGCAGATAATGAAGAAGAGGAGGAGGAAGATGCCGAAAAGGTAGCAGCCAGATTTGCCCAAGATGCAGAATTTGAAGCAAAATTAGTAGAAAAAGCCTTCAGAACAGAGGCACTAGGTCTGGATCGTCATTTCAACAAATATTGGGCCCTAGCATGTGACCCTGGTTTTATATTTGTAGAAAATGACCAAGGGAGAATCACTGGGGTAATGCGATCAGTAGCCGAACTTGATGAGCTTATTGCTGGACTAATTAGAACAGGAGGACAGAGAGAGAAGGAGCTCTACATCACCCTGAGACGTAGATATAAGATGCTGACTGAAATGCTGTCCAAGAAGCCAGAAGAGCAGCTGCCAACACTGCAACTGGATAAAGTCCCCCGTCCCCCGCCCGCTGACAAGAGGAAGAATCAGCCAAATATCAAGACACTGGGTCAAGCAGTCAACCAAGCCAGTATGACAGAGGTCAAAACCAGACTGGAAGGGTTTATTAATGAGCTGCAAGACGCAGAGATCAAGTTGCCAGAATGGGCAGAGACAAAGGAACTGAGAAGACGGGTGAGAGTGTGTGATACTCCTCAGGATGTGGCCGAATGTCTGATCTTTATTGAGAGTGCTCTGGGAGTCGCTGGAGAGGGGCTGCCTGGTGGAGGTAGTAATGCTGGGATAGCTCACTTGTTGGAGGAGGACGCGTTGCCATTTGATGAAGAGGAGGCCAAGAGGTTGGCGGAAGAGGAGAATCAAAAGCTTGCTGCTGCTGCTGCTGCTGCTGTGAAGGATGAGGATGAGGATGAAGAAGACGAGGAGGATGAAGAAGATGATGAGGAAGAGGAAGGTGCAGCAGCTGCAGGTGGCGGACCTGGTAGAAGAGGCAAACGTAAGAATAAAGAAGGTGAAACAGCTCCATTACGTCATGTTGTCAGAGACGATGAATTTGATGATTCTGACGCTGAACATGCTTATTTGAGAGAGAAACGTATGAGAAAACCAGCTCGCTTGTGGAGAACTCCCAGAGAAAGAGCTGTCTGGGTCAAATCAGTGAAACAAGCTGTAAAAGCAGGAGGAGCTGCTGCAGTGCAAGTCACATATTGCGCCTATCTCCTAGTAGTCAGGGCCAATCCAATGCTGGAGAGAATTGTAGCTCTGGCAAAGGAACATGCAAAGTGGGAGGAAGAAGAGAAGATGAGGGTGGCAGAGGAGGCAGAAGCGGCAAAGAACCGACCCCCTCCAGATCCAAAAGCAACAGAGGAAGGCTACCCACTGATGATCCGTACAGGTAAAGCCAAGACCGATGATGGTGTCAAGTTTGTGCTGAAAGCTATGGGTAGAGAGCCCTTCCCTGAAGGGAGAAAAGTTCTTCCTGAGCATCTTGAAGCCAATGAAAAGATGGTCAAAGAATGCAAATGGGGCTATCAGTGCACTGTGTGTCAACAAACAGGAGATCTCATGTGTTGTGAGCACCCTGATGGGTGTAACTTCACTGCTCATCTAAGATGTACTGTGCTGGTAGGTCTGCCCAAGGGTTCGTATATATGTCCTAATCATGATGAGGCTGATTTGAAGACGAGGAAGAGGAAGAGGACGAGTGGGTTTGAAGGAATGGCTGGCGGGTATGGGGAATTGTCTGAGGATGATGATGATGAGAGTGGTGAGGAGGGTGGGAGTGAGGATGGGAAGAAGAAGAAGAAGAAGGGTGGTGGTAGTGATGAGGAGGAGGAGGAGAAGGGCAGTGAAGGGAGTGATTCTGAGACTGTGACTGAGAGTGATGATTCTGAATAAATTGGATTTCTTAGAGTATATTGTATTTAGTAAATGACTGAAATTATAGCTAGATAGTTGGTAATTGAAAAAAGAGGGGAGAGAATAGGTTTTTATTGCTGCACCTCTCTGGAGAGTTCCTGTCGTTGACCAAGTCTTAAAGAACAAGGAGGGGTGGTCATGGGAGGGAAGGGATTGCAAGGAAAGGCGTTTTAATGGCGAGATAGTTGACCATGATCGATCATTACTAACTGATGTAGATCAATTTATTTACTATAGCTTGGCAGTTTGTTGTTGTCAAGTTGATATAAGCCTAGTTAACTTGGGAATCTTATTCAAAGTCAATTGATGAAGTCTTAAGTTTTCAACTTGGGGGAAATAGTGGGTATTCTGTGTATTGATTACAACACCTACAGGTAATTGGTTGTGTGTATGATTGGTTTCTAGAGGAGTTGGCGTTTTTGTTTGACCTCCAATCCTCCTTGATCACTCAGCAGAAATCTTCAACGTCAACTGAACCTTGCCTTGCGTCTCAACTGTCATCATGGATGGAGTAGCGAATGTTACAGTCACTCCTGCGAAGCCTGAAAAGCCTTTAGCTCCATACTCAACCGTTGAGCGAGACAATACCAGTCAACAACATGCACCACAATGCCTCACTGGAGAGAAACCCAAACTACCCTCTATAGAGCGCACAGCCACTCTCATGCCACCACCATACACTCCTTATAAGTTACAACCATGCTTGCTCTGCGGTACCCTTGGAACCGAAGACCTTTGCGGCCCTCTCAAACCTGCCTTTACCGACGTCTCCGATGACGATGCCACGAACCCACGTGCAGAAGCTCCAGTCGTCCACCACCTATGTGCCCTCTGGGCCCCTCGTGTTTACCAACCCCACACCTCCAACACCTACGTCAACCTCAAATCTGAACATCAACGCTCCCTCCGACTCAAGTGTGCAGTTTGCAATAAACTCGGTGCCATCTCCAGCTGCTCTGCCCCCGGCTGCAGAATCGCTTTTCACCTCCCTTGCGCCCTCACTGTTCCCAGCATCAAGATGGATAGCAATACCTTTGAGCTGCTGTGCCCTCATCATGCTGCTATGGAAGCTGATGATGCTATGGATGTGGATGAAGAAGGGGCAGCTACTGGGAGTGATCCTACTGATGAAGATTTCGTCCTTCATGTGAGAGGAAGTGGAGGAGGAGGAAATAGTGGTGGAAGTGGAGGTGGCTTTTATGGAGGAGTAGGAAGGCCAAAAAGACTGCCAGGAGGAGGTTCCTCTTCTTCTCGCAATAGACACCGCTCCAACACCGATTCCCAACGCAGCCGCACCGACTGGCAACAAAGAGATGAACACACTTGGGTCAAAATCGTCCCCCCCTGGTGGCTAGAACACAAGACTATCCATTTTGCCACTCGTGTCCACCGTGATCTATTCAAATGCCAACCCACCGCCGTCATCATTGACTCTAAAGGCCTGGAGCGTGTGTGCGGCATATTGACGGAAAATCGTAACGACATGAGGCAGCAGTTCACTCTGAGGGGCAACTTTCACGATGTATGGGATGATGAGAGAGTTGAAGCTGGGGATGTTTTGGTGTTCATAAGGGATCCTGCGACGGGGAAGATTCAGTTGGAGGTGAACAAAGGCGCTGCTCTGGCCAGTACAACTACTACGGGTGGTGGTGGCGGTGGTGGTGGTGGGTTGTATAATGGAGCAGGGGCTAATGTAGTTATGAAATTGAACAAAGCAGCTGAATCAATCATGGATTGGCATGCTGCAAATGCTGGTAGTACTACAAGCTCAGGAAGACCACAGCGTGCTGTTCGTGCTACTGGATATAAACAATATGGAAATACTTCAACTACAGCTGGAACAAAGAGAGGTGCTGCTGCTGCCGGTGGTGAAGGGTATTACCACCTTCAATCTCAACCAAATGGAGGAGGAGGTAGTGGAGGTGGAGGTGGAGGTGGCTCTCATCCTAATAGATGGGCAGAGCTTGCTGATGGTACTGGCGCAGTTAAAACTGTCTACAAATCCACCCTGGCCCACCAACAATGCCCCATAGCAGGATGGCTCTTCCGCCAGCTGTATGGTCGACATCCAACAGAGATTGATCAGGCAATGGTATATGACTCAGATCTTGGAAAGCACTACACATTTGATGTACAGTATGTGTCTGCTGCTAATGTGCATTATATAACTGGGAGAGAGTTCAGTGTGTGGATAAGAGAGAGTGGGTTGAAGGCTGGGGAGCAGATTAAGATAAGATTAGAACAACAACAAGTAGAGCAACAGCATCCAACAGCAGCAGCAAGCAGAGGAGTTGGAACAGAACCTCTCCCTGCTCCTGCTCTTGTTGTGCCAACTACTGCTGTTACTACCCAACCCAACCCTGCTCCTCTGACTTTTATTAGAAGAGTCGTCTTCCAACGTGTTCCCGTACAACATGCTCCCAACTATCACTATGGATCAACAGCAGCAAGAGGAGTTCACCACCACCAACCACCAGCACCTCCACTGCCAAATGTTTACGATACAGTCATCTCTCCACCAGGACTCATGGCACTCCAAGCCCTAGAAACCCTAGCCACAGCAGCCGGATATGCCAATATTCATGGAACACCAGCTATCCAGTCAGTTTTGAGTGGACAGGGCCTGCTTCCTGGGACTCAGCTCCCATCTCCTTCGCCATATATGTTGAAAGCTAATGGTGGAGTCAAGCCCACCTTTGGTGTTGCTGCTGCCACTGCTGCTGCTGCTAATACTGTGACCACCACCACCAACAACAACAACAGCGACAACAAAAACAACAATAATGATAACACCATGCCTGCTAGTGCCCCAGTTGATACGAAACCTTATCCTCATCCTACTGCTAATAATATAAATAGCGATACTAATCCCCACAGAGCTGCTATCAAGAGTCTTCTTGCCAAGGTAACTGGACCACTGTTGCCTCCTCCTCCTCCTCCTCCAGTTCCTACATTTGTAGCAGGCCCCTCCAATGGCATTACTCCAGTCAAGTATGATTACTCTGCTCCAGAGGCAGCCAAGCGTCAACGTACTACCACTGCTCATAATACAGGGAGTCTTGCCAGTAGTTTTCATGCTGCTGCTAATTTCACCATTGTTGATGCACCTCCCATCATCTATACCAACAACAATAGTGATGGTACTACCACAAATAGAAATGCAGTGCCAGCTATTGTTGGTAATACCGGTCAAACTTCAAATAACAATAAAAACAACAGTGCAAAGGAGTTTATGGAGATCATGGCGGTGCTCAATAGCTTTGAATGGACTGAAGAAGAGAATACGATACTGCTCAAGTTTAGAGCTAAATATGCTTGGTTGGATAGTGTAGGAAGAAAGATTGTGCATGCTAATATTACAGAGTTTCAGAAGAATAAACTGGCCTTGTTGGAAGTGCTCAAGGCAGCTTGATTTTTTAGGTAGGTGGAGGAGGATGAGGGGAGAGGGAGGTAAGGAAAGAGGGAGAAAGTAAGAGAGAGAAATACAACTACATTCTTTTCTTCTAATTATTAAGATTTGTGCGCAACGTTATTATTTCTAGACTAAAATAGTTCTTTCCTTCTATCTATCTCTTACAAAGTTGAAGGTATCAATTTCTTCATAAAATTGGGTACTCTCAATTCATACCCTAACCCTTTTAATACAATAGAATACAACACGTGCGTCATAGCTACATAAAACAGTGAATTAACAAACAACAAGGAACCTATGGTAATGGCCACCGTCAGTGGAGAAGGAGCTCCACTCGTACCAATCAGCGCAGACATCTGATCCAGCAAAGCATGCACATTACTCATCATCAGCGCCAGTAGGTTTTCATTAGTAACCCAAGAAGATAACGCTATGTAGGCAAAATAGCCTGCTATCCTGGCTGCTGCTCCTGCTGGGATGCTCACCGCCCATGGTAGTCGCAGTGACCAGCACGTACCTAGTACAAATGCGAGCATTCCGTAGAGCAAGACATAACTGACTGCTCTTACAGGTCCCATGAGGATGAAGAGGAGGATGAAGGCTACAATGGTGGTTTTAGCTGCTGGTATGGGTCCTCCAGTGGGCTTTCGTAGGGCGGCTATGATGACGGGGAGGGGGAGGAGGTAGGATACGTAGCCTTCAACACGGAGGAGAGTGGAGACGGTGTAGGCAAGGCCGCTGACTGCTGCGAGCATGGCTGTTTCTACTATTTGATATGTTTGGGTGAGGTTGAATCTGGTTGATGGTGTTGTGGATGATGATGTGGAAGGTTGTTGTTGCTGTTGTTGACGGATAAGGTCAATGGCTTGAGCGATATCGTCTGGGGAGGGGCGGTCGGTAATGGATGATGATTTGGGGGACTCGAAGTCATCTTTGCCACTTCTGGGTATTACTAATGGTATTATATGGGTATCTTTATAGTATCTATGAGATATTTGTATCCTATGGTTGAGGTGTGCCGAATATAAAGCATGGATTTTGTTGGATGAGAATTCTGATCTGTTGGTGCAAGATTTCGGTAATTTCATTGCTGCAATCTATTATTACTTCTTATTAATGCTCCATGATTCTAACCAAACATTTAATAGCCGTAGATAAGACGTATTGCTCGCGTATTTGTCCATCTCCAGACCATCATCGGTCGTCGCGATGACCGATCGCAACTAGAGTCGGGGAGAGGCCAAGAATACATAATGGCCTCGCCCCAGCTCATGACCATTTCTGTATGGATTTATGCTGATTTGATTGAAAGTAGATAACTGAACCGCTTAGAAAGGTGGTATACCTAACTTTTCATCACCTTGAATCAAATTGAAAAATAGACTCTAGTTATCAATATGGAGAACCGTTCTGAGGTAAGCACATCACCATAACTTCAAAACACCCCCATATATTCATGTATGTGCACTGCCGCCTCTCTACTTTTTGCAATAAATAACTTAAAAATCATCACCTCTTCTCCCTTCTGCAGCAACCAATTCGCCCTGCTCCAGTTCCCAAACTGGTCCAGGACTTCGTCGTCTACTTCTACCGCCACATTAGGGAACGTAACATCCGCGAAATCTACACCATGTACACCTACAGTTTCTCCCATCTCTCCGAACGCTTCTTCAAAGGCTCCACTTGGCCTCCCGCCGAGGCCATCGCCCACCTCGTCGACAACGACCATGTCTTCTGCATGCTCTACAAAGAAATGCGCTTCAGGCATCTCTACGCCTCCACCAGGCCTTCTCTTCACCAACGCATTGAAAGCTGGGAGAATTACAGAGAGCTCTTTGGTATCATCCTTTCTTCCAATCTCAACATGATGCTCCCCAATGGCTGGCTTTGGGACATGATTGACGAGTTTTGCTACCAATTCCAGAGCTGGGCCCAGTATAGAGGCAAGATGGCTGCCAAGTCTGAGGAGGAGATTGAAGCATTGAAGAGTGTAGAGGGCAGTGGTGTTTGGGATGGTCAATCTGTCTTGGCCATTCTTAATGAACTTGTTGCTCGTAGTGGCATGAGAGAGGAACTTTCAGCACCAGGTATGTCCTTATTTTTAGGGGGGTTCAATACTACTAATACTACTACTAATACAAGGGTAGACTGACAGCAATATACTGTACTACATATCTTTGCAAACTAATTCATAATATAGATAACTGGGATGAAGAATAACTAAACGCAATCACCATCTTTCGAATGACTACATAAATAGTATGATTCGAGTGTACCAGTCCCATGGATCTGACCAGTTACTATTAGTAGTAGTAGTAGTATGATAGGGTGTAGTTGTAGATTGTAGTTGTACTTGTAGCTTCTTCTTCTATTCCTTCTCCCGAGTGTATTTTTTTCACTAACCCTCCCCCCCCCCCCCCC
>Ga0114919_10004876_pt1 | contig 10746 bp, 10 predicted proteins | sample BlataG_FD_88682 | JGI IMG/M metagenome (GOLD analysis project Ga0114919, IMG submission 88682) | Deep subsurface microbial communities from Black Sea to uncover new lineages of life (NeLLi) - Black_00105 metaG | ecosystem: Environmental > Aquatic > Marine > Oceanic > Sediment | place: Atlantic...
AATTTTTTGAACCTGTGTTCTTCAATTTGAAAGTAGCATAACCAGAATCGAATACTTCTGGATTTTGAATTTGAAAACTAGATTCTAAAGCAGTATAATCAAGTTTAAACAGCTTAACCATCCCATTTGAAGAGAAATATTCGGGCTTAAAAACTTTAAAATCGTATTGTCCATTTTCGGGTATATGGGTTACATATGTTTTCCCTTCAGTATCTTGTCTATTAAATATCTCCCGTTGATAATATTCAGTGAAAGAGTTAATACTATCAGGATTTGCCGGAGGATTTGTAGGGAGGCCAGCAAACATTAGTTTAACTAATTGGCTTTCGAACCATTTTGGAGTGGGTCTTTGTAAAGTATTGTTAAAATATTCGCTTTCAACGAATACGGAATTTGGTCCCCAATTATCTTCTTCCATGCCCCAATCCTTATATTTCTGGTAATTATCGTTACAAATTCTAACCATCCAGGGCCACTTTCCCTCATCTCCACCCAAATTCGGATATAGCATCCCAAAATAGACTAAAACATAATCTGCTTTTAGCTTTTTAAATACTTTTGCGCTGTAGAGCTCGTCTGTTTGCATCATTGCCATTCCTGTCATTCCTATTCGTGTTTGATTAATTGTTCCATTATCGTTTACAGTTGTCATGTTTCCGATTGGAGTTAACCAATACCCGTAGTCCCACCACGAAACAACAACAGTTGTTCCAGGAAGATTGGTTTTCATCCAAGTTAAAGATTCTTCCCAGTCGTGTATCTCTCCTCCAGGTACAATTTGACTTTGTGATAGTTGAGTAATCGAAATGTTAGAAGCATGCATTACTTGGGCAATACACATTATCCCTACGATAATATAAACAGCCCCAATTTCAGATTTCCCTACGGTTCTTTTAACTTGACGCTTTCGCTTTCTACTTATCCCCGTTCGTTGTTCCCCATAAAAGCTGCCAAAAATTTTTAAAATGGTAACCAACCCGTAGGCCCCTACTAAACATGCAGCGGGGGCAAATAGAAGGATAATACGAATCATGCTCCCAGTAAAATAAAAGATCAAAATTAAACAGGATATAAGTAAAACATCTGCGACATTGGCTCTTTTAAACATGAAAAATAATCCCAGAGGTAAAAGCATTAGAGGAATTAAGGTATTATAATAGAAGACACTCCAAGCACTTGGCATATGTTCGGCTACTGAAGCTACAATGTTTATAGATTCCCGAATTAAAGGGCTTAATACGCTTACGAGCCTTTGTCCAAATCCAAAAGGAATTATATTGGGAGCAACCCATATAATTGCGGCTAATACAATAATAATAGGGATTAATCCCCACTTAAGGAAATTTATTAAACCATCATAAAACCGTGGAATATTACTTCTATATGTGTGTAGTAGATGAAATACGAGTAAAAAAAGTGAAAAATAAAAAATACCCCCTAATTCTATGCTGGTGAAGAAATTCTTGAATGGAAACGTATTACTCAGAGAATATATTAGCATTCCTATGCCTTCTATTCCTACATACGCAATCAATAGTTTAGGATTATATTTTTTCAGTAAAATCATAATTCCACAGACAATAGGTAAAATCAGATATACAAAATTAAATCCACCCCAACTCAGAGCTAAATACCCTAAGAATATTCCCCCTAAAAAGGAATGAACGATTTTTCCCGTTCGTATTGTCTTGATAAAGAAATAAAAAGTCATTAAAGTTGAAAATACTCCAATAGTTTCGTTATCGAAAAAACCAGCAGTTGATCGTTGCATGAAACCCGGATTGAACGCCAAAAAGAAAGCAGCTATTAACCCACATCTCCGATCCAACGCTTCTTTTCCTACGAGATATATAGCAAAAACAGTTGCACCTCCCATAAATGCAGGAAAATAAAAACACACGTCGTAAAGAGATACTGGAATCCCAATTGAGGTGAAAAATTGGTAAATTGTCACCACTGTAAAAGTTAATCCAGGTCTGAGATTTGCTCGATCGTATCCTTCTGGAAACCAGCTTTTGAAATCGTGCCAATTGAAATACTCAAAGATTGTGTGCGTTGACAGATACTCTGCGTTATAATACTGAATCCACGGGTCAAAGGCTTTGATTAAGTAATTACCAGAAACAACTGGAGAAAGTCTAATATAAATGGCCAGAAATACGACTAAAAACAGTGCTAAGAAAAACAAAATATTGAATTGTTTTATAGTTATACTCGCTCTTGCACGATCTCTTAAATTTTTTAGTGACGAATAAATTTTGGACATATTTTCCCTTTAATACCTTTGATAAGCTGAAAATTACATATGAAATTTAAAAATATAAATGTTAAGTTCCATTAAAAGATTATTTTTTAACAAATTAATTGGTTTCAATATTATAACACGATTTTAAATTTGACAAAAATTCTGGTTTTATGAGTAAAATTATTAAAATTTTAAAAATAAGATTTATACGAATGGAAAAAACAAGATATCTCTTTAAATTCTACTACATTGGATCTAAAAAATATTTCGGTTCACAAAGACAACCAGATTACACAACTATCGAAGATTGTTTGATAGCAGCCCTACAAGAAAAGGATTACATAAACGATATTAAACAATCGGGTTTCGAAGTAGCAAGTCGAACGGATAAATATGTATCAGCTCGAGGATCTGCTTTTTCTTTTACTACTACTAAAATCCCAACATTAATGGAGATAAATTCCGCTTTACCAAAAAGTATTGGAATCTGGGCATTTACTAAAGTTCCACTAGATTATACATCAAGATACAACGCGGTATTTAGGCATTACAAATACATAACTCGTTATTTAAAAAGTGCATTAAACATAGAGAATATGAAAAGGGCGTGTAAAGCCTTAGAAGGTCGACACGACTTTATAAATTTTTCTAAGCAAAATAAAGAGGAAGAAAAAACTGTTAGGAATCTTCTTCTAGCGTCAATGAGCATAGATGGCGATTTCATAATATTCGATTTTAAAAGTAGAGCTTTTTTAAGACAGCAAATAAGGCGAATGGTAGCTAAAATTATGGAAATCGGCTTAGGGATCATCAATTTCCAAGATTTCTTAGATTTATTTAATCCCGCTAGATCGATCTCGTATCAACCCGCTGATCCATTTGGATTGATTTTATGGGATATAACCTACGGAACTAGTGTACAACCCATTATTGATGAAAAATCAAAGGACAGGATGGATACTTATTTTAGAGAAAAGGAGCTAATTTATGTTTCTAAAACAAAATTATTCCGTCTTCTTCAACATGACAATGTTTGCTAAAAGTGCCTGTAATTGGATTTCTTCCGTTCCCCCTTGACTTAACCGATATTCAAATTCAGCAAGGAGTTTGGAAAGTTCAATTTTTAACTCTTCGGAAATTCGCAAATCATAAATTTCTCGATAGATATTTTTGATAATATTGATACCCGACAAACCATATTCTCTTGTAATGTCATTGAGTAATTTTAAAGAAAATTGTAATTGTCCTTCGAGAGCAGTTTGAAGAATTTCTCGAATCTTTTCTGGTGGAACTTCACCAGCAACACGAAAAACAATATCTTGATCAATTTTTTTTGAGATTGTTCCACACGATTGCAAATAATTTATAGCTCTACGACAATCTCCTTTAGATACTTCCACTAAAGCATTTAAGCCATCAGGACTAATAGTAATCTTTTCCTGATTTGCAATATATTTTACTCTTTCTTTAATATCGTCATTATTTAAGGATGAAAATCTAAATACAACACATCTGGATTGTATTGGGGGGATAATTTTATTAGAATAATTACAAATTAAAATCATTCTACAATTTCTAGTGTATTTTTCCATTGTTCTCCTCAAAGCTTGCTGAGCAGCTGCAGTCATATTGTCCGCTTCGTCTAAGATTAAAATTTTAAAGGATATATCTGAAGGAGGTTTTGCTTTTGCAAAATCTTTGATGTAAGTTCTAACTACATCTATACCTCTTGCATCGCTCGCATTCAATTCTAAAAAAGTGGTGTTTACTGCCATTTTTCTACCATATAATTCTCTTACCATTGCTAAGGCAGAAGTTGTTTTTCCTGTGCCTGCTGGACCCGCGAATATTAGATGGGGCATTGACTCATCTTTAATAAATTGTTTTAATCTTTTGATAATTCCTTTTTGATTAACTATATCATCTAAACGGCGCGGTCTGTACTTTTCTACCCAAGGTCTATTTTCTGACATTGTAACACCAGATCTCAATAATGGCTCTCAATAATAAATAAAAAAATACTATTAAAGATTAAAGTTTCTTTATTTATTATTATTATATAACATTAAAATATAGAAAAGAAAACAAGAATATGACTGATTTTAAAATTACTAAAATTAAATCTCGCTGGATTTTAGATTCGCGGGGAAATCCTACCGTTGAGACTGATGTATATGCAGGTGATGTTTACGCTAGGGCGTCAGTCCCCTCAGGAGCGTCAACTGGGATTTTAGAAGCCCTAGAATTGAGAGATGGAGGCAAATCGTTCTTAGGAAAACATGTAACAAAGGCAGTATCGAATGTAAACGATGTCTTAGGAATGAAGTTAATCGGTTTCGATGTCCGAGAACAGAATAATCTTGACGAGAAGATGATACAAATAGATGGAACGGATAACAAAAGTAAACTAGGGGCTAACGCAATTTTATCAGTGTCATTAGCTAACGCGAAGTTGGCAGCAAAGTTATCGCAACAACCGTTATTTGAATATCTCAATCTTCTAGCATATAATAAAGAAAGAGAGAATTATTTGCTCCCACTACCATGTTGCAATATTATAAACGGAGGAGAGCATGCCGGCAATAATTTGGCGATACAGGAATTTATGGTATTACCTATTGGCGCCGACTCATTCTCTAATGCAATACAAAACGTTGCAGAAGTATATCAAACTTTAAAAAAACTGCTGAAACAAAAATATGGACCGTCCGCAATTAATGTTGGGGACGAAGGGGGTTTTGCTCCTAATTTGGCGTCAACATCAGAAGCGGTTGACATAATTATTGAAGCAATCGAAGCAGCGGGTTTTTTGATGGGCATTGATTTCGTGTTGGGTATGGATGCTGCTGCTAGTGAATTTTACGAGGATGGATTCTACAGCATTGATGGGAAAAAACTCACTAATGAAGAATTATTAGAGTATTATTTAGATTTATTGCGTGATTATCCCTTTAAATCCATTGAAGACCCCTTTGATGAGAAGGATTTTCGATCTTTTTCTAATCTAACAGCGAAGGTTGATACATCTGTCCAGATTGTGGACGACGATCTGACCGTAACTAATATGAGTATCCTTAAAAAAGCTATCGACGAGGAGGCAGGAAATGCTCTTTTACTCAAGGTTAATCAAATTGGTTCTTTAACAGAAGCGGTAAATGCTGCTAAGATGGCATTTGATAACGATTTCAATGTTATGGTATCACATCGTTCTGGGGAAACCGAGGATTCGTTTATCGCTGATTTAGCCGTAGGACTTTGTACTGGACAATTGAAATCAGGAGCTACATGCAGGAGCGATAGAAATTGTAAGTTCAACCAATTGCTCAGAATCGAAGAGTTATTAGGTTCCAAAGCAGTTTATCCTGATAAATTTGATTCATGGAAAAACTTCTTCTAGTTATTTTCCTTCGATTTTTCTTTTAAACCTATAAATATTAACATCTACAGATTTAGTTTTTTGATTGTGAAATTCGTAGGTTTTATTTAGCTTTAATTGAAAGGGAAAAACGTAATCAATTTTCCAATTAAATTTCTTAATAAAAGATGTTAAGAATTTATGTACCTTTTGATTTGCTATATGAATCGAATAAACTACATCGGAAAAGCTGAATGCTTTCTGAAGAAAAGTTCGGTCTGCGGTCTTTTTTTGGACTCCAAAAGGGGGATTCTCAATAGTAGTGATGTGCAACTCCTTCGGTAATAACTGCTTTACAATATGAAAATGATTAACATCAGAGCAAATAGGAAAAATTATATTTTCTAAGCCTAAACCATCTATATTTTTTTTTAAAATTCTTAAAGCGTTCATATCGATATCAACACTAAGAATGCAAGAAGCTTGAAGATAAGCACAAGCTATGGACAATCTACCCGTACCAGCTCCAAGATCAATTACTAATTGGTTTTTAATATCATTAAACTCAAATCCCGCGAAATATACAATATCGACAGCACTTTGTGCATCTATACAATATTGTTCTAACTCTATTTTAGGATTCGAAAATCCTTCAGTTTGTTGAATAAGTGATATTAAATCTTTTTTCTTTATTGTAATCGCCTAAAAAGTCCGCTCCATAATTTTTTTTATAGAAAATTATGAAAAAATTTATTTATTTTAATTAATATAATTAAGTAGAGAAATTAAAAGAATTTTGTTGAAAGTTATGAAGAATTCGGCTAAAAATAATGATATTGCTCTTACGGGGCAATATTTAGGCGTTGTAGAAGAATATTTACCAGACAAACATTCTACTTATGTAAAAGAAGGTCAAATTTTTGCTACTAAAACCGGAATAGTTAAAATCGATAAAGATCGCAGAGCCATAGAAATCCGGGGTCATCAAGAAGAAAAACGAAAAACGATACAAATTGGGGATATGATAATCGGAACCATCCGTTTCATAAGGCTCTACTCCGTCGGGATTAGTTTTGCTACAATTAATAAAAAAATTCACTTTAACAGTTCATATTTTGGAAATATTCATGTCTCGCATATAGCAAAAAGATTCGTAGAAAAAATCTCAGATGCGTTTCAAATTACGGACATAGTTAGAGCAAAAGTTATTCGTCAGGAAGAAAATGAATACAGCTTAAGCACGGCAGATAATAATTTAGGCGTAATTCATGCTGATTGCAGTATTTGTGGAACCACTTTGGAAAAGATTGGTCAGGATAGATTACGATGCTCAAGATGTGGAAATGTCGAGAATCGAAAACTTGCAAGCGATTATGGAAATGTAACTGAAAATTTAAGATATTAAAACGAATTTATCACCTATATTTTTTTTAAAAAAGTTTAGATATATTAAAATTAATTCTAAAGGGATTTATCTTGGCTCGAAGTGGTGGAAAAAAAGTAATTAATTTTCATAACTCAAGTGGTGATGTAAACAATATCATTAAATTTCTTGAAGAAGTTCAAAAGAAGATAAACTATCTCAATCTAAACTGTAAAGTTGATGGAAAAGTAATTAAAATTACATTATTTGGACCTAGAGATCTTCAATATTTAGCAAGCGAAAGATTAAGAGAGTTAGCTAATCAATATTTATAACGGTTCTTATCTTGTTATTGGTTTAAAACCAAAAAACATTTATTTAATTCTGAATTAGAGAAATTAGTTTTGGTGAAATATTGTGGCAAAAAAAAAAGTTGAACCAAAGGAAGAAGAAAACGATACCGACGACGAAGACCCATTTGAAGATGAAGAGATAGAAAGCCATTACCCCGATTTATCAAAAGATTCCAAGAGTGAAAAAGAAATTTTTTCTGAAGATTTATCAGAAGAGGGTGAAGATGATGAGGAAGAGGAAGATTTTGAAATCGATTTGGGTCCAGAACTACCAGATTATAAATATTTAAAATTGGACATGATAAGGGGTGCTGGTGATAACGATTATACTTTATCTGTTGAAGGACAATCACATGGATTATGCAATATATTTGTACAGCACCTTTTAAATACTAAAGGTGTGAATTCAGCAGCGTATAAAATTACAATAATTAATCCACCCGAGATTTTTATTCGGCTTGAAGATGGATATGAAATAAAAAAAATCCTTCTCAAAGCAATAGAAACCTTGAGAACCAAAGTTACAGAAGTTCAAAAAGTATTCAAAAAACTCACCTAAGGAAACATTATTTCGGGCTTCTGAAAAGTTTATAAGAAAATACTCGTCTTCTATTCTTAATGTCATTTGATTTTTTATTAAAGGATTTAAACAATAATTTAACCCAAAAATCAATAGGTACAGATAGAGGGCTAGCAAAAATAGGGGACGGTATCGTTAATCTTACTTATTCCATAGCAAAATCCATCGTTTTAACTCGTAATAGCAAGAATAATAAAAGTATTAGAACGGGATTAAAAGTAAGTAAAACTATACTAGCCAACGCGTTAAAAGAAGCTGACATGAAAGCTTTTTCAAGAAATAGAGCAGATGCTCACGATCTCGCAGATACTGTTGAAGCTCTTATTGCATACATATGGTTCACTAAGAAAATGTCTATGGAAGATATTATCAATTTTCTCGTGGACTCTCTTAACAGTAACCTAACAGTTAGAAGTGAGGAGATACGAAACGCAACTATCGCGTTCAGAAAACTCTTGATCGAGATCAAAAAATATTTACCTGAGAGTTAAGAATGAAAGATTTCCCAATTTCAATTGGATTTGACGACGCAAATTTTACCTTTAATTCTAGTATTGAAACCACAGATTTAATAGGAATCATCTGTCAAGGTACAAGAATGGTTGATATGGTTAAAAAAGAGATTAGAATTGATGGAGACGATGCAACGGACGTATTAATCGAACTCACTAAGCAGAAAGAGAAACACGTTCAATATATCATCACAGATACAATCACTTTTGGTGGTTTTAACATTATTGATTTAGAAAAAGTATATGATATTACCAAGAAACCTATTATAGCTGTAACCGAAAAAATAGTGGATCTCGAAGCTGTCAGAAAAGCAATTGTTAAAAAATTTCCTGATAAATACGAAAATAAACTCCAAAATATAGTAAATGCTGGGGAATTATATGAAACATCAATTAAAACAGCGGGAGGTTATTCAAAAGTGTATTTTCATTCAAAAGGAATTCGAATTTCTGAAGCTGAATCCTTATTACATAGAGTTTGTATCGATTCTAAAATCCCTGAACCCGTTCGGCTTGCTCATATTATAGGAAAGGCTTTATAAAAATAGTTGAGAATTAGTACTAAAAAGTAGCAATCTCGTATTCTAATATCTCTTTCATTCTTTGTTGGAGCTCTGGCCTAATAGCAGACATTCCGTACGTTTTTAAACCACCTAATTTTTTCTGAATTTCTTGAGCACTCATAGCACCAGGTAAATCTTGTTTATTTGCGATAGCAATAATTTTCGTTCCTAAACTACGTTCAAACCTATCGTAAATCTCTTTTGTCTTTTCCACATTTTCTTCAGTTGAGTCACAAACGATAACTGCTAAACCAGCACCCCTTAAGAAATCTTGCCACATAAATTTAAACCTTTTCTGACCGCCTAAATCCCAAATAGAACAATTCTTTTCATTTAAGGCCGAATCTTCTACTTCTAGTCCTACTGTAGGAATCCTTTCGTAAGGAACATCCCGTCCTTGTAATAAGGATAGTAGACTAGTTTTACCTACTCCCCCTTCTCCAATAAAACAAATCTTTTGTTTCGTCGATATCAATTCTAATCCTTTCTAATCGAGAATTATCTTAAATAGAAAAGACAAGTAATTGTTCAAAAATGAAAATAATATTCACATAATATGAAATCTTTTAATAAAAAACCCCATTTTCGCCATTTTAGTTGAATTCATAAAGAAAAAAGAAATATAGGGATATTACATGTTAACTGAAATAAATTACTAAACTAAAGTGAGTTTTAATTTAAAAAAAGGGTAAAATAAAATAAGAAAATATTATATAAAAAAAGCGGATTTTATTAGATCTTTATGCTCCGGGGTCCAAATCCTTTACAATCCCTACACATGAGGTTCTACCCATGTCACGCACCGCGAATCGCCCGAGTTCGGGAAATTCTTCGTATTTTTCAATACAAAGTTTTTTGATAGGTTGTAACTTAATTATAGCTGCTTCGTTTTTCTTGAGGAATTTCGGATTGTCTTCTATTACAGCACCAGTCTTTTGATCTAACTTTTTACTTAATTCAATGAATTTAGCTGCTACTTGAGCTGTGTGAGCGTGAACTACAGGTGTGTATCCTTGAGCGATCGCTGTTGGATGCCAGATAACAATTATTTGTCCAGTCCAGCTCCCTTTCGGAGTAACTACAGTAGGTACGTTAGTTGGATGGCCCATAACATCGCCACGGCCAACATCCGCCATAGTAATGCCTCTAATGCTAAATCCGATGTTATCACCGGGTTCTGCTTGATTTTGTTCTTCGTGATGCATTTCGATGCTTCTTATTTCTCCTTTAAATCCTGTTGGCATGATAACGATTTTATCATTCTTCTTTAAAACCCCAGTTTCCACTCTTCCAACAGGAACAACTCCAGTACCTTTTATATTATATGCGTCTTGAATCGGAACTCGTAGTGGTTTGCCAGTAGGTTTTGGTGGAAGTTCAAAGGCATCAATCGCTTCAATTAAGGTTGGACCATCGTACCATGAAAGTTTATCAGTCTTTTCTGTAAGATTTTCCGCTTTAATACCGCTAACGGGTACAAATGGGATTTTTTTTACGGGAAAACCAATATTTTTAAGAAGATCAGAAACTGCATCTTTTACTTCATTATAACGATCTTCCTTGTACTCCCAAACATCGGCTTTATTAACAGCAACTACTAATTGTTTAACACCTAAAGTTTGCGCTAAATAAGCGTGTTCTCTAGTTTGACCATTTGCTGCAATACCAACTTCCATTTCGCCTTTCTTTCCAGAAACGACTAAAATCGCAGCGTCAGCTTGAGAAGCACCTGTGATCATGTTCTTTACGAAGTCTGCGTGACCAGGTGCGTCAAT
>Ga0114919_10004877_pt1 | contig 10745 bp, 6 predicted proteins | sample BlataG_FD_88682 | JGI IMG/M metagenome (GOLD analysis project Ga0114919, IMG submission 88682) | Deep subsurface microbial communities from Black Sea to uncover new lineages of life (NeLLi) - Black_00105 metaG | ecosystem: Environmental > Aquatic > Marine > Oceanic > Sediment | place: Atlantic...
CCTACACGTGAAGCCTCATTAACAACGATAGCCATGCAAGCTGGACCAATACCACTTGACAAAGCGGAAATAGGAACTCTTTTGAACTTGCCTGTGAAACTGCAGAATTCGCGGTGACAGGAAACTTCTTTAGCTGAATCCCAAAAACTTACAATTTTCGGAACACGTTCGGGGTCGCCAGGCATGAGCAAGTATTCAGCCAAGTCGCCTTTTCTACACGCAATGTGGTATTGTTTGCCGCTGGAAACTTTCGGGTGCACGATTATTCACCAAAATTTAGATTAAGCATGTAGGATTTAATAATAGTGGAGAATTTGCCTATTGTCCAACGAACGAAGAAGAACAAAATATGACATTTACGCAGACAGCATAGAAGTGATTGCAAAGAAGGGCGTATGCTCTCTGACTAGAGTATCATATGGGGCAAACATGCCTGTGGACAGAGCGAAGAAGATTTTGAATTTTCTAGTTTCACATGGGTTCGTCAGGGAAATAACTGTGGGTGACCGCAAAAAATATAGAGCAACAAAATGGGGACTCGAATATTTGGAAACATTCAAGCGGATGCAGAGGTTCTTCGCGGCTCTGGAAGAGCCTGTAACAATAGAGATTCCAGAGGTTGTTCTGCCGGGTCGTATTAGTACGGGATATAAAGATCTTGATAACATGTTGTTCGGCGGGATACCTGAAAACTATGCGGTTATATTGACTTCACCTTCGTATGATGAAAAAGACCTTCTGATTAGGAGATTTCTAGAAGCAGGAGCGAAAAAGGGTCAAATCACATTTTATGTGACTATAGAGACGGGGGGAGTAAAGGACCTCGCACAAGATTTTCAGTCAAACTTTTACCTTTTTGTATGCAATCCCCAAGCAGACACGATCATCAAAAGCTCACCTAACGTATCTAAATTGAAAGGTGTGGAAAACCTAACTGACATTAGTATTGCTTTAAGCTCAGCTTTTCGCAGAGTAGACACATCGATAACTGGCCCAAAAAGGGCGTGCATCGAAATCATTTCAGACGTTTTACTACAACACCACGCCGTTCAAACCCGAAGATGGCTAACCGGACTTATTCCACAACTGAAGGCAAAAGGTTTTACCACTTTGGCAGTAATGAACCCCCAGATGCATTCTCCGCAAGAAGTTCATGCAATTCTAGGTTTATTTGAAGGAGAGATCAACATCTACGAGAAAGAATCAGAAAAGGGTTTAGAAAAATTTCTGAAGATCAGGAAAATGTACAATCAAAGATATCTAGAGAGCAAAATGCCTCTGAGAAAGGAAAGACTGAAGATTTGAAAGAAGATAAGCGAGTGCTAAAAAGTCTACTTCTGAATTGGGAAAAACTATTGCAATACTGCTTTTCTTGGTCTCTATCTAAGTTCTCGTTCAATTTGCGAACATAATTTATAATCGTTAAGTCATAAACAAAATGATAGGGGGAGATATGGTGCAGGAGAAGTATGATGTTATCGTAATTGGCGCTGGCATTGGCGGGTTGACATGTGGCGCTGCGCTTGTTAAAGGTGGCAATAAAGTACTCATCTGTGAACAGCATTCGAAGCCTGGGGGTTATGTGACCTCTTTTGAGAGAGGAGGTTTCATACTCGATGGAGGAACCCAGGCTGTTAGTGTTAGTGGGATAATCTTTCCAATTTTGAAAGATCTTGGGATACGGGATAAAGTCAAGTTTGTCAAGGTTAATTATCAGATTATTACTCCCGACATTGATCTAAAGCTGGATTCAATCGAAGCAATTGTGGGTGAACTGAAAAAGCAATTCCCAGAGGATAGTGACGGCATCGAAGCCTATTTCAAACATATCCGCAGGGTTATCAAAGACAGTAAGGAAATCGCTCCCGCCTTTATCGACGTAGCTATTCCTCTGGAAAGATGGAAGAAAATCCTGTTCATGCTGAAATTTCCCATTCTCCATTTTGGCTTTCTTGTAAAAATGATAAAGTATAGAAAAACAACAGTCAAAGATCTGGTTGCCAAGTACATTACTAACGACAAACTCAAATTCCTTCTTTCAAGCCCTTCTTCGTTTTTAGGAGAGGCAATGTTTACTTGGTATATGATGCGCGAAGACACATGGTATCCGATCGGTGGAATGCAGAGTTTCGTCAACGGCTTTGCAGAAACAATTGAAAAGGGCGGAGGAGTAATCAACTTGGGAACAAAAGTGGAGAAAATCGTTGTTAAAGATAGAAAAGTGTCAGGAGTAAGGTTAGAGGATGGAAGAGAAATCCACTCTGATTTTGTGGTGTCTAATGTGGATTATAAGCAGACATTCACGAAACTTGTCGATAACAAGCATCTCCAAAAAGACTTCATTGAAAAAGTTAAAAAAACTAAGGTTTCAGGTTCTGTATTCACTGTCTACTTAGGGGTAGATCTTGACAAAAAAGCATTAAAGAAAATCCGAGGCCAACATGTGATTTGCCGCCTCACCTACGAGAAAAAGGACATCAATGATCCTGAGTTCTATAAAGAATGCCCGGAATTTTGGATTTGTGTTCCATCGTTGGTCGATGACACTTTGGCACCTAGAGGTAAAAGCGTCATCACTCTGCAAGCACCTGCCTCTTACAAGTACATGAATAAGTGGCAGACTGAGAATGGAAAGAGAACTAAACCTTACAAAGAATTAAAACAGAAAGTTGGCAACGAATTAATAGCAACTGCTGAGAAAATAATTCCCAATCTGTCCAAACACATTGTTGTAAGGGATGAAGCCACTCCATTAACTATGGAAAGATACACGTTGAACGCTGAAGGAGCTACAACAGGATGGGGAGAAGCGTTTCACAAAGGTTTCTTAAGTGGTTCTATAACAACGCCAATAAAAAACCTATTCACAGTAGGACATTGGTCCTTCTCATCAGGCGGAGTACCAACTGCAATGCTCACTGGGAAAAAGGCAGCTGAAGCCATCTTAGAAAAAACATAAGCCCTATACTTACTCTTTAAATCAAAAATAAACTAAAGAAAAAGAGGACAGTGCCCGAGCGTCCAGAACCATACATACATAACCCTAAAAATGCCCCAATGCTTAGGACTATTCTCAGCAACAATAAGTCGGTTGAATCCTGCTCTTCTTTTGGCGCGTATAAAGAAGCCAGCTTTACTTATCAACTCTTTAAGATCATATTCAAAGAACCAAGTTAATGAGGAAGAACTCGGTTAAAGCGAAGTAAATATAGATAAGACTCCACACGATCTCCTACTTGAAGTTTTTAACAATTAGGATTTTTCTGTTTGCTTCTTCTAATGCTTCGATGAATTTTTGGAGGTCAGCTGAAGTTTTGGGAGATTCTTCGATTGCCCAGCGTTTGTCCTCGGCACTCATAAAGCCGGGAGGAACAGACTTAGTTGCGTTAGGGAGTTCTGCTAGCCATTTTTGCAGTTTACTTAGGCTCCTGATTGTGTCCTCGTAGCTTTCGAGAAAAGGTTTGGCCGCTTGTTCAAGTTCGTCGATTCTTTCGGGGGTTCTTTCAAGTTTCCCTTTTGAGTGGCAATCGTATAGCTCTTGTACTGCATTTGATATGTCTTCGAAATTCTTGGACAGCTTGTCTGCGAATTCTATCCATTTGTCAAAATTCATGCCTGTGCTTGATTCGAAATCTCTCGTTACGATAAGTCTGATGAAGAAAAAAAGGTGTTTCATTCCTTCTTTCAGGCCAGTTGTCAGTCTATCCTTTAGTTCTTCGCTTCCGGCTGTAATGCCAGAACAAATCTCTTTTAGGCTTTCAAGCAGCGCCAAAAGGTCCACGTATTCTTTCTTATTCAATGTTACCTGTCTCATCATGTAATTATATGAAATTCAACTTATAAATTACGGTATTGAGCCAAGTTGGAGATTTGCTTTCTGACTTCTGCAAAAGCTTTTTCAGAAAGGCGACTTATACCTTTTAACGGTTTGTCGACTATGTCTGAGAGGCAAAACTTAGAACATATCTTGGGTCAAGCTAAGGAGCAAGAGAAACGGTATGAGTGGCTTGGCGCAGTTGACTTTCACAAGAAAGCGTTGAGCTCTGCATTAGGCTCTCAAGATTTCTTAAGAGCTGGTGAGATTGTGTCACGAATTGGCTTTTGTTATCGTAGAGCAGCTTTTCAGGCTGAAAACTCTGAGATTTTTAAGGAGCGTATTCATCTGGCTGTTGAATCTTATAACCAAGCTTCAGAGCTTTTTGATAAGGCCGAAGTAGCACAGAAAGAAAAGCTGGCTAAGAGCACCTACTGCAAAGCATTCAGTGTATATGCGAATTTCAAGCTCACTGCAGATCTATCACGAAAGAAGACACTGCTAGATGAATGCATCGGGATGTTGAAGGAGGCTCTGAATGCGTATGAAGAAGCTAAGGATCGAATTGGCTACGGAAAAACATGCAACGAATTCCTAGAACGCTTAGAGGATAGAATTTCACTTGAGCGGGATTGGCAAAAACAGAAGATTATGGTATGGGAGGCGCTAAACTATGGAGAGAAAGCCATCATTATGTTATCAAACGCAGGCGATGACTGGGAGCTCGCTCGAGCCTACCTCAGGACAAGTTATGCGTATAATTATGCGGGGTGGTTTAACGAGCGGAAAGAGAAGTGGAAGGAACTTGTAGAAAAAGGTTTAGGTTATGCACAGAAAGCTTCGGAGCTTTCTGAGAAAGTAGGAGACGCGTATCTTATCTGCTGGTCAATCTTTGGTCTAGTCAACAGCGCTTCATCCCTCAGCGACTTCTACAAACTTGCGATCTATGGTGGCAAATTGATTCAGCAGTCCGCAAAATTGAAGGACAACGAAGTGCTGGGATGGGTATCCTTGGGGATGACCCAAATAATGGAAATGATGATGACTGTGGAAGAGAATCCAGACAAGATGAGAGAGGGGTATGGTAAGACTGTTCAGTTCGCTGAAGAAGCATTGCCCCATTTCAACATAATCTCTGATCATTATTCCGCAACCTATGCTTGTAACCTAATTACCGAAAGCTACATCCACCTCGCTCGTGAAGTTGAAACCCGTATAGAACAGAAAAGCGTTCTCCTACAGAAAGCCGTTAGATCTGGACAAAAAGGCCTTGAACACGCCGAACAATCCGGTTCAGCGAGGAACATATCAACCAGCCTCCACGTCCTGAGCAAGGCTCTGTATTTCCTATCTACCATGGAGAAAAACCTTGAGGAAAAAAGGAGGCTCCTTGAAGAAGCATCAAAGCTTAGAGAGAGAAGCATTAGTCTTGAAGAGCAAACAAAAGCTCCCTTTGATTATTGGAGTCGTGGTACAAATCAAAACTATCTGGCTCTGATAAGAACTGAACAAGCTGAAATAGAGATCGACAGGGACAAGAAAAGGGAATCACTCGAAAACGCAGTTTCAGTCATGGAAAACTGTTTGAAACTGTGCAAGAAAGCGCTCATAGAACGCCCTCAAATGAAGGTTGTGGATGTACCGTTCTCGTTAATTCCTTTTGGATGGTACCAAGGCTGGTTTGGAGGTATCTTAGAAAAGCTTTATTCGTTGACTGGAGACGAAAGAATTCTAGAAAAAGCTATCGAGGCTTACAAAGGTGTCGTAGAAACCTATGGAAAAGTAGGCTTTTCCAGCCGTGTTGCCGAGGCTCACTGGAAGATCGCTAAGTTTTACAACCGTTTGGGTAGCTATCAAGAGTCCGCTGGACATTTCGAGTCCGCATCTAAACACTATGAGACTTCTGCTGAAGGAATGCCGAACCTAAAGGAATTCTACATTGACTACGCTTCATACATGCGAGCATGGGCCGAAATCGAAAGAGCAAGATTCAGCAGCGCGAAGGAAGAATATGACCAAGCCCGAAAACACTATGAAAAAGCCGCAAGCCTCTTCGAATCAACCAAGGCGTGGAAATACCTCGCTCCCAACTATTCAGCATTGGCTCTACTTGAACAAGCAGAAGACCAAAGCAGAAAGAACCAAAATCAAGAAGCGATAGAAACCTTCAAAAAAGCTGCACAACTCTTCGACAAAGCCAAAGATTCCCTCGGGGCCCAAGCCACCAAGACTCAGAGTCCAGAAGAGAAAGACATGGTTTTAGCCGCGGTTAAAGCATCGCAAATTAGAAGCGAATACTGCCGAGGAAAAATGGCCCTAGAAGAAGGCAAGACACTAGACAAGGAAGGCAACCACCTGCCAAGCTCACAAAAATACATGGCTGCGGCTCGTATCTTCGAAAAATTGAATAAGGAAACAGAATCCGAAATAGAGCGAAAGGAATTGAAACCGATTGTTTATCTCTGTCTAGCATGGCAAAAAATGACGTTAGCCGACGCTAGAGCCTCACCTGAACTGTACGCAGAGGCATCTAAGCTTTTTGAGGAGGCAAGCGAACATAGCCGCAGCGAAAGAGCAGGACTCCTAGCGTTAGGTCATAGTCGTTTCTGCAAAGCACTTGAAGCTGGAACAAGATTCACGGACACGAGGGACACAGCGTTGCATTCAGTAACAATGCAGCACCTTCAAAGTGCAATGAGCTATTACCAAAGGTCAGGTCTCCAAGATGTCGCCGAATACGCTAGAGCAACCGGATTGCTTTTCGATGCCTACGTGCACATGGACAACGCTAAGAAGGAAACAGATCCGGAGAAGAAAGCAAGGCTTTACATGATGACTGAGAAAATCCTTCAGGCCTCAGCAGGCGCCTATCTGAAGGCAAAGCACCTAACGAAAATGGAAGAAGTTCAAAGACTATTGACGAGAGTTAAAGAAGAAAGAGAGTTGGCTGTATCTCTGACTGAAATTCTACTGGCCTCACCCATTGTCTCTACTACCCCAGCCTTTTCCACTCCCATAATGAATGAAGAACGGGCGGTGGGTCTTGAAAGATTTGAACATGCTACCATTGAGGCAAAGCCTATCTTCAGCTCAAAAGAAGCCAAACTTGGAGAAGAAGTTAACTTAGAAATACAAATCATGAACGTAGGAAAAGAAGCAGCTCAACTAGTGAAAGTTGAGGAAATCCTTCCTCAAGGCTTCGAGCTAGTTGCTGAGCCCGACTACTTCCACTTCGAAGACGCACATCTTGACATGAAAGGCAAAAGACTTGACCCACTGAAAACTCAAGAAATCAGACTTGTCTTCAGGCCGTTTGAGAAAGGCACGTTTACAATAAAGCCGAAAATTATTTACTTGGACGAAACTGGCAAACACAAAACCTGTAAGCCCGAACCTGTGACATTAGCTGTTTTACAGGTTATACTTCCAAATCGTATTACTACGGGATATGGAGATCTTGACAACTTGTTGTTTGGGGGAATACCCGAAAACCTTGCAGTTATATTGACCTCACCTTCATGCGACGAAAAGGACCTGATAATTAGGAAGTTTCTCGAAGCAGGAGCAAAAACGGGTCAAATCACGTATTATGTTACTACAGAGGCGAGTGGGATAAAGCCCATTGTAGAAGAATTTCAGTCAAACTTTTACCTTTTCATTTGCAATCCCCAAGCAGACAAAATCATCAAAAGCTTACCTAACGTATTCAAACTGAAGGGTGTGGAAAACCTGACTGATATCAGTATTGCTTTGACCTCAGCTTTCCGCAAATTAGACGTTTCGCTACGGGGGCCAAGAAGGGCTTGCATAGAAATCGTTTCAGATGTTTTGCTGCAGCATCGTGCTGTTAAAACCAGAAGATGGCTAACCGGGCTTATCCCAGAATTGAGATCAAGAGGGTTCACTACTCTGGCAGTAACGAACCCCCAGATGCATCCTTCAGAAGAAGTTCAAGCAATTCTAGACCTTTTCGAAGGAGAGATCAATATCTATGAAAAAGAAACCCAGAAAGGTTTGCAAAAATTCCTAAAGATCAAGAAAATGTATAACCAAAGGTATTTAGAGAACGAATTGCCACTGAGAAAAGAAAGACTAGCATGAAAGAAAGAAGCAAGTAAAAGTCTAAGCCTTGGGATTTGTTGTACATTAGCAGACAGTACATGTAAGGATATGTTAGAGCTTTTATAGACCTACTTTTCCCCGAATAACGGCATGTTAGGAAAGATTTCAATGCCATTCTGATCTATTGAATATGGAACAAGGCTTGGATTCACTTTGGCTTCTCTCATCTTTTCAACTTGTATTGCTCTAGTTGTAGTTCCTCCTGAAAACAGAGTTTGCATCATGATAACCCCGTGAACCAGAAACTCTTCTTCCAGTGCATTTCGTTCAAGACCCAAATACCCTAATTCAGTGGTCACAAGACTAGTAACTCCTAAATCCGCCAGTGACTCAATCAAATCCACGACTGCGGTCCTTCGTTCTATAGGATCTGGAAATCTGTAGACAAGTGCTGCTAAAGTGTCCACTGCAACCCTTTTAGCATTAACCTGCCGTATCTTTGCTTGTAAATCTTCGATTAGTCTATCGATAGACAGTTGCTTGCCCCGTAGGCTGCGAGTCTCTTCTTTGTACAGTTCCTCTTTCAGCATAGCCACCCGTGACATTCGCGTGGCATTTAGGAAGGCAAATTTTCTCTCCTCCTCTGCTTTTCGAAAATCCCATCCGAATTTTTGCATCTCAGTGTAAAAGTGATCCTTGCTTTCGTCTAGACTTACGAAGATTCCATTTTCTTGATTTTCATAAATTCCTTTGTACAAGAATTGGCTGCACATGATGGTCTTGCCCGTGCCTGGTCCCCCGATGACCAAGATCACTCTCCCTTCAGGAAAACCACCGTCAACCAGCTCGTCTAAGCCGTTAATTCCAGTAGCAATCCTTTTGGACAATCATATCTCACCTTTTAATCTTTAGATACTCTTCTGTGAATATTTATAGCTTATGCATATGCAAGCCATGCTTGCCTATAAGTTTTTGCAGATACCTTACAAGTTAAAGAATAGCGCACGTATGAAGGAACACACATGATATAGTAACAAATTGTGACTACAAAACGTGAGTTTCCTTTTTAAGCCCCCGATGGTGAAAGCTCTTGTCGGAGGGATTAAGAGATGAACACGAAGATATCTGTTCCTTCAAGAAGCAAAACAAAATTAGATTTTGTTGAAGGAGACTTACTCGTAGGCAGGCGCGCAGTTATCGATGGAACAGGAACACCGCCCACAGTGAAGGTTTCTGGCACAGTTTACTGCGAAGGAGACAACACTTTCGAGTGCAACCTATCAGCAGAAAACCTAGAAGCCGAAGATAACGTAATAGTTCATGGAGACTTGGAAATAGAAAATAATGTTAAGGTGGAGGATGGTCGTCTAGAAGTTTACGGAAAAATGACAGCAAAACGCGTGGATGTAGATGCGGCTTTATATGTGACCAAGGATTTAGCGGTTGAGGAAGTTGATGTTGGTGGAAGCCTAAAGGTTGATGGGAATGTAAAGGCTGAAGACATTGATGTAGGCGGAAGCTTCAAAGCCAGAGGAGAAGTAGATGCGGAGAAAATAGACGTGGGAGGAAGCGTTTCAATCGAATCTAAAGTGGACATCGCAAAGTTGGATGTGGGAGGCGCGGCAAGAGTTGGAGGCGGGAAAATTCGCGAAGTAGATGTAGGCGGAAGCTTCGAATCGAAGGATCAGTTAGAATTTGAACAAATCAATGTAGGCGGAGTCGTTCGACTCGCCGGAAAAAGTAAGGGTGGCGATATAGACGTAGGAGGCTCATTCAGAGTCGACGGGGACTTAGAGTTCAAAGACATCAACGTGGGAGGCAAAGTAGAGATAGCTGGATGCTGCGAAGGCTGTGAAATCGATGTAGGAGGCAAAGTCAAAACAAGCAAGTCGCTAAAGCTTTCAGGAAACCTCGAAGTCGGAGGCAAAGTCGAAGTCGGCGAAGAAGTTTCAGCAAAAAACATCGAAGTAGGCGGAATATTACACTCAAGAAAAGCCACTGCAGAAGACCGCGTAGAAGTCGGCGGTTCAATAACTACTGAGGAAGGCGTAACGGCACATTTTGTTGAAATTGGAAGAAGAGGCAAAGTCCTTGGACCTATAAGGGCAGATCAAGTTATCATTGGTAGAGATGCACATGCAGAGGACATTTACGGCAAGAAAGTTGTACTCAGAAGCGGAGCACACGCAGAAAATATTTACGGTGAAGACATCACCATTGAATCCCACTGTCACGTAAGCGGTGAAGTACAATATACTGGCGAATTAAGAATGAATGAACACGTTTCATTGGCCAAGGCACCGCAAAAAGTAGATAAACTTCCCTTCTAAACTTTTTTAGGCATCACCAGATCTGCTATGTCCACACTGTGTTCATAAACCTGCCTTAAAAAAGAAGCCACAGCCAAAATCTGCGGTACAACATCAAGTGACTGATCCCTAGCAACTTTCTCAATACTAGCGGATTGTTTTTCCAGATTCCCTCGCATATCCCGCACACCTTCAGCTATGCCTATATCACCCGTGAAAAAGGCTTTTAATGCACTTTCGTGAGCCCCAAAACAGGCTGTGTGAAATTCCACAAAGAGCCTCTTTAAGTCTTCAGCCATTTTCGTGCCCTTTAACTCAACTGTTTTTAGTGCTACTCGCACACATTCATCACCGATTGCCTCCACCAAACTTGCTACTAGACGGTAATCGAGACACTCAATCGGGCGAATGCCAAGCTTCCCGCTTAAACTTGGATTTTGAGTTATAGTGCGTAAGCTACGAACTAGAAGGAAGTAAAGCCTGTTAACCTCTTCGTCGCGGGCTATAACGCTCTTCGCTAAATGCACGTCTCCGCCCACAAGGGCGTTAACCACATCACG
>Ga0114919_10004878_pt1 | contig 10745 bp, 9 predicted proteins | sample BlataG_FD_88682 | JGI IMG/M metagenome (GOLD analysis project Ga0114919, IMG submission 88682) | Deep subsurface microbial communities from Black Sea to uncover new lineages of life (NeLLi) - Black_00105 metaG | ecosystem: Environmental > Aquatic > Marine > Oceanic > Sediment | place: Atlantic...
GAGCAACCCCGAGATTACGAGGATTACCGCTGGCCACCTGTAGTGCAACACACCAAGCTCCCTCTTTCGAAGCTGCCTTTTCAGATTTCGAGCTTTCTTAATCCTCTCATCCTCTTTCTTCTTCTCAAGCTCTTTTTCCTTTCGGGTTAGTCCATCCTCTACATCCTCTTCCGACTCTTCAAAGACCGCTCCTACAATTTCCTCAGCCATGTCTTCGGGGTCATCCGAGTTTCGACTGGGATGTTTGCTTTCAGTCATGTCGCATCTTGTCTACCTGTTTCTGAGCCTTATTTAAGCATCAGCATCTACGAACTCCTGAATTATCATCCCATTCGTGGAGAAGATTCAATACGTTTAACCAGATGGTCATTCATAATATCATCCGCTTTCTCTTTCAGTTTCGAGCTTCTAAGGGCTTGACATAGGTCCTCTGGTTCTGTACTAGTTTCATATCCTTGTAGAGCATCCTTGACTGCAATGAACAAGATCTTAGGTTTCCTAAGGTATAATTCGTACACCAGCGCGTCGGCAATTGACTCCAGACAGGTCACGCTGCTCGCCTGATGGTCTGGTATCTTGCCAGTGTGTAGATTTTGAAGGGTATCAAAGATTAAGGCATAAGGTCCTGGGTCGTCTGGGAACTTCATTGGCATGTCATCGATGATACCGGTGTTGAGACATGTAGTGAGCTGTGAGTAATTTGTCAGGTAGCGTGTGCAGACATACCTAGCAAGTCTTGAATTCAAGATCATCCCGATGGCTCTGGCGTTAAGATCCACCTCAACGAGTCCTATTCTTACTGCCCCTCCTCCGTGCAAGACCCCTTTCGGTTTCAAGACACACCTCGGGTAATGATAGTTCTTGGTCGCAATGAGGAACTCGTTTTCGAAGGAGTCCATGAATGCAGGGTTACCATCGAACCAGTCATCAGCGTAAACGATATGGTCGAAGTCCAGATGATAGCGTTTGACGCTACGCCCTTTTGTTGCATAAGGCACTCGGAAACTGCGACCCTTCTTCGTGCTCACGTGTTGTGACGGAATGTCTCGTCCTCTTGATGCAGTTAAGATGCTTCGTTTGGCTCCGTCAAAGATTTTCAGATAGATATCGTCGAAGTAGAGCGGAAGGATTCTGCAGGATGCTAGTATCTCCCTAGGCACATCGTAGATTCCTTCCACTCCTTTCCTCCTAGATACAACCTTGACATCATGTTTACCTTTGTCTCGACCAACCTTGCAGAAGATGCTCACCATCTCCAACGTAACGTTCGCGAACGGATTGCCCTCGTCGATAATCTCCCATAGCTGCATATCTTTCAGTATGAAGTCGCGGGTCTTTGAGAACTGTCCCACTCTAAGGATGCTATTCGGCAATAGGAACCCAAGCTGGCCCTCTTTCTGCATTAGCATCCTTGATCTGGCTACGAAGAGGGCTGCAATATTCCAACTCCCGGACCGGCCCCTGCTTACATCTGTGTCGTAGCTTGATTGAATGATTCTCCTCTCCTCATCTGAGAGGATATTTCCGTAAGGCGGATTGCCAATAACGAGGTCGAATCCAGCGTCTTTGTCTTGGAAAGTTTCAGGGAACTCCTTGTGCCAATGGAATGGTCGAAGATGAGCGACTGGGTCGTAATCTTGGTAAGGTGATGTTTCTCGGACACATCCAACAAGACTGTTCCCTCTCTTGATCTGCTCAGTAAGACCAATCACTGTTTGTTTTCGATAGTCATCCTTGGCGTCGTTGACCCATTTGGACAGAGAGCGTTGGCAGCGTGTAATAGGGTCCTTTAGGAGGTCGACACCAAAGAGATTGTTCGTCACTATCTCTTCACGGAGTTTGGCTGGCGAAGCATTGTCGTTCAGCATCTGTCGAGTGTGCTCCAACCAGTTTGCGGCTGCCAGCAGGAACACTCCTTCGCCAACAGCCGGATCTAATACCCGAATCTGGCTTAGGGCGCTGAGGATATTCTTCTTCTCTCTGCGGTTGAGTTCAACAGCATTGCTGGTTTGGCTTGCGTTGAATCCTGTTCTCTCACCGAGCCAGCGAGCTAATGAGTTGCTCGCTATGTACTCTGCTACGCGGTACGGAGTATAGAAAGAACCAGTTCGCTTGTTCGATTCTCTCTGTTGTCCGGACTGCACTCTATCTGTCAGCTCCCGTCAAATGGAACTGCAAGTAGGGCATTTGAATCTATAGCAAAAAAGAATCAATAGGGGGACCCAGAGGTCCACCCTATCTTGATAGCTCTATCCAACTTTCTGACCGCAGTTGGGACAGAACTTAGCGCCTTCCAACTCGGTCCCGCAGCCCGAACAGAACTTAGCTCCTGCAGGTGTGGTTGCGCCGCCACCGCCCTGGCCGCCTTGAGCGCCTGTTGCTGCGCCCACTGCTCCCATGAAGCCCATGCCTGCTCCAAATCCAGCACCAGGACTTTTTCCTAGTGATTCGGCTGCGCTTTTCATGGTTTCTGAACCCATGACCTGCGCACCGCCAACACCACCGGTTTTCAACCAGAAGAGTCTCTCGCGGTACTTCTCAGTTGTATCAAGACCTTCAAACTTCAGGTCGACAAGCTCCAGGCCTAGCCTTTCGAAGGCCATCCTCACCTTTGTCTTGACCTTTAGCGAGGTTTCGTCAAGCTGTGTGAACACCGTCTGCAGATCGAAGTGTGCAAACTCATCAATGATTCTCTCGTTCATGAATGAGCGGAGATAGTCATTGATCTTCTTCGTGCTGTAAGCGTTCTGATTACCCACGACTTCGTTAGTAAAGATCTTGTGTTCCTTCACACGGAACCAGAAGTTCCCGTGGAACATAAGAGGTGCAAGGTCAGATGTCTGCCCTCTCCCTCCGTATTTTCCCTGGAACTGTGATCGTGAGATGAAGATACAGGTTGCTTCAAAAACATCACCCTTTATCTTCTTCTGAAGCCATCCCACAAGACTTGGCATGCTACTTGTCGTAAGCTTGTGGCGGCCCGAAAGGAAAGTGTCCAATGCCTTTCCATCTCTATAGAAAATCGCGGCTTGGTTCTCCATAACGATTAGCTGGGAACCCCATCTTATTCTGTTGTCAGGATAACGCCAGACTAGTTGGTCCGGTCCAGCGTTAGTCCACTCTATCGCATCTGCCATGCTAAATACATCCGTAACTAAATCGAGTTCTAGCTGGGTAGCGTTTCTATATGTTTTAAATATTGACATGGTCTCTCTCGCGAGTCACCATTGAAGGGAGTCGCCTCAGCCACCCTGTATTTCCTTTTGCCTAGTGGGATTAGTTATTAACAACACATGAATCGGATTGCCAAGTGAGTCAATATTGTCTGATGATGAGTTGACAAGTGATGAAGCGAAATCAGCTGAGGATTCTGAGAAGAGTCAGAAGCCCATGCGGAGAAACTTCAATCCGATGCCATTTTACTTTAGGACTGTAATAGTGATTCTCATCAGCTATTTCGTGTTCTACGCTTTTGGGTACCAGTTGCTGATTATGTTCATGCTGCTCATAGAGGTCAATCTTCTGCGAGGCACCTGGGAGATTCTTTCGAGCTATAGCTATGGATTCGTGAGGAAAGCAGCATACTTCAATGCAGGCCAGTCCTTAGTATATCTCATTGTCTTGGCAATTAACAGCTTTGCAATAATCCAGAGCGGTGTGCCTCTCATCTTACCCGAAATCGAGGGACTGACACTCATTTGCCCCCTGTTGATTACGGCAGCTCTTTTTGGCACTACAAATATCCTACAAATGTATGTCCCTAACTTGAAATGAGTAACCTCAGACATCAAGAACCATGAGGTCCTCGCCGATAATTACTTCTGCGTCGGAGCGTCGACCAACAGTTGCCAACACGCTCTCCTTGTTCGCGACAACTTCCGGTGTGAGATGTGTAAGTATAATCTTGTGAGGATTAGCTTCCTCAACGATGGCCATCAATTCAGATGGACTTGTATGAACTCCTTCGGGATGTTTTCCATCCAACCAGTTCAGCTCGTGGATGAGTAGATCTGCTCCCTTTGCTAACTCAATTACATCTCTGCAAGGACCGGTGTCACCTGTGTAGACCACGGACTTTCCCTCATATTCAATTCTGTATGCTCGGGTGTCCATATTACTATGAGTTGTGATGCCCGTTGATATCGCGACAGGCCCGAGGTATACGGTTTCTCTCTCTTCCAGTTCCATCAATTCGATTCCTATCTTACCTCTGAGATAGGGGAATGCAACTTCGAGAACTCCACGTGCCCACTCTCTAATTGCGGGCGGACCAAATATCTTCAATATCTTTTGATAGCCAGACAACCACAGGGTTTGACAGAGGGGGATGAAGTCCGAGCAGTGATCTATGTGGAAGTGCGTGATGAACACGGCATCGATGCTTGTGACATCAACCTGAGTCTGCGTCAATCGATGCAGCGTGCCAGATCCGATATCGAGGAGAATCGTCTGATTCCCTACCTCCACAAGAATTCCTGATTGCACTCTGTCTGGATCTGGAAGCGAAGTACCTGATCCTAAGAGCGTAACTCTCATGCAAATCAAAATGGCCCAGCTTGCATCAAGCCTATCAGTCTTCCCATTAGTTGCCCCTGTTTCGCATTCTACATTGCGCGTGGCTTGGACTCCTTGGGCTTCAATACAAACTGCATCGTGTTGATGAGAAGGTTCAGTTCTCGAGTTATTCTAACGCAGTCGAGCTGTTGGGCACTCAGCTTGTTCTTCAGCTCGCGGCATCCTACATCCTTCATGAAACGAAGCATAGGAACGGAATCGACGTTCATTGATCCGCTCTGTACCGCCTGCCAAAGCCTGTCAATCTCGCACCTGAGTTCGGCCTGATGCCTGAGCATTACCGGACGTGCTTCGTTTATTCGCACATCCTCGATTATTCTCGATGCCTTACTCTTCAGAGAGTTCAACGCAGCTTCCTGATGGCTATCCTTTGTATCATTTTGGCCGGGTCTTCGTAACACTCTGTTGCACCAACTAATCGCTTCTCAGAGAGCTATTTAACTCCCAACAATACGTTGAGGGGTTGTCAATGGATTTGAACAGAATTCGGCGAACTACTCCCGTTCCAATGTATGACAATGCGCTCTTTTTCTACTCAATTGGTCATAGTTGCATCTTGAGGGACCCTAGCAAGGGTTTTAACAGAACAAACTGAAAAAATTCTGAGGTGCACCCATATGCTGCGCATTGGGAGGAAAGCAATTCTAATTTCATTTACACTTAGTATGTTACTACTTGTATTCATAGTGACTCCTGTTTCGGCGCTTTATGTTTCAGCGACGCAGGAAACCCACTCACAAGAACTTGACATAACTGATGAAAACAAAGGATACGTCTACAGCAACTATCCACCATTTGGAACGCGTGACGCACTCTGGCTAGATATCAACCAAGATGTTGGCCTGAATGTGTACCAATACTATAGTACTGGTTGGAGCGACTCCGTTGATTTCGTGAATGGTCCTGCTGAAACAGAGTACTCCTTTTTGGGGCATCATAGCCACAAACCTGGTTGGTTGGCCAATGGGTCATATCTTCCAGTCTTCACAGAGTTCGTTAACACAACAAATGACGACTTGGAACTAACAGTGGACCAGAAGCGTGTTGTATTTCCACTAGGGCTTGGTCAGCAGAGTTCAGTCATTTTGGAGCCGTACCTGTATCACAGCGGCACACTCATGCTGTCAACCGAGGAGTTCATTCACGTCACCATTGCCTCTAGAACAGATTCCGTGTCAATGAGTGTGATGGTATACGATCCAGAGGGACGCAATTTGGGATCATTGTATCTCAATGGAGGGGACGTGAGGGTTCTCCCATTCCGGCCATCTGGTCCGGGGATGTATACAATCAGGTTATACCCCACTGCTAATCAGGAAGGTTTCTTGGCAGCCGAAATTTTGCCAGTGGCTGTTGCTCCACAGACGATTCAATTCGGCGAAGTCGTGGAGGATGTGCTCTACGGGAGTGAGTTCTTTGTGGCGAGCGGTTCTGGGGATATCGTGATTGAAGAGAAAGCACCCATGGCGCGTACGTACAAGTTCAGTTCCAACTCGACTCATGCTGGCAAGATAGAGTATTCACTAAATTATCCGGAAATCTTCTGGCCTGTGCACACGCCCTACGATCCAGAACTGATGGTCACTAGCGATGCATTTGTGGGGGACTACGCCGTTGCGAGGTATCAGACCCAGCTGTGGGGGGATATTGGACAGTACTACTACCAGTCGTTCCAGGACGAGTCTTACTATCTAACGGTCATCGGAATGGACATGGTTGTCTATTCGATATACAATGAGGAGCAGAGCTTAGGCCAACTGCCGCTGAACGAAGCCTTCTACCTTGAGAACAACCATCTCAACGCCCAGACAGTGGCATATCGGCTATCACTTGATGAAGATGCCATTTTGAAAGCTAACTCGACAGAGAACGTAGGCGGCTATAGCTGGAAACTCTTCAGTGTGCTCGATGATATGATGTACCGATCACTCGATGTGGCTGATGGTTCATCATTCCACGCTGCAACCAGCTACTACCTTCCGGCGGGTGAGTACGTGGTCGTAGGCTCAGGGACCTTGCCATCAAGCGGCTACTATCAATTCACTCTGGGCTCGGTTTTTGACGACGTTAGTACATTGGAGGTTTCTGTTGGCCGTGCCGTGGGTGTTCGGTTCGATGTGAGTGCCATCAACTGGTATCTTACGAACATATCGCTGCTAACTCAGGACAATATCACTGTGTCAGCTGACTATGACTTCTACAACACCTATGGTCTGCTTGTATCCGGCTATAGCGGGTCTCTTGGGAACAGAGAGGTTGGAGGACATTGGATTGCGTTTGGTGCCAACCACACAACGAGGACCTTCTCCAGTCTTGCAGATGGTTTCCTGGTGGCTGTAATCAGCCCCTACGATGTTGAGAACAACACTGCAGGTCCCGGGAATAAGTACACCGACTACACTGTTGAGTATGGAATAGAGTTCGAAGACTACTCGTCTGAGGTTTTCAACGGAACTTCTTCAATCACAGTAGATGCGACATCAGCATCCCATAACTTCACCCTCGGTGACCCTGGTGATGCATCCGAAACCTATGGGCTCTCCATAGCCTGTGAAGAGGGCGTTTGGTACAATGTATCAGTAATAGTCAGCGATGTTAGTTCTTGGTATGCCCTTGGCTACCAGAAATACGAGGGTTGGACACAGTATCTGGACTGGCCAAGTCTAAACGACCGACTCGTTGGCTCAACAGGAAGCGAGGCAGCCTTCCAAGTGGGAGCGATCAGCAATGAGATTCTCCTATCCTTCCACGTGACAAGGGTACTTGCTGGTGAGGGGAGTTTCTACGTGGAGATCACCCCACTTGTAAGCAATCAGCTTGAAGAGCTCACCCTCGAATACCAAGGAGTTCCACCTGGGACAATCGATTGGGTTCTAGTGGGTGGCGGCATCGGCGTTGTTGCTGTGGTCGTTGTTGGAGCTCTTGTTATCGCTAAAAGGAAGGGCAAAGGTCCCTACTCACCGTAGTATAACTTGAGGGCCTTCGGGCCCTCACAATCTCTTTTTCCTTGCCGGGTTTTGGTGTCGCAATCCCACGGAGTATCCCTACTGCGGTAATCCCGTTTTGCTTGAAACCGTAGAAATCGCTTTGGACGAAACGTGAACGGAATAAAAGGCAATCAAAAAGCAAGGAAGAATGGGGAACGTCCCCATTCTACGCGTTGCGGAAATGGCTGAACTAATCCTGCACTCGATTAATCTTGGTAGCCTTTCATGTAGCCCTCGCGTTGGTTCCACTTCTCTTCGAGCCGCTGCATGGTCTGCCACATTCGATACGTGTAGTTCCACGCCTCGTCGAACTTGCCTTGGTTCATCTGGTCGAGGAACTCCTCAGCGACATCGTTGACGTTCCCTATGTCTTCGATGATAGTAGCATCGAACTCGTACATGGTGTCGAGCTCTTTCTCGTTAATCTTCTCTTTGGAGCCCCAAGCAGCATATCCGTAATCGGCGTACCTGATAGCTGACTCTATCTTATCTGTAAGAGCCAACATGCGGTCGAAGGTCTCCCATGTCTTTGACAGATCATAGTCGACGACCATCATCTGAAGTTTCTCAAGGTCCTGCTTGACAAGCCTCAGCTGATCTGCAATGAACTCTCGGAGAACTTTGTCTGCTGCGCGGCGTTCCTCCTTCTCCTGATAGCCGTGCCATCCAGGAATATAGTGCGTGATTCTACCAAAGAGACCACCTTTGATATCCTTAGCAGATTTCTTCCTGATTCGTTTGGCTATCGGGTCTGTTACCTTACCCATTTCATTGATTCTCCTGTAGTTTGTACTGTCCCTGTAGTCAAGTACACAGGTTGTCTACCATTGGCCTCTCAACTTTCACTTAAAAACAATCTCTTCATTCCATGCAGGATTGCATCCTCATTGGGATGGATATCTCCAAAGGGTTGTCTGGATTTGTTGCCATTGAGAAGCATTATTTCACGACACTCAAGGTTGGTGAGTGAGGACCGAGGGGACTCGTGTGTCCCCCTGCCGTCCTTTTCAAGCTAAGAGTTTGGGGCTCACCACAACTGGTACTCTCTGTTCACGAAGCCCTTCCATACGAGTGGGAGCTTTGAGATTACTTCCTCTGTGATACTGGAGATAGAGCCGCTGATTGCTTTTAAGTCGCAATTGCCGTAGCATTCGATGTTCACAGCCCTCGGCTCGGTGATTGGTGCGCCGATTTGGCTGACCAAGTAGCAGTAAACCTGGTTCACATCGGGGTGCTCCTTAATGACGCGATCTACAATCTCTTTGGCAGCCACATTGTAAGTTTTCCCAACGTGAGACACGGGGTTCTTGCCAGCGGCAGCTTCTAGTGTCATGGGTCTATAGGGAGTTATCAGACCGTTAGCTCTATTGCCTCGGCCCACCTGTCCATCGTCACCATGCTCCGCCGACGTTCCAGTCACCGTCAAATAGTACAGGTCTTCATCGGGTGCGTCAGCGCTGTTGACATCCACAGTTACCTCCATATCCGTAATCTTGGAAGCTAGGTCTAGCAATATGTCCCTAATGCCCTGCATCACATTAGCGTACTCGTGTGCGTCTTTTGTTTCCGAAGATATAATTGCGGACGCAATCTGGAGGTGGATCCTATCGCCAACTCTGGTTCCCATCACCTTGATGTCTTCACCTATCTGAGGCCATTTCTTCTTTGTCTTGGGATCGTTGAGAAGATACTCAGCCTTGAGAGTGAGTACTTCTGTGGGTGACATTGGCGCATAGCCAACACCGAAGCTTGTGTCATTTGCCCTGGGAACCTCAAGTTCATAGTCGAAGTTGCCCACAAGGTCCGTGCTCCCCGTCCTTATCTTGTAGTCAACTATGACGTCTGAGTTCACATCCAAGTGCGGCAAATCCCCCCTGAGCCACTCACGAGTGTGTTCTATTGCGAACTTGCCCACTGGTACTTGATTCGAGAAATCCTTCCCCACGATACCCACAGCTCGACCGCTCATAAGAATGTAAATCGGCTCAATCACGTCACCTCCACCAAAACGTGCGTTCGATTGCCCGCCGACAAGAAGCACCTTGTCGACATTGTGATGCTGAACTCTCCCGAATACCTCCAAGTAGTATTCACTCAATCTTACAGATAGCTCCTCTGCGGCTTTGTCACAGAGTGTGTCTGGATGACCCTTGCCTTTGCGCTCCACGACCTCAACTCTCTGCTGAGGAACTGGAACGCCTGCTCCACGCGTGACTTCAATATTCATTGTCAATCAACTCATCTTTCCAGCGGGCCTGAAGTGAAACTACTTAAGTTTATACATACCTGATTCTCATGGGTAATACTGACAGTAATTTCAATTACCCTTAGGAATACGAGGTGCGAATCCCAGTTTGATCACGCCAGAGAGCATTCATCGGATGAGACGGGAGGCAGGTCTGACTCAGTCTGAACTTGCCATAGAAGTGGGAGTTTCTCAGTCCTACATTGCGCGGATAGAGAACGGGACCCTTGATCCTAAACTATCGATTGCTAACAAGATTATCCAGGTATTCAACACCCGGAGTCCTCAACGGTGCGGCGATGTTATGACTGCAAATCCCCTCACGATTGACGCTCGCGATTCTGTTTCAGCGGCTGTCCAAGCCATGCGACAACGAAACTTCTCACAATTGCCTGTAGTGCGAGGGGGACGAATCGTAGGGATTGTCACAGAACGCGATATCGTGCGCAACCTCCAACATGACATGGATAGACTGTCCGTTCAGGCGATCATTAGTTCAGGTGGTGTGCCGACAGTTGACGAAACCACACCCGTTGATGCAATCATACCGCTATTGGAGTCCTACCAAGCGGTTATAATCCAGAATCAGGGGCGAGTCACCGGCATAATTTCTCGATCGGATCTCCTGAGGGATAAGAGGTGATTGGGATGGTTGGTGTGCTGCACTCAGGAATGAGTTGCCTTCCTCTTGTGTGCCCCCGCAGAATGAATTATATGTCCTAACTAAGAAAGGACATTGGAGTAGAAGAAACCGTGGTAAGTGAATTGGAAATCCTTGAGGACCTCCGCGAGGGCATAGACACTTTCGTGGAGCGTTGGTCGAAGATTCAGCGGAACTCAATGAAGTCCATTCAAGCGGTAATCAACACGCTGGTTCAGATTGAGCATCTAGATGGTCCTTTGGGAAAACTCCAAGGATTCAAGAATATACGTGAGAA
>Ga0114919_10004881_pt1 | contig 10740 bp, 7 predicted proteins | sample BlataG_FD_88682 | JGI IMG/M metagenome (GOLD analysis project Ga0114919, IMG submission 88682) | Deep subsurface microbial communities from Black Sea to uncover new lineages of life (NeLLi) - Black_00105 metaG | ecosystem: Environmental > Aquatic > Marine > Oceanic > Sediment | place: Atlantic...
AATTCCTATCCAGCACCAAAGCTCCCTATATTACCAAACCCTTTGATAACAAGAAGTTGAAGGCAACCATAAACCGCGTATTATCCAAGGGTCCATAGAGGCTTGTCCAGGTCCGCTAAGAAATCCCGGTTCATAACTTTTCCCGCCTTTATCCCCTGTCTTTGTTATCTTACTCCATCTGCAGGGCACACCATCACCCAACCAGAGTCAGCAATCATATGCACTTTACAAGGGGCTTCGCTTCAAACTATAATTATCGGCGATGTCTCGCCCCAAACAAACCAATCTAACTGATATCCTGAACAGGGTACACCACTCTTTAGCATACCAGGAATGTCAAGGCTATGTTGTTGGCGGCATCATTCGCGACTCGCTTCTGGGTAGACAAACAAATGATGTTGATATTGCAGTGAATGGTAACGCCCCAGACATAGCTCAGCAGGTAGCTGATAACCTCAATGGTAAATTTGTATTGCTAGACAGTGCCAACAGCATAGCCAGGGTAATAGTATTTAAGAAAGGGCCACAGGAGGACATCACACGAGAGTTTCAGTGTTATAGAACTGAATGGCACCTTGATTTTTCCTGTTTCTCTGGAGATATTGAATCAGACCTCGCTCGCCGCGACTTCACCATAAACGCCATGGCTACAGAACTTAACCAATTTGTCACTGCAAATACAGGGGAGCAATCCCAATTAAAGCTAATTGACCCCTTCTCCGGGGAAAAGGATTTAGCAGATAAGGTGGTACGGGCAGTGAGCGATGAAATATTCGAGTCCGACGCAGCCAGGCTGCTCCGAGCGGTGCGTCTGGCCGCTGAGTTCGATTTCACTATAGCACCTGAGACAGAAAACTTGATTCGTCACCACTCCCAATCAATCACCAGGATCGCCGGTGAGAGAATTAGAGAGGAATTGCTGCGATTACTCAGCCTACCTCAAGCTGCTCAACATCTACTTTACCTGGATAAGCTTGGTTTACTTCTTGCCCTGTTTCCTGAACTGGCAGAGAGCAAAGGGGTAAGTCAGCCAACGGTACACTTCTGGGATGTCTTTGAGCATTCTGTTCAGACGGTAGCAGCAGTGGAATTTTTAATGAGAGAAAATGACTGGGAATACGGCCACGAAGAAATGTTAGCTGCCGCACCCTGGTCAGATTTAATAGACCAGCACTTATCTCAGGAAATTTCTACCGGTAGCAATCGCAAGGTTCTGCTTAAACTAGGCGGGATATTCCATGATATCGCCAAGCCCCGGACCAAGTCCATCGATGACACCGGCAGGGCGCGCTTCCTGGGACATCCAAAACAGGGGGCGGCTATAACTGCCAGCATTTTAGAAAGGTTGCGCTTCAGTAATAAGGAAATAAACCTGGTAGAAAGCCTCGTTTATCATCACCTCCGACCCGTTCAAATGGCAAACGAGGGAATGCCCACACAAAGGGCAATTTATCGATACTTCAGGGACACCGACGATGCTGGAATTGACATCCTGTTTCTGGTCCTGGCCGATTATCTGGCCAGCCGTGGCCCCCTGGTGAATATGAAGGAATGGAAAGACTATTGCCGCCTGATAGACTATATATTATCTGAGCATGAAAAACAGCAAGATGTTCTGTTGCCGGTGAAGCTTATTGATGGGCATGATTTGATAAACACTATTGGATTGTCTCCTGGACCGTTGATTGGCGAGCTTCTGGCTCTGGTACGTGAATCACAGGCCAGCGGCGAGATAACTACCAGAGAGGAAGCACTGGCCCTGGTACACAAGGAGCTAAATAAACAGCAAAGCGGCACGAGGTCGGGCAATTGAAAAAGAAAAATATCTACCTGCTTATCTTTATACTGGTGTTACTTGGCCTTGCCCTGTGGTCAATAGTACCTCTTAATACAAAGCTGCTTGGTCCCGATGGGCTGACTCTAGGTCTTGATCTTAAGGGAGGCAGCCAGTTGCTTTACAAGGCTGATTTGTCCAAAAAAGACCCCTCTATAACTGATGAGGAAGCTATGTCATCGGTGATAGAAAAAATTCAGCGAAGAGTCAATCAATATGGTACCACCGAGCCCGTAATTCAGAGACAGGGGTCTGACCGAATATTGATTCAGCTGCCCGGTGTGGAAGACATAAAGGAGGCAATTGGTCTCATAGGAAAGACAGCTTTGCTGGATTTCAGAGAGCAGAAAGTAGATGAAAATGGCAACCCGGTGCTCGATGACATAGGCAACTGGGTATTTAAGGATGAACCTGCTAAAGCAGAAGGGAGGGATGGTATAGAGAGAGAACTTACGGGTGAGTATCTTAAGCACGCCCGCGTGAATATAGACCCTTATCAAGGGCCCCTGGTCGTTATCGAGTGGGACAGCGAGGGAGGATATCTCTTTGAGCAGATAACCAGGCGGAACTTACAGAAGCCACTGGCTATTTTCCTGGACAATGAGATAATTTCAGCCCCGGTAGTACGGAGCGTAATCCAAGCTGGAACACTGGGGCAAATCGAGGGCGACTTCACCATGGACGAAGCCGATACCCTGGCAATCCAGCTCAACTCTGGTGCCCTGGATGTTCCTCTGGCAATTATCGGACAGGAGAACGTGGACCCTACTCTGGGTGCTGATTCCATTCAAAAAAGCAAGCTGGCTGCAATAATCGGGATTATACTGCTTCTCCTGTTCATGCTTATTTACTACCGCTTACCAGGCTTAATAGCCTGTATCAGTCTCGGGATTTATGGTGCTTTCCTGTTGGCTATCTTCAGTGCCTTTCCCTTAACCCTTACTCTATCCGGCATAGCCGGTGCCATCCTATCCCTGGGTATGGCAGTGGACGCAAATATCCTTATCTTCGAAAGGATGAAGGAAGAGTTGCGCGGTGGCCGCACTTTAGGTGCGGCGGCGGAAGCTGGATTCGACCGTGCCTGGACGGCTATTCGTGACAGCAACATTACCACATTCATCGCCTGTGTAGTCCTCATCTGGCTTGGTACCAGTGCCACATTCCACGCATCCATGGTTAGCGGCTTCGCTATAACACTGTTTATCGGTGTGGCCCTGAGCATGTTCACAGCCATCGTTATCACCCGAACTTTCCTTCGCCTTATTGTCAGCAGTCGATTGGTTACCAACCTGACAGCTTACGGAGTAAAAGAATGATTGACTTTGTGGGTAAAAAAAGGTGGTTCTTCCTGGTATCGGCCATAGCGATACTTATAGCCATAATTTCACTGGCCGCCTTTAAATTACAGCCCGGTATTGACTTCTCCGGCGGTACAGCTATGACCATCGATTTCACCCCCAAAGTAGAGCAGAGTGAGTCCACTCAGCTCCAGAGTCAATTGCGCCAGGAAATAACAAACTTCGGACATCCTGAAGCGATAATTCAATTTCAACGGGAGGGTCGCAACTTCTTCGTGCGCATGAAGTTTATATCGACGGAAGAAGTGAACGAATTAGGGGATAGATTGGAAGCGATTTCCTCCAGGGATGTGGAAATCTCCGTTCCCCTCGAGATGTCCCCCATTATTGCTGCCGAAACAGCTCGTAATGCCGGCATCGCTGTGATAATAGCTGCTGTAGCCATGTTGCTTTATATCTCCTGGGCATTCCGCCGCATGCCCAAACCTTTTCGCTGGAGCACCTGCGCCATAATTGCTCTAGCTCACGATGCGCTGATAGTGATGGGCGTTTTCTCCATCATGGGCAGACTGGCTAATGTAGAGGTTGATGCTATGTTTATCACCGGACTGCTGGCAGTTGTGGGTTACAGCATTAATAACACTGTTGTCGTTTTCGACCGCATCAGAGAAAATATGATTAGACTCGTCAGCCCTGACTTCGCAGTGATAGTAAACCGCAGTCTGCTGGAAACCCTGGCGCGTTCTCTGAATACCTCCTTAACCACCCTGTGTGTCATACTGGCCCTTTTCCTCTTCGGTGGAGCAACAATCCACAACTTCGTACTGGTATTGCTGGTTGGCTTACTTGCCGGCACCTATAGCTCCCTGTTCATCGCCGGTCCACTTCTGGCAACCTGGGAGAAGGGAGAGTGGCGGAAGCTATTCTCCCGGGCTCCCTCTGTTGGAAAAACCGCATAACCGAAAGAGTTACGCCCGGAAACGTTAAAATTACAATTCAAAAATGCCAGAGGGGTTCATTTTTGGTTTTTGCCCTGTCATTTGGCAGTTTAATTTTTGGATTTTGGTCTTAGCATTCAGTCAGGTGATGCACCTTCTTTATTCTGGCGATATGCTCCCCGAACCCCCCGGATTTTCCCCTTTGTGATTTCCCTAAAGGGTCAACTATCTCCTGGCTACCCATGAGCACATCGAAGGTGGCTTTTACCGAAGAAGCAGCCACCTGAAGGTTATATCCACCCTCAAGGGCCAAAACGAGACGCCCTGAGCATAATTCGGTAGCTAAATCCTTGAGCACCGTTACCATTTGAGCAAAGCCGGTAACGCTCACCTCCATCATAGCTAAACTATCAGCCCAATGAGGGTCGAAGCCAGCGGAAACGAGTATAAACTGTGGCTGATATCTCCGCGCTACCGGCACTAAAACTTCGTTAAAGGCTCGCAAGTACTCCTCATCACCCCACCCGGCAGTCATAGGAAAGTTAACGGTAAATCCCTCTCCCTCACCAGCTCCAGCCTCGCTCACACTCCCTGTACCAGGATAATAAGGATATTGATGAGTGGAGAAATAAAGAACCTTCGGGTCAGCGTAAAAGGCGTCCTGTGTCCCATTGCCATGATGGACGTCGAAATCAACGATGAGAATACGCTCAAGGTTAAAGCCAGCCAGAGCAAATTTAGCCGCCACAGCTATATTATTGAAAATACAGAATCCCATTGCGCGGTTGCTGATGGCATGATGCCCCGGAGGTCTGACCAGGGCAAAAGCGCTATCCACATTCCCACCCATCACTACCTCCACGGCAGTCAGAAGCCCCCCGGCAGCATACAAAGCTGCCTCATAAGATTTGGAACACACCACTGTGTCAGGATCCAGCCAGCCACCACCACCCTCAGCCTCTTCCTTAACCCGGGAAATGTATTCCGCCGTATGCACCATCTCCAGTTCCTCCATCGAAGCAGCGCGTGGCGAAAGCATGGTGACCTTTTCCATGGTGCCTGCCTTCTCCAGGTGTGACATGATAGCCACCAGCCTCTGGGAGCTCTCGGGATGGTTGCCTGTATCATGCTCCAGATAAATCGGGTCATAGACCAGCCCTGCCTTCATGCAAATCACCTCTTCTCGGAAATATTAAACTTACCGTCGCCAGGTAATTACGACTCAGTCGTTTTTAACTTTCCTTCGGCGTCGCCGCCTGAGACAGAACACCAGTATAGGAATCCATATCCAGCAGAAAACGATAAGCCAGATTACCACAGTTCCCAGTCCCCTACCAAAGCCTGTTAATCCACGCACCGCTGATTTGAAAGCCTCAGAGGCACTCCAGTGTTCGGTCAGCTTCTTCGCTTCCTCCAGGCTTATCTCAATACGTGCCATATCGGAGGTCCTCTCCAGATATGTTATGCGGCCTTCTATTCTCTCAATCTCTCCCCTGACACCTGAGAGCGCCTGCTGTACCTTCAGTATTTCCTCCACGGTTTCTGCTTTCTCCATCAATGCCAGATACTGTGCTTCGGTTGCCTCCAGGTTATGTAACCTGGCTTGCAAGTCGATATATTCTTCAGTCACATCCTGGCTCTCAGTGTTCTCATAGGGCACACTCACCGCCAACTGGCGAAGCCTATCGAAGGCTTCGTTAAATCTATCAGCGGGAACACGGATGGTGACACTGCCGGAAGTCCTTCTCTCATCTTCGTGTTTCTGAGAAGAAACCACGTAGCCGCCCAGCTCATCAGCCACTTCGGCAATCTGGGTTATATCTCCAGCTACGTCATCTACCTCCAGAGTTAAGTAGCCGTTTCTAATAATTTTGCGCTCTATGTTCATCTCGTCCGGTAGATTAGCTTCCGGATATCCTTTACCCTCATCAACAAATTCCCCTGGGGGCATCGGCGCTGGCATCGGTGCTGGCGCTGGCATTGGCACAGGGGGAGCTGATGCACAGGCACTTGCTAGCATCAGTCCCAGAACCAATAGCGCTGGAATTGAAATTTTGAACAACTTATTCATATATTCACCCCCCAATAGCAGTGTATCTTCTTGGTAAGATTTGAGCATCTGCTACTGTTGTTAACATTATAAACGATAACTAACCCTGTAAGTTTAGTATCCGCCTGGACTTTCCACATCATCCACTTAGTATAACACCTGTTGACTCTCCAGCACTCAAGCTATTCCTCCTTCGCCATCCGCTTGAGCTTATACAGCCTGGTGATAGCCTCCAGTGGTGACATGGCATCGATATCAAGCCTGGAAATCTCGTCAGCCAGTAATGAATCCCCGGAGAAGAGTGAAAGCTGCGGTGCTTCCCGCCTAAAAGCCCTGCCGTTTTTAGAAACGTGGCTACTTTCCAGCTCAACCAGAACTTCCCGGGCCCTGTTAATTACCGACCGGGGCAACCCCGCCAGTTGACCCACATGGATGCCGTAGCTTCTATCTGCACCGCCAGGGATAATCTTATGCAAAAAGATAACTTTGTCTCCCTCCTCAGCCACCGCCACATTGAAGTTCTTCACCCTGGGCAGGGTATTGGCCAGGTCCACTAATTCATGGTAGTGGGTGGCAAAAAGAGTCTTTGCCCCCAGCCTGGGTGAGCCATGAATAAACTCAGCCACTGCCCAGGCAATAGAAAGCCCATCATAGGTGCTCGTGCCTCGCCCAATTTCATCCAGTATGATTAAAGATTTGGGAGTGGCATTATGCAAAATGCTGGCCGTCTCGGTCATCTCCACCATGAAGGTAGATTGCCCCGCAGCCAGGTCTTCCTGGGCACCAATTCTAGTGAAGATGCGGTCGGCAATACCGATAGTTGCCAAATCAGCAGGAACAAAACTACCTGTTTGAGCTAAAAGAACTATCAATGCCACCTGTCTCAGGTAGGTAGATTTCCCCGACATGTTTGGTCCAGTGAGTATGATAAGTTGATTATCCTCATTGCTTAAGTAGGTATCATTAGGGATAAAACTATCGACGCCTATGCACCTCTCCACCACAGGATGACGTCCTCCTTTAATTTCTATAACATTATCGGTGGTCAATGCCGGCCTGACATATCCCTGGCGCGCTGCTGCCTCCGCAAGACTGCAAAAAACATCAATTCGGGCAATTGCCCTGGCAGTAGATAAAATTTGCTCACCTGCGGCACCTATTTGCTGGCAAACCTGTCGGAAAATAGCAGCCTCCAGGTCAGCAATTTTCTCCTGTGCATTAAGAATCAACGACTCATATTCCTTAAGCTCGGGAGTGAAGAACCTTTCTGCCTCTGCAAGGGTTTGCTTACGGATATAGTCAGCAGGGACCAGATTGAGATTAGCCCGGGAGACCTCGATATAATAGCCGAACACCCTGTTGTACCCCACTTTCAGGGACTTAATTCCCGTGCGCTGCCTCTCCCTCTGTTCCACGCTGGCCAGATATTGCTTGGCATCCTTCGAACTGCGACGCAGTTCATCCAGTTCGGCAGAAAAACCTTCCCTTACCACTCCTCCATGCTCAAAATCTCCAGGCTCATCGGCAATAGCCTCAGCAATTAAACGTACGCTGTCAGGACAGGGTTTCAACTCAAGTGCTAACCAGCTTAAAGTGTCTTCTTCAATCGACTCCTTCAGTTCCGGTATTTTCTCCAGGCTGGAGCGCAGCGTTATCAGTTCCCTGGGCATGACCTTGCCACTTCTTACCCGATTGATTAACCTTTCCAAATCGGCGATATCTGCCAGGAGCGCCACAGCCTTATGACGAGCCAGAGTATTACCATAAAACCAGTCAACTGCCTCCTGCCGCTTTACCAGCTCCGTTATATCAACCAGCGGATGGCCCAGCCAGTTCTTTAGCAGTCTGCCACCCATAGCCGTCCTGGTTAAGTCAATGACAGAGAGCAGAGAATTGCTGGTTTCTCCCCATCTGCCACCCTGAAAAAGCTCCAGGTTGCGGCATGTCTGCCCATCGAGGACCATGAAAGATTCCGTTGAGTAGGTAGCGAGACCGGTTAGCTGTGACAGTGCCTCTTTTTGGGTCTCCTTGACATAATGGACTAACGAGCCAGCAGTCCTTATAGCCAGAGGTAAATGAGCACAGCCATAGCCTTCCAGAGTAGCCACGCCAAAATGTTCCAGTAAAGCCTGCTGGGCAACTTCCAGGTCAAAGCAATAATCATCAAGCTTGGTTATAGTGGTTGGTAACGCTCCTGCAAGCTCCGCCATTCTCAACTCTGCGGGCGATGAATCCGGAATAAGGACCTCCCTGGGCTGAAGCCTTTCCAGTTCACAGGAAACCTTATCAGCGGAAAGCTCAGTGGTGGCAAACTCGCTGGTGGTTATGTCAACATAGGCAATTCCTGCCTTCTCACCTTCGATAATAAGACTGACCAGATAGTTATTGCTCTTGCTTTCCAGCAGGTTAGGCTCAATCACCGTCCCCGGTGTCACCACACGGATGACATCCCTGTCCACCAACCCTTTGCCGGGAGGGCTGAGCTGTTCACAAATAGCCACCTTATAACCCCGGTTGATGAGCCTGGCCAAATAGTTGTCCACGGCATGATAAGGTATTCCTGCCATGGGCACCTTGTGCCCCTTGCCCATCCCTCTTGCGGTTAAGACGATATCCAGCTCTCGTGAAGCAACCCGGGCATCCTCATCAAATGTCTCATAGAAATCGCCCAGCCGGAAAAAAACTATAGCCCCGGGATACCTTTGCTTGACCCTGAGATACTGTTGCCTGAGCGTAGTTACTGCCATTACTATTATTTTAGTAGTTAAAGAGATATAAAGCCAGTTTGATTGATAACCCTGCCTGTCATTTTAAACCGCCCTCTTTGTCATTGCGAGCCTACCCTATTTTGTCATTGCGAGCGGAGCGCAGCAATCTGGAGGCTCTTAGTTAGCATTCAGGATGATAATTAACACTTTATATGGAGGGGCTTCAATAAGAACAACCAAAAGAGCTATAATGCTAATTGGATGAAGACAGAATTTTAACTTGTTCCATTACAGGAGAGAGAAGATAGATACCAAGCATCTGGATTATAAGCTTATTAAGCCTTTAATCTGGTGGTAGCGCAGGAAAGTATGGAGACCCAGAACATAGAATTCAAATCAAACTGGAGAGATGAATACCTCAGGGTAATTTGTGCCTTCGCTAACGCAGATGGTGGAAATTTAATTGTTGGCGTAGATAATAACGGTCAGCCCGTAGGGGTAGAAGATTCGAGGAAACTGCTGGAAGATATCCCGAACAAGGTGAGAAACAAACTCGGAATTACTCCCTCGGTCGAAACCAGAAACATAGAAGGTAAAGATGTAATCCATATTGCAGTAAGTTCATCCTCTGTTCCTGTATCTTACAACGGGAAATACTATGTAAGAAGCGGTAGCACCGATTTGGAACTAGCGGGGAATGAACTCACACACTTCCCTATGAGGAAAGTGGGCAAGACCTGGGATGAATTCATTGAAGAGAGAGCCTCTCTTGACGATGTAAATACAGGGATGATTGAGAAATTCAAAAAGCTTGCTGAAGATAGAATCCCATCTATTGTCAGTGAAAAAGACCACAGTGTGGTTCTGGAGAAGCTAAACCTTCTGGAAGACGATAAACTCAAAAGAGCTGCGGTTTTACTCTTTGGCAAGAACCCTCAAAAATTCTATCCCGCTACTTATTTAAAAATCGGGAAATTCTTAACAGAAACAGAGATACAGACAAGCGATGTCGTAGAGGGAAGTCTGTTTGAACAACTTGAAAGTGCTTTGGAAATCTTAAGAACAAAGTACTTGAAGAGTGAAATAAGATTTGAGGGAATTCACAGAAGAGAGATTTTAGAATATCCCCATGAAGGTCTGAGGGAGGCAATAATAAATGCCCTCATTCACAGAGATTATCTGGGAACATCCACAATTCAAGTAAGGGTTTACAGTGATAGACTCATTATAATGAACGAGGGCAAGTTCCCGCCTGAAGTACCGGTGGAGAAGCTAAAAACAGAGCATCTTTCAAAACCAAAAAACGTACTTCTAGCAGGTGTTTTTTATAAAGCGGGATTTATAGAAAGCTGGGGCAGAGGAACACTAAAAATAGTGGAAAAGTGCCTGGAGCAAGGTCTGCCTGAGCCTGATTTCAGAGAGGAGTTCGGAGTCGTTACAGTTCAGTTTTACAGGGATAAATGGAACGAGAAGAATCTCAAAGAGTTAGGATTAAATGAGAGACAAATCAAGGCAGTGATGTATGTTAAGGAAAAAGGGAAAATCACTAACAGGGAATGTAAAAAGATTTGTAATGCTTCTGAGAGAACTGCTACCCGGGATTTATCAAGCTTGGTTTCCAGGGAAATTCTGGAACAAATTGGCATAACTGGCAAAGGCACCGAATATATTTTAAGACAACATTAAAGCGACAAAGACGCCATAAAGACGCCACAAAGACGCCAAACAGTTAATAAAGAACTTAAAATAACGATGAGCAAAAGGAAAAATCATTGACTTTAGAAACTACGATAACGAGGGGAAATGGTACATCTTTCTGGACGAGGCACATAAGGGAGACAGGGAAGAATCGAAAAGACAGCACATTTACTCAATTCTATCAAGAAATGGTTTTCTGTTTAACTCTGGGGGC
>Ga0114919_10004882_pt1 | contig 10739 bp, 12 predicted proteins | sample BlataG_FD_88682 | JGI IMG/M metagenome (GOLD analysis project Ga0114919, IMG submission 88682) | Deep subsurface microbial communities from Black Sea to uncover new lineages of life (NeLLi) - Black_00105 metaG | ecosystem: Environmental > Aquatic > Marine > Oceanic > Sediment | place: Atlantic...
AGGTCAGTTCCTTCTTCGGTAGTTACTCTTGCCGCGTTACCCTGTTCGAGCACGTTTGCTACCTGGTCCACAGTCTTTGCAATCGTAAGGAAATCCGCTTCGATGCCACCGCTCTCCAGCATGCGCTCCGCAAAGTTACCCATGCTGAGGACGCGAGCCCCGTTCCTTCTCGCTTTCTTGGTCGCAGAAGCATGCGTCATAGAGAATGTCAAGGGCATGAAAATGACATCGGAGACGCTCATCGCGCTTGCAATTTGGATCGGTGGTTCCTCCCCATGTGCGCTTCTTGGTGTACAGACGGCAAGAACCACATCGTCTGTAATCCCAAGCGCTGCGGTGGCTATCAGCTCTCCCACATTGAGCGTCTTTGTGTCCGTAACGACAAGGACTTTTTCTCCGGGCTCCACACGCGCGCAGTCAACCACAATCTTTTGCGCGCCAGCTAGCTTCTTTGCATCCTCAAGCATTCTTATTCCTCCTATAGAACGACTCCATCCGGTTGAACGCTTCGGATATAAGGTCGGGCTCTGCCGCATAGGAAAGACGAAGGTGCCTTTCCCCACATTCACCAAAAGCACTACCCGGTACGGTCGCTACATGGACTTCCTCCAGCAACTCTTTGGCAAGTTTAGCCGAGGGCTTATTTAAGTTGTAGGATGGGAAGCAGTAGAAGGCCCCCGCGGGCTCTATACTGCAATTGAAGAAATCGGACTCGCGGATATGCTTCAACATTAACGCTCGTCTTTCCGCATATCCTTTCACCATCTGTTGAGATGCATTCCGGGACTTCTCGCTGGTAAGCGCTTCAGTCGCGCCGGGTTGAGCAAAGGCGGTGACACAGCTCGCTGAGTGCTGATAGATCTTAATCATCCCCTCCAAAATATCTTTTGGGGCCGTTACATATCCGAGTCTCCATCCTGTCATGGCATGGCTCTTTGAGAAACCATTAACGGTGATAACGTTGTCAAACTCTGAACCCGGGCTATAGTGTTCACCTTCATAAATTAGATATTCATAGATCTCGTCACAGAGCACTAAGGCTCCATTATCCCTTGCTATTTTAACAATGCTGCGAATTGTCGATTTGTCATATACAGCACCGGTGGGGTTGTTTGGCGAATCGATCACTATGATCTTGACCGATTCGTCCATTGCCTTCTCTATGGCTTCGATATCAGGTTGGAAGCCTTCTGCCTCAGAAGTGGCAACTCGTATGACCCCAGCACCCGCTATTCTTGCGGCAGGTTCATAAGAGACCCAAGCCGGGTCGAGTATCATAACCCGGTCCTTCTCCGAAAGCACCGCCTGGAAGGCAAGGAAGATCCCAAATTTACCACCTACTGTTACAATAACATCGTCTACGCTAACATGTATTCCGTTCTCTCGTTTGAACTTCTCACAGATCGCTTCCCTTAGCTCGTAATCTCCTGCTGTTGGTTCATACTTAGTCTTGCCCATCTTTAAGGCATTACAAGCAGCATTCTTGATGTTATCCGGGGTATCGAAACACGGTTCTCCAACTCCTAGAGATACGATATCTGTGATCCCTTTTTGTTTCATACCCTTGACAAGATTGTCAACTTCCTCTGTTGCGGAGTGTTCAAGGCTGTCGATCTTATCTGATAGCCAGCTTACCATTAGGAAATTCCTCCTTTACATCTATTGCCCACTAAGTAGCCTTCCGAAGCCTTTCAGTGAACATCGAAGTTTCAGCGCCCTTAACGCCGCCCACAGACTTGCTTGGTTGCTAGTCACTACGGGTAGATCTAGATCGTTTTCAAGCAATTCGATAATTTCGATTGTCCTAAGGTTGGTACAGCTGATGAAAAGGGGAGCGGTGAGCGATTTCGTATGTTGCCTTATCTTATTATAGATGCACTCGGGGGCGAGGCTACCGATCTCCAAGTTGCTAATGGGTTGTGAATAGGTAGACTTGATCAGCTCGATCGTCTCCACAACCTTTACATTTACACTTTCAAGCCAAGCAACCGCTTTTGCGTTCGTCTCCTCAGGATAAGGGGTCGCAAGACACACCTCATCAAGCCTCAACCGCTTCAACGCATCAATCACAGCAGTCGCGGTGGTGACAACCGGTCTTTCAATCACCTCGCTCAGTTCCTTGGCAAACCGCCGATTCCAGTCTTCCCCTTTCAAGAAACTACCTGAGGTACAACCGTAGAGAATCATGTCAACATTGGCACTGGCCAGCTCCTGTGCGGCTCGCTTGGCATATTTGGACATTCGCAGCAGTTCTTCCTCTGTCTCCATAACCTGCATGACGCGAGCTGTGTGTTGTGTAATACCTTTTGGTAGCATCCGCGCCAGCTCGCATTCCATTGTAGTATTCGACGATGGTACAATTAATCCTATCCGCCCACGCCATCCATACATTTTGCTGCTCCTTTTCTTCGTATTCAGTATCATTCGGTTCGCGAACTTCAAGCTGCTATAGTATATATCATATATCTAACGATCTCAAGCTAGGCAAGGCTGCGCCCTCGAAACTAGACCAGCAAGGCAATAGAGAACCCTGTGGCAAAATGGGTCGTTTCTTTGGGAAAATACTAATATTCGTGTGAAGAAAATGATTCATAGTATTCCTCTAGCCAACAAGAATGCGGAAACCGGCGTCCATCGATACGGCATCAAGACATACGCAATCTAAACAAAGCAAGCAGGTACCGGGAACAACGGTACCTGCTCACAGCCTTTATCAATATATTCGCTGTCCTACTTTGTCTTACCTCTCATCCCAAGGTGGGAGCGGGAAAACAAGCTCCGCTTCAGCAAACTCCTCCGGCCAGACTACCTTCTGCTGCTCATTCTGCCACTGAATGACCACCACACGTCCCAGGTAGTTCTGACCCGTTTCATCAAACCGAACACCCTGCCATGGAAGCGGAAGCAGATCTCCGGGGATGTCCGTTTCGACTAGTGCCTGCCTGACGGCGTCAGGGTCCGTCGAACCAGCGCGATTGATCGCGTCCACTAGGGTAAGCAGCCCAATAAAGCCCCGAGCGGGCAGATTACCCATTGCTGCAGCCTCGCCATACCGGTCCCCAAGCAAGCCGGTGAATATGCTTGCCATCTTGTTGGTTTCAATAAGTGAGTCGGACCATAGCTGTGTTGCCATCACGCCATTGACATCCGAATCCAGGGACTTCTGAAACTCATAGCGGATATGCCCCGTAGAGTTCGCCACAATGGGAACGGCTACGTCGTACTTCTTGAACGCCTTCTGATAAAGGATTGCATCAGTGATGTACATTGCTGCCCAAATGAGGTCAGGGTTCTCCCTCTTCACACGCAATGCCTCTGCATCGACATCAGTGGCTTCGTGGGGGTAGGCGATATTGACCACAACCTCATAGCCTATCTCAGGGGCCTTCTCCACCAGAAGTTTTGCGGTATCTTGACCGAATAGCGTGTCCTCACACACGATCGCGACTTTACTGAGCCCATAATTTTCCTTCAAGTACTTGGACATCTCGAGCATCCCTTCGACATGGACGACGTCAGTGGGGGTTGTTCGAAAGAAGTACTTGAATCCACGCTCGGTAAGCGTGGGGGCCGTGGCACTGTCATCAAGGAAGGGAATCCCCATTGCCTCAGCCACTGCACTAGCGGGATCGGTCACGCTGCTGTTGTAGCAACCAATGAGGGCCACACAGTTCTCAAGAGTGAGGAGGCGTTCTGCCTCTCCTTTTCCGACTTCTGGTTTAGCTTCGGTATCGCCAAAGATCATCTGGATCTTTGCACCACCCAAGTTTGGCAGGCCTTCTGACCTAAAGATGTCACCAGGGGAATCAATGTCATAGCTTTCATTCACCAAATCCTGCACAACTTTGAGAGCTTGAACGAACTGAATCCCTGTTACCGAAAGAGGGCCTGTGATCGGGTAAAGTGCCCCTATCCTAATGATTTCCGGTGTATCCCCAGCAAACGCTACTTCCCCCAACACCATTCCCAAAACCGACATTAGCAACAAAACCAACGCAATCTTTCGGAAACTAGCCATCATACACCCTCCTTATCCAACTTGAAGAACCAAGTAGACTGTCCTCACACTAGCTCATCACTCCTCGCGCTCAATCACCTCCTTACACAATATACTTTCAGGGCGCGCTGCAAAGCAACATCACCATCTGGCCCTGATATGGTATATAGTATACAACATTTTGAGGCGTTTTTCCACTCAATCATCGGCCTTGTTCTTGCTGAAGGTCTTCCCGAGTGCTTCATCGCCACGAGCATGTAAGACTTTCGTGGCTAAATGCTTGTTGTCAATGTCAAGAGTGTTCATTCTCGGCCTGGGCGAAGGCTACCCGCACCGTCGCAAAACTCTTCCGTTCAATGCGCCAGTATGCTCTCGGTGTCGGATCACGACTTTTCCATTCACCTTTGGGTTCTCCAATGCACCACACAGCCAGCATCTTTGGTATGCTTTCCCAGCTAACCTCCCAGGTAGAGCTTCCTGATATCTGTATCGGCCAAGATTTTCTGGGGAGTTCCTTGCATCCGGTTCTTGCCGTCGACCAAGAGGTACACGTAATCCGACATCTCCAACGCTTGTTTTGCGTTTTGCTCCACAATCATGATAGTAATGTTCTCTTCCTGATTGAGTCGAACGATATAGTCAAAGACCATCTTCCTGACCTTTGGGGCCAATCCCACGCTGGGTTCGTCCAGAAGAAGAAGTTGCGGTTCCAAGAGCAATGCCCGTCCGACCTCCAGCATGCGACGTTCTCCACCGCTCAGCGTTCCCGCATACTTCTTCTCTTTCTCCTTCAACACGGGGAAGAAGGCATATACGAACTCCAGTCGCTTCTTGAACAGATCCTTTCTCGTTTCTATGTACGCCCCCATTTCCAGATTCTCATAAACTGTCATGCTAGGAAAGACACTGCTCTCTTGAAAGACGAACGAGATACCCTTTTTAAGAATCTGCGGCGGTGTCTTTCCAGTGATATCGTCGCCTTGAAATATCACCTTTCCACGTTTAGGATTCAGAATACCGAAGATCGCCCTCAATGCGGTTGACTTTCCCGCACCATTTGGCCCAATTAGGCTCACTATTTGCTCCTCTTCTACCGTGAACGAAACGTCTTTCAAAACCTCATAAGCATATTTCTCGTAGGCGACCCAAAGCCCTTCTGCTTCTAAAACCATCATACCCCTCTCTTATCTGGCTCATTTTCCGAAGTACGCTTCCAGCACCTGCTCGTTGTTTCGAACCTTCTCAGGAGTTCCTTCTGCTATTAATGTTCCGTGATCCAACACGTACATTCTTTCCGCTATATCCATGATTACTTGCATATTATGCTCAATTATAAAGAATGTCATGCCATCGGCATTCATCTCAAGGACGCGTGCCTTGATGTCGTTGATAAGCGTAAGGTTAACTCCTCCAGTCGGTTCGTCAAGAAGGATTATTTGTGGTTCCTTCATGAGGGCGCCGGCGAGCTCCAGAAGTTTCTGCTGCCCCCCGGAGAGATTGCCTGCTGGCTCACTGATCAACCTCTCAAGTCCAACGAACTCAACTAGCTCCTTCGCACGCACTACAAGATTCTCAGAGAATGCTCTCAGAAGGATGTTGAGCAGCCCTTCATGTTTGTGTTGTGTAGCGAGCAACACGTTCTGCAACACCGAAAGCTCCGGAAAGGCGCGGGGAAGCTGAAAGGTCCTATAAAGCCCCTTTTCACAGATTGCCTCCATACGTTTGTCAGTGATAACCTCGTCGTTGAGTCTTACCTCTCCCTCGTCGGCTTTGTAGTATCCAGCAACACAGTTGAAGAGTGTCGTCTTGCCGGACCCATTTGGTCCTATCAACCCCACGATCTCGCCGCTATCTACCCACATGTCTACGCTGTCGACCGCTACTAAACCACCAAATCGTTTCGTGAGGTTCTCAATGCTCAGTACTGGCATGAGCACCTCCTCTACCTCCTCTTATGGCCTGCCCTATCTTATTGATCAGGGCAACGAGACCGAGGGGTTCAACCATCACAACGAAAATCACTGCCAGGCCAAAGAAGATGTAGTTTAACCCCAGTGCTTGTCCTCCCAGTTGTGCTCTCAGGAACTCCGTAAGAGGGAACACGAAGACCGCACCGAGAACCGGCCCCCAGACCGTTCCTACCCCTCCAACGATTGGAATGATCGCCACTAGGATAGATAGGGACATAATCAGAACCGATTGAGGCGAGATATAGAGAACATATTGGGCGTAAAAGGTTCCCACCAACGCAGTTATGAACGCTGTGAGCGCAAAAGATGCCTGCTTAAGGCGAAAAGCACTTATGCCTCTGCTTCTTGCCGCGATTTCATCTTGGTTTACCGCTTTTGCATAACTGCCGTATTTCGAGCGATCTAGCCGATGTACAAGATATGTTACCAATACCGCCATCATTAAGATGATGTAGTAATAAGGGATCTTGCTTGTCCATTGCATATAGTACCAGGATGACCCTCTTAGGGGAACCGAGAATCCCTGCGCTCCCCCCACAAACTTCCAGTTGGAAAACCAGAGTCGCATAATCTCTCCAATGGCGAGGGTCGCCATGGCGAAGTAGTGACCTTTAAGCTTCAGTACAACCGATCCCAGTGCCAGGGCTACAAGCGCAGCTACAACGCCGCCTACCCACATTCCGATCCAGGGCGTAACGTTTGCGCGCATAACGAGTAACGTTGATGTGTACGCTCCCAGGGCGAAGAAAACCGCGTTTCCCAATGCTATTTGTCCCACATAGCCACCTGTTAGATTCCAAGCTTGAGCCAGTACGACATACATTAACGTGAAGACCAGAATGTGCCGATAGTATGGTCCCTGAATGATCCGCGGAAGAAACAACAAGAGGATGAGTAAGCCCAAGTACAAAGCCAGGGTAGATCCTTGTTTGTTGAATCTTACACGCTTGTTTAGCATTGTGGTCACTTCCTCCCAAACAGGCCTCGCGGGCGTACTATCAGCACGATGACAAATACCACAAATACTGCGGGCAACTTCATCCACGGGATCGCGTAGACACCCGCTAATGTTGAAAACACGCCTATGATCAGCCCCCCAAGCAATGCTCCATAAATGCTCCCAAACCCACCTAACGCAACGGCGACGAAGGCTAACAAGCCAAATTTGTCGCCAACGGTTGGGTGAACGTAAAGCATCCTGGAGAGCATTGCGCCAGCAACAGCCACAAGGGCCATACTGATACCCCAAGTAAGTGCGTACATCATCTCGATGTTTACCCCCAGCGCTAGCGCCGCTTTTGGATTGTCCGTTGTTGCACGGATACCTTTTCCCACTTTTGTGTAATGGAGGAAAATGTATAGGAATATGAAACCCAGGACACACGCAGCGAACGCAGCAAGCATCGCTTTATCGATGAAAATGCCTACGTATACAAAGCACCCATTCCAGAACCCAACCTTAATTGTCCGGAACGTCGGCTTGGCCACGAAGAATAAAGTGTAGTTGATCAAGAACTGCAATGCGAGCGTGGTCAGAATCTGGAACAGCATAGGGGACTTCATTATGTGAGCAATAATTACCTTATACGTTAAGAATCCCAATACAAAGAGGACCACCGCTGCTATTGGTATCGTAAATACTGGATCGAATCCAAACCAAAGAAAGAAAGCGTAGCAGATATACATTGACAACATGAGGAAGCTGCCATGTGCGAAATTGACCAGTTCCATAATTCCCCAAATTAAGGTAAGACCTACAGCGATGAGTGAATATACGGAACCAACCAAGAGGCCAGTAACGATTGATTGCACTAACACCTGATTAGTTGCCTCCTATCTTGCATAGATTTGGTGCCTATTTTATTGGCTCCAACCTCTTTCCGCCCTGCACATAAGAACTAGAAACCTCCCGGGATGGCCAGAAATCCTAATGTAGAGAGACGTTCTTCTCGATCATCCCGGGAGGCTATCCCAACTAAAACTATAGCTATCTAGCCACTTATCGCTCCGACCACGGTGGCAAATGCCACACAACATCAACCTCTGCTATCTCCCACGGCCAGACGGCCTTAAGCTTCCCGTCGTGCCATTGGGTGATGAGCCCTCTCCCATAGATATTCTGACCATTCTCGTCGAATACCACCGCTTCCCAAGGGAGGGCCAGGTACTCGCTCGAAATGTGCGTTTCCGTCAAAGCCTGCCGAATGGCATCCGGATCTGTAGATCCCGCCCTGTTTATGGCGTCGACTAAGGCCAAGAAGGCAATGAAGGTTCGACCTTGTTCTTCACCCATTCCCTCTTCAACACCCCTGGCCTTGAGGAGTTCGTTGAGCTTCTTTGCCAATGGGATCGACTCCAGCATCGAATCCGACCACAAGTCACGGGTGAGCACGCAATTCGTGTCGGAGCCTAGGCTTTCATAAAAGATCCGGTCGAGATGTCCCGTCCCATTACCAACGATTGGGACCTCAAGGTTATACCTCTTGTAGGCTTTTTGAAACAGAATCGCGTCAGGGTCATACGAGGACATAAAGATCACATCCGCGTCTGAGCGCTTTACGCGCAGCACTTCGGCATCTACATCAGTCGCCTCATGGGGGTAAGCAATGTCGACTACGATTTCAAAGCCATAGTTCGCTGCGTTATCGCGCATCACATTTGCGGCGTCCTGTCCCCACTGAGTATCCTCGCACACAACGGCGATCTTTTGGATGCTTATCCCGTGCTCCTCATCCAGATCTTTGAGGAACTGCAAAATCGTCCCCACTAACTGTTCGGCATGAGGGGTTGTCCTGAAGAAGTACTTAAAGCCTCGTGCTGTAAGGGTTGGTGAAGTCGAAGTGCCGTTAATCATTGGAATCCCGTAACGTTCAGCCACGTCGCTTTCTGTAAGTGTCACTCCACTGCACTCCGAACCTAGAAGAGCGTGCACTTTATTTACGGTGATCAATCGCTCAGCTGCCGCTCTTCCAATATCAGGATTTGCTTCATTATCAGCATAAATCAACTGAATCTTCGCACCATCCAGGTTTGGCAACCCCTCGGATCGAAAGACGTCTCCTGGAGAGTCGATATCGTAGCTGTTGTTAACAAGATCAGCACACAGGTCTGTGACTTCCTTGAGCAGATTACCGATATAGGGCATGGGACCGGTCAATGGCCACATGACGCCAATTTTGACAACGTTTTCCTCACCAAATCCTGCTACCCCCCAAAGCAGAAGCAGCACCGCTAATAGCAACAACAGTAAACGCTTCAATTTGTACCTCCTTGTTAAAGCTCTTCCAATCCACTCTTTGCAGCAACTAACCGACGTGCATCTCCGAATAAACTATCACCTCCCTAGACTAAGGTATACCCTACTCCACGTTCGTGCAGAGCGTCGCAAGGGTGCGTTGTTCAGCCTTGTTAAGGTGGTCTTTCACGGCCTTTTCCGCTCTATCGGAGTCCTCGGACAACAAGGCATCAATAATCCTGGCATGCTCCTTCGTGACATCCCTTACCAATACAATTTCAGATTCTCCCATGCTGGCTTCTGCATAGGAACGAATCCGTAAGGAGTGATTGCTTACAAAAGCGAATACCTCTGCCAGGAGTGAATTCCTAACTCCTTCCCATAGGGCGTTGTTCAATTGGAGATCGATTTTCATGTACTTCTTGTGCTGCGTCGGGCTTAACTTATCTCTTTGAGAGGCAACTTCACGGATTGCCTCATTATCTGTTTTTAAGGTAGTTAGAAGCGTAGAAAGATGTGAATTGGCAGAAAGACTCGCTGCAACTAACCCCGCGATATGCGGTTCTAATAGTCGGCGAACTTCGTACGTCTCACGAACGTCCTTCTCACTGATCCTGGTTACACTCACTCGCTTATTGGGCCCCTGCTCTACAAGCCCTTCAGCGCCGAGTTTCACTAGCGCTTCTCGTACCGGTGTCTGGCTGGTGCCAAGTTTCGCTGCAAGCTCCTCAATGGACAGAATGTGGCCAGGTAGGAGCTCCGACTGCATTATTGCGCTTTTGATCGCTTTGTGAGCTTTTTCAGTCAGCGTCTCCCGTGAGATGGGTTTAACCATATCTCTCCTCCAACGATGTGGCACAGCATATACTTTATACCATATAGTCGCCTCACGGTCAAGCTCTCGGCCGTGAATGTATCTTTTTGGGCTCTTTCCACTTTAGCGTAAGCAGTGTAGCATGAACCGATCCGTCCGAAGCGATTCGAGAAGGAGGGTTCATGGAGAACTCGGAGGATGTAGTAAGTAAGATCGACTACTACACCCCCCAAATAGCTGTATCAACTGCTATTGGGCCTCGAGGCACCGTGGCATGTGTCGTGGGTGGAGGTGAAGAAAGACGAGGAGATCTGGATGTGTCGCCAGGTGCAACATTTTGTTGTCTGAAATGTGGGGAAGAGAGTCCACGGTACGACCGTTCAGCAGAGCGATACTAGCGATATCTAGACACGTGCCAACACCGCAGAGGCCCGTTAAACGGGAGCGGTGTTTGAGAACCTGCTGTTAGTCCATCCTCAGGCTCTTACCGATCTTCCCCTCCCTACCGGCCGGCTTTACTACTGGCGCACCGTCTCCGGGGTTGAGGTGGACTTCGTATTGGAGTGGGGACGCAAGCTCGCGGCCTTCGAGACAAAGCTTTCGAGGAATCCTCGCTACCGTGATACCCATCTTCTACAGTTGAGAAATTAAAGTTGCCTTGTGGATGGCATTACAGGTCCTACGAGAGAGTCTTGGCACCACATAGCTCTGCCTCTCTCACCG
>Ga0114919_10004883_pt1 | contig 10739 bp, 10 predicted proteins | sample BlataG_FD_88682 | JGI IMG/M metagenome (GOLD analysis project Ga0114919, IMG submission 88682) | Deep subsurface microbial communities from Black Sea to uncover new lineages of life (NeLLi) - Black_00105 metaG | ecosystem: Environmental > Aquatic > Marine > Oceanic > Sediment | place: Atlantic...
ACCCGGCGGTGCATTTCTTTTAATTCCTGCTCGTGTTGGGCGGCCAGGCGGTCCCGGTTGGGTCCGCTCATTTCCTTCATCATGACGCTCACCCGCCACATCATGTCCGAAACCTCGGTGGATTGCTTGGCCGTGAAGGGACCCTCGAACATCAAAAGGTGCAATTCATCCATCATGGCGGCCAGATCCCCCATGTTATGCTGCACCTCGGGGCCGATAACCTGCTGCGGCTGCTTTTGAGGCGCGTCCGAGCAGGCGATAACCGACGCCACCATAAGCAAAAGCAAAACTAAACCCCAACGCATGTAGTCTCCTTGTTCTCCAGATAGTCCCTATCTAGTTCTCTGTCATCCTGAATTAAGGGAGGAACCGGGACATATTGAAAAGGTAAGATACTTCCCGGTCCTCAAAATGATCCGGATAGCGTCCCCCACCGAGCCGATCCAGGTCTCGAGCTCCAAAGAAACGGACCAGGAAAGCCGCCCACAGCAGTCCCAGATAATAGGAGATTATCATATCACTGGGCCAGTGCGCGGCCAGGGCGACGCGCGCCACAAAGCCCAGGAGGAGAGCTGCGCCGCAGATTATCACCAGGACGAGGCGAACCGCGCCGGCTGTCTTCTCCAGAGCCAGAACGGCCAGAAAGCCGAAAGTGGCGGCATACCTCAAGGCAAAGAGCGACGGAAAACTATAACCCGAAAAGGAGCGTACCAGGCGTACCAGTTCCGGAGAAGGCCGCGGTCGGCCGACAATCGGGCCCAGTGCCGCGCCCAGGATCAACACCCCTGCCAGGCTGCAAAGGGCGAGAAGCGCGGCGCGCCGCCCGGCCAGGACCCAGGCAAGGGCCAGGACCAGGGCCAGGATGAGGAGAAGCCAGGGAAATTTAGCCGATTGCGAGACTGCCGCGGCCCAATCGAGGTTCGGGGGGACCAGGAATTGCACCCCCCTGGTCACGACCACATCCCCTGGAAAATAGGCGTAATAATGCGCGGCCAGGCTGAGGGCGGCGGCAAGGAGGAATAACCCGGTCCAGGCGATATAATCAGGGCGCACTGTCCCTCTGTAACGGACTGATGTATGGAATGATCTATTTCTCTGTCTGCTTTTCAGATCCCGAAGCTCTTCCCCTTCCGGTCGGGCGGGGGCCGGCCCCGCCTCCCCGTCATTTTACCTTTTTTGTATCTGGTTTTTCATGTGCTGGAGATTTTGTTGCATCTGCTGGAGCTGCTGCCGATGTTGGGCTTCCAGCTGCGCGCCCTGGGGACCGCGCCACTGCTGCATCATGCCGCCCATCTGATCCATCCATTCCAGCATCTGCTGCTCTTGCTCGGGAGTCAGCCGGCCTGACTGCAGCATTTGATGCATGTCGCCCATCATGTGGGACATCGTACCAAAGTTGTTTCTCATGCCGGGCCCCATCATGTGCTGGCCCGAGCCCATGTATTGGCCGGTGCCCATGTGCTGCCCCGAACCGCCGTGCATCTGGGCCGCCGTGAGGCCAGGGATGGCCAGCACGAATACCAGGATTAACATAAGCAGGGCAAACTTTTTCATTTTTTTCATAAGTATTCCCTCCTCTTAGAAAAATATGGTCAGGCAGAAGACTGATTGGCCAGTCTCCTTACAATCTGCGGTTTTCTTTAGATCTAACTCCAAAGCAAACCGCTTTTCGCAAGGTATAGAGAGAGTGTCGGGCCACTCAGGATCAGAAAGATGACATCAAGACCGCGGCTCGGTCCCCAAATTGTAAACCACGCCGATGATGACGCCGAACACCCAACCCAGGATAAAGGTCTCGATGATGCCGATTATGGTGTCCCGCAGGGGCACATCCATCCTGATGATGAGTCTCACATCGAGGCCGTGCAACAGGCTGTTGAAAAAGGTTATGGTGCTTTGCTGGCCCAGGACGACCATAAAGACCACACACCCCACATAAAGCAGGGCGGAGGCCACGCCGAAAGCCAGACTGAAGCGCGGCACATTTAGGGTTTGCATGTCGCTGCCTCCCAAGTCCCCGTGAAGTTGGGCCCCTGAGTAAAGGGGACATGATGCAGGGTCGCGGCGTAAGGATTTCCTTAGCTGGGGCGGAACAGGACGGGATCGACACGCCCCCAGACCAGACGCCAAGGACTTCAGCTGAATTTGCCAATAAGATAGGAACTCACCAGGAATGTGCAAGGGCACAAACAGAAAGGCTTGATCTGGCCAGGAAGTACGGCGGGAATTTTTTTGATTTTCGGTTTGGATGGGGAAATGTAGTTTAATTCTCGGGAGCTTGATAAAATTTTTCGCCCCTCATTGTGCCCCCGCCTGGATAAGAGCTTCTCTCACCTGGGGGTGGTTCATCCGCACAGCCAGCATCAACGCGGTTTTGCCGCTGTTGTCTTGGGCGCTGACCTCGGCCCCCTGATTGAGAAGCATGGCCACGATCTCCGGATCACCTTTGATGGCGGCATATATCAGGGGGGTTTGGCCGTCCACGGTCCTGGCATTGACGTCGGCCCCTCGGGCCAGGAGCAACGCCACGATTTCGTCATGCCCCCTCAAGGAGGCAGCCATCAAGGGGGTTATGCGGTTTTTGTCCCGAACATTGACATTGGTGCCTGCGGCCAGAAGTCGCTTGACCTCGGATAGTTCGCCATAATATGCTGCCATGATCAAATCTTGCTCCTGTGCTTTGGTAACGACGGCCCAGAGGGCCAGGACCGCCATCACCACTGCTGCTATTTGCATCGGCCTGATTGGTCGATTCTGCCTGAAAGACATTTTCTCCCTCCCTTGTTTTTAAACTACCGGAAAAACAGCGTGGATGAAAGTCCCCAGCGGGAGTGGAAGCCTGGGGACTGTGATCGGGTTTGGAAACCTGGGGGAGTATCTTGTCGGCCTTTAGTTGAAATAACTAATGGAAGAGGAGTAAAAAATTTTGATTATAGACCCTCTCATAAAGCTAATAGATGATTATGTGGAAAAGGAATAAGTTTTTATAATCTGCCCCTCGGAAAATTATCCAAATTTTAACTTAGAGGGATGAATTGAAGGGAAGCAGGGAGATGAGCAGGAAGGGTTATTACCAGAGCCATATCATCGAAGAGTGCGAATAACTGTTCAAACTATTAACGCTTCTTCTTTAAAGTGTCCTGCGGATTACTTACTGGCGGATCCTTTTGAGCAAGGAACCCCAAATAGGAGACGGGCTCGAATTCTATACTGATAACGCCAAAACTTTCATCCGAACTTTTGCTGTCGGGAAATTTATAGTTTCGCACTTGCACCATTGGCAATACGAGCTTCTCTTTTGCCTGTCGTAATTAAAATGACGGGGAAAGGAATCGGTGAGGAGGACCTCAATCCAGCTGACCACCTTATAGTACCTCAGGGGCCGAGCGGGATTGGCCCTTTACGCGGCGAAAGTTGCAAGGGAAGAAAGTCTCACCAGAGTTTTTTTCGGAGTCCTGCCCCAGGAATGAGCGAGCGCTAAGAGAATATTTGCTCATCGAAAGCTTGCAATACAGCCATCGGATGATTATTAGAAAAACACAATGTCAACTTTTTTTCCTTCGTGTGGCTCACAGAGTACTCCCCTGCTCATCGCTTTATCTCGAGGGTTAAAGAAAATGCTCAAAATATTACTTAACACGATAGAAATTTAACCTTTGCTAAAAGGAATGATTATGAATAAGAGTCACACAAAAAATGGGTGAAAGAGTTTGTAACATCCCCTTGACATTCTGCGGAGACCAAATAGAAACCTTCAAACGATATTAAAAGTCTCCGGTGATCGGTCCCTAAATAAATGGGTTTTCAACCGTAGACCTTAAGAAATAGTTGATTGGTTGCGGCATCTAACTATCAGCATTAAGTGATTTTAAAAAAGAGGTAAATAAGTTATCCCGGCCTGGCTGATGTTTTGAGAGTCCCCCGTTGCCTGGTCCGCCTGGACCTGATTTTCGCCAAGAAGAATATTTTGACCTTTCCGTGGCTCAGGAGGTCCTGTCATGACATTCTTTGACCCCTTATACCGGGCGCTGGCCTATATCGGCTACCGAGACCCCCTGCACGCGCCCTTCACGCATTTTCCCATCGCACTGGTGACCGCCGCACTAATTTTCGCTCTGGCAGCTAGTTGGTTCAAACGTTCAAATTTTTGGACCTTTGCTGGGTATAGTCTGGTGCTGGCCTGGCTGTTTACCTTCCCCACGGTGCTCACTGGCTTTATGGACTGGCAGCATTACTACCGTGGTGAATGGATGTTCCTGATAGAGCTGAAAATTTACCTGACCAGTTTCCTGTTTGTGCTTCTCTCCGTCGGTTTGATCCTGGTGTATAAAGGCCGGGGCGAGTCCCCTGCAATCCTGGGCGTCTATGTCATCGCCTTTATTACCGTGGTGGCTTTGGGTTTTTTCGGGGGCAGAATCGTCTATGGGGGCCTGGGCGGACCCGGGGCGTCCAAGCAGGTGGAGGCTGGAGAGAAGATATTCCAGCACCACTGCCGTTCCTGCCATGAGGGTGGTGGCGACATCGTTATGCACCAATACCCCGTCAAGGGCTCCGAATACCTGGCAGATTTCAACAAGTTTGTAGATTTCATCCGGGATCCCCGCCTGCCCGACGGCTCCAAGGGACCGATGCCCGCTTTCCCTCACAATAAAATCACCGACAGGGAGGCTCATGAGCTGTACCAGTTCCTGGTCCAAAAATTCGGAAAAGTATGTGAAGGCGGTACGTCAAGGTGACCCGAGCGGAAGCAGAGACCATTCATGGCGCCGGCGTAGTTCCAGCCATGCTCCCATTTCCGGGAAAACCGGGGCCGGTCCAGGTAAATGTCAGGACAAGCAGTAGATCAGCATATCCATGCAGGGCTGTCTGAAGCCGTGATAAAATCCAACTGCAATTAAACAAAGGTCGGCAACAGGCTGCACATCTCCAGGACAAAGCCGAAGATGCCAACCCGGTTGCCGACCAGGGTGGAAATTAGCCGGGGCGCGAGGACTTAGACCCACCCAGAAAAGGGTTCCAAGTGGATGCTCAAGGACCGGATCTAGACGGTCAAATCCCCTCAGTGTGCCATGGACCGAAGGTAGGCTACAATGTCCTGAAGTTGTTCATCGGTAAAGTTATATTGGGGCATTTTTTTATTGGGATGGGCGATGCCCTCCTTGAGGCTAGCGTCACTGTTGTTCGCGGCAAGCACGCCCAGAGGTTGGCCCATTCCGTCCTTCTTGTGGCACATGGCGCAATTTTTGCTCTCTACAATGGATTTTCCCTTGGCCGCGGAACCTTGAGCCCAAACAGAGGCAGCAATCCCAATCAAAAACAGAAACACCAAAAAAAAGACCATCACTTTAGATTTCATTTTATTTTTCCCTCCTGTGGTTGGTGAATAGGAAGTCAGCTTAGCGAAGGTGATTTTGGAAGCTGCAACCTTTATTTTACGGCACCTGCCGCATTTCTCTCCAACGTATTTGGCTGCGGCAATCAGGAACGTGGTACCATCGCCATAACCAGTTTTAAAACAACGAGGACGCGGTTGAACCACTCTGTTCCCTAACCCTTAAGCGCCAGTTAAAACTTGTACTGTACAAATCCCTGCAAAATATGCGCGGTGGCGTTCGTGTAGAAGCCGCCCAGGGTATTGAAGGTCTGAGGACTGCCCGGCGCGCCTGCCGCAGTGATTCCCTGCAGATAAAGCCTTTGGTAATCACTGCTCATGCCGAAGACCTGGAATATATATCCCGCTCTGCAAGCCCAATGCTCGTTCAATTGGTAAGTGAGATACGTTCTTATATCGGCGTAGTATTCGTTCAGGTTGGGTATGATCGAGTTGTGGAAGTTCGAGTTCGAAAAAGAGTAACTTCCCCTGGTCGTCAGGTCCAGTTTCTTTGGAATGAGCTTAATGTCCGCTCTGGCGGCAAAAGTGTTATAGGCATCGGATGTGGTCAAGGTGCCTGTATCACCCGTGACCACCCCAGTTTCCCCGCTGGGAAATGGGGCGGTGATGGCCAGTGCTTTCGTTTGGAGTTGCTGGTGGTCGTACCCGAAGCTCAACGCGACCCGGTCATGTGGCCTCCAGCTCACATCCGCGCCGACCGACCAGCCCTGATCGTTTTGGATCCCAAAGGTCGAGTCTGTAAAGTTATCGTTATAGAATGAGAAATTGAATGAGCAGGTGACCGTATTCACGGGATACACTTCTGCGATGAAATTGACGTTATTCCGGATGAGGTTTCCCGCATAGTATTTGTAAGTCAGCACGGCGGTTGGGTCTGCCGGCGATTCCGACCACAGAAAATTACTCCCGGTCCGGGCTGTGAACGCATAGTTGGCCAACAGGCTCAGCCAGTTAGTAGGAACCCACTTCATACCAACCTGGGGCGAGTGACTCGAGGTACTTCCCTGTCCTTCGGTGCGACTGACTCCTTTCCAGGTGTAACCGACAGTGAAGGCCAGGTTCTTGTTTACTCTGTAGTCGGCGCCGAATTTGGCGGACTGCCGGAAATAGGAATACTGTTCAGCATTCAGCAGGGTTGGCTCGGCTACGAATGCCCTCCTCAAAATTTCATTAGCAGTGTTATTATTCGAATAATTATAAGCACTGTATGAATATCTCAAGGCCAAAGGGGGGATTGGACGGGTTATGCCGGCAATATATGCATTGAAAGTCGTAACGCTGAGACCGGCAAGGCCGGCAAATCTACCGGGCACGGTAAAGGGGGGTGGAGCAAAGGGGGTGGTACCCTCGTAGACCGCGTCGTCCTGGGAGAGCCAGCCGTAAGACATCGAACCGGTGATCCTGGTCTTGTGAGATTTCAGGTTCAGAGCCCCCTCGGCGGTAATGTAATTGGCCATATTGCCAGGGGGCAAGGATACATAGGCGAGCGACCCGACCGGCGGCTGCCTGCCGATAACGGTATCCTGCCCATTGTCAAAGGTCGAAAGATGATAAGACACACGACCCTGAAAAACCGACTCCTGATCAGTCGGCTGATCATATTCCACCCCGACCTTCACGTCGTTTTGCTTATAATTAATCGGTCTGAGATAGGTGGTAAAATTATAGGGATTTTCAGGACCGGTAACATAGCTCCCTGGCTGCCAGCCGGTTCTTTTCAGGAACTGGTCCTCAGCGAAAATGACGAGATTAGGGGTGGGCATGTAGTAGCCGTCGAACCGCAGTCTCTGCACCTGGATCCCTATACGGTTAAAAAAAGGGTTCACCGTGCAGTAAAGGTGTTGCAGTTCGTCATACTCAATTTCGGCATGGTAGACCCCGAGTTTGCCCGCCTGGAGCAAAAAATCCTGATCTCTTAATCCAGGCTGGCTCATATAGAATCTATAATACGTAAGGCCGTCCTTGCTCTTCAGCTTTAAATCCATATTCACGAGAAACCCTTGGGGGAAGGGAAGATACCTTTTCAAATATCCCCGATTCATGAATCTGGGTTGATCTGAGAGCCACCCTCCACCCATGGAGATATAACCGCCCAACGTATAATCACCCACTTCCAGTTCAGCGAATCCGTCTGCGCAGCTCAGAGAGATAAACATGATGGTGAGAAAAAGGACCCGGATTTTTCCCTTCATCTTCATCTCCATCACCCCCCCATCTTATCTAAAGAATAGGTTGCCGTTGATATTGTTGCTGCCGTGGATGTTCCGGTGACAATTTATGCACCCGGTGCCGACCATCATATTTGCCCTGATCTGGGTCGTATTTCCGATCGTGAATTTAAGGTTGTGGAAGGTAATGTGGCAATTCCGGCACAACCTGATGGGCGGTTGTTTCAGCAGGGTGGGATAGGCGGTGCCATGGGGCTGATGGCAATTGAAGCAATCCTCCATGACGGGCGGGTGCTGAAAAATGAACGGACCCCGGTACTGGGCGTGACAATTGAAGCAAAGTTCATTAGTGGAAATAGCCTTTATGAGCTTGGGCGAAGTAGTCCCGTGAGGGTTGTGGCAACTTGCGCAGTTCATTTTTCCCTCACGCAGGGGATGATGCGAAAATTTGTTCTCGGCGCGAACTTGCTCTTTATGACAGGTAAGGCAGGTATCCTCTACGGTTATATTGGCGAGTTGATAACGACTCGTGATTCCCGGGCCTGTATGGACCACGTGACACGATATGCAGGCGAGGCCTTGGACGCTATGAACACTACCCGACCAGAAGAGTCGGTGCCTCTTTTGATGGCACCTGAGACAGACATCGTTGTTCTCGGAAACAGGCGTAGGCCCCTCCTTCGTAAATCGAACCAAACCCTCGAATGATTTGCCTCCTGAACTAACGTGTTTTGAGGCCGGTCCATGACACGTTTCACACCCATGTTTTTCCATAGCGGTACGAGGGTGCCTCAAAAACAGGGTACCCATAGCAGTCTTTTTGAACCGATCGTACACGTCGGAGTGACAGCCTTGGCAGGTTTCTGTGCTTACATACCCCTCATTTTTCTTTTCGGCCTTTTCGTGCTCCTCTTTTGCCCCCTTGTTATTCTCCTCTTTTGCCGCCGGTGCCTTTGAGAAACCGATAAGAACTAATGCCACAAAAACCAGAGTCGCTGTGGTTACAATAATTTTGCGCACCGCTCCCCCCATCGATTAAATCTCTGGATTATGGATCTCTTGAAACTTTGCCGGTAGCCAGGCAGTGTCAAGACAATCCCAAAAATCTCAGGACCGCCTCAGCACGTTTGCATGAGGAACTGCGAGCCGAAGGGGCAAAGGACAGCATTCGGCTTGCGCCTCGAGTACCTGGCCTGTTTTTCGGATTTAATCTGTAATCCCCGTCAATGGTCGGGGCTTTGTGACAAATGTGTTGATGCTAGTTCAAGCCAAATACCAGTCTGGCCCGAGCATCAATGGCTGTGGGAAGAAGTGACAGAAGTCTTTTCTGAAGGATTGCGAAGTATATCTTTGCCTTGCTGAGGCGGCTGTTCTCAGCCATGTACACCATCAGAAGCAGCACTAAAATGAGGAACAACAATGCACTACGTCCTTGGTTTTCGCCTTTCTAAGGCGTGAAGACATTTGGGGGATTTTGGCTTACGATAAGTTCATATTGATGAATTGTCAAGCTGGTGAACTTAAAAAAACGCGGATGCCCAGGGTCACCAAAGAAGGAGGTTGAGGTGTCGTTAGCTGCTCTTCTTAGAAACTTATAATAACCACTGCCACAGCTTTTCCACCGGGTTAAGCTCAGGCTTTCTTGAGTTCGTGGATCAAATAAAGTTTCCAGTCCCTGGTCCCGTTCACTCAGGTATATTGTTTCCGCTCATTCAAGACTTTACATAAATATTCGGGCCGCATCCCGGAAGGGGACACCCCATTTCGAGAGCTTCTTGAGAAGGAGTTTGTTGTTGATGGTGTAGAACGCGCCATCTTCCAACTCGGTCTTACAGAGGTTGCGTCTGAGCATGGCTGAGGGTTTGGCGACGCTGGTTGACTTCCCCGAGGAGCCGATTAAAGAGAGTAAATATATTAACTTTCTAACATGGTCAATAAAAAAATCCGGGAGAAGCTTTGGCACAAACAGCCCATGAGTGACTGAAGGTTTTATTGTGGCTTGCGGCGTAGATCGAAAATAACATATTTGTCTTCTAACCCCGACGGAAGTGGCACAATCCTATAATTCTGGCACAAATGCATCCAAAGTTCTGCCATTTTTTCCTTGAAGATAATTGGGAACACAATTCCGGCGCCCGGAGCCGTCCAAGGCTGTCTAAACCCATATATAAGCTCCACATAATCGTCTTGGAGCCGTTGCTTGAATTCTTCGGTGGACCAGATATTCGGTCTGAGTGGACGATTGCCATAGAACCACAATTGAGGGTTTCCTCCGTTCCAGACGAGCATAGCGATGTCGTTGGGTTTAGGAGCAGCAGCTTTTATGGCTTGTCCCAAATTAATAGTTGTAACTGGACCTCTTTGGCTATCTGGGTAAAATTTTTGGTACGTGGTCAGGGCAGTCCAAGAGGCAAAGAATAAAATGAGAGAAGCAGTTGTCATTTTAGCAGCATTGGTGAACTTGCATCGCTCAGCTGCCCGCACGCTCAAATCAAGAATGAGGGCGGCGCTGACAGCCAAGCCAGGTGTCAGCGGCGACCACCACCACTCGTGAACATAAACCCCTTGGCGACCAACTAAAACATGTAGAATTCCCCAGGCCAGGAGAATTCGAGCGACGGTCGCACCAGGCTGGTAGTGGCGAAGCTGCCAGCCGAAGGCAAAGACCCAAGCAAACGCTACTAGCAGGAGCGGGAGAGTGTGATAGCTGCGGTTAAAATGCACAGCTGCAGTCAGCCACTGGCTGATTGTAAACGGAGATTCCATGCCAATCCTGCTGCGATTTTTGAGCATGGGTACGATCCAATTCCATGCTGCACCAGTGGCAAACATAATATATAAGTAAAGCAAAACGAACAGGACGCAAGCACCGAAGCAGAAGACTAAGATCCATGGCCATTGGTGGCGTGGGCGAGTGGCGACGAAATGAACCAGGAAGACCGGAACGATTATAAATGCCGGCCAATCAGTTATTCCTGCTAGAAAGAAGGTTGCCAATAACAGGCATAAGGTTCGGCCCGAGGGCTGAAGGTTGAACTTCATGTAAGCCATGACGGAGAGAAGGGTGAAGAGCACGAGGGGCACTAACCAACGGCGGAGCTAAGCAAATAAACCTGGGACCGAAAGATTAACTATTTAAGATGATAGAAAGAGCGACCGGACAAGGCGCTTTTCCTGGA
>Ga0114919_10004884_pt1 | contig 10739 bp, 12 predicted proteins | sample BlataG_FD_88682 | JGI IMG/M metagenome (GOLD analysis project Ga0114919, IMG submission 88682) | Deep subsurface microbial communities from Black Sea to uncover new lineages of life (NeLLi) - Black_00105 metaG | ecosystem: Environmental > Aquatic > Marine > Oceanic > Sediment | place: Atlantic...
ATCGCGGTTACGGATAAGGTAGTGGTGATCGCAAGCTCGGTCTCGCCGGACAGCTACGGCGGTGCTTGGATGATCCCATGGGTACACGTCAAGGACATCCGGGAGATCGTGGACGAGTGAAAAGCTGCGGCTGGCGGTGAAGGGGTAGGTATGATGGCATCCCGCTACGAGGTAAAGGGCTATATCGTAGTTGCCGAATCCCTTGATAGTGTGAGTCGTGATTGCGAAGGCGGGCATCATCGCGTCAATGGCGGTGCGGACTTGACGATTCGTATCGGCGCGCCATTGAGTGCGATTCCCTTATCAGGTGAAGTGCGCCTCGTGTTTGCAGAGCCCTTGAAACATGCCGACAAGCCGCGGCTGGCGGTGAAGGGGTAGGTATGATACGACGTGGATTTCTCAAGCTACTGTGTGCAGGCAATGCTGGTGTGCTGGCGGCCTCTATTTCGCGGGCGCCTCTAGAATTGCTCGGTCTCGAGGAAGTCTCCGAGCCTGAGACGATACCCGATTCGCCGATCATAATGCCGGGGGTTGGGCTACAAGGCTACATTAAGTCAGTGAGATTAGACCATGATCCAGGCAATATGAAAATTGAATTTGCGGGCGAGCCATTCGAGATGCCGGGCTTAGCGAGTGTTACAATGTCGTTTGACCTGTTGCTGACGCCACCGGTGATGTATGACGATTCGTTGCGAAAGATGCTAAACGGCGGCTACGTCCACATCCTAGCGGCCAAACCGCCGAATAAAGTGGGAGCGTAAGAGCCGTCGCACCATTGCTTAATTGAAAGCCCCGAACCTTCAGAAACTTTTGAAAATCCTGAAAGTTTCTTCAAATCCCTCTTGCACGCCGATAATTCAAGCGTATATTCATAGATAGAGAAGGCGACAGTATGGGTGCAAAACCGTATCACCCGCTCGATTGCCCGCTGTGCGGAACCCGCATGATCTTCTCAGCGGATTGCCTGGAGATCGGGTGTATGCGATGTAGGATTAAAGCACCCTTGAAGCAGGGGAAACCACTTTGGCAAGGGCCGATGTTGAACGTGACGAAACGAACCTTGACTGACGGGACGGTGACGCCAGAGTAAACGAGAACGCCGAAAAGAATAGGTGCAGGCGGCCTAGCTAGCCGTTGAGCGCCGTTGTCGCAAGCGCCTACAACGGGGGCACTTGAGTCTTAACCGGCTTGGGTGCCCCCTTCTTTTTGGCTTGGACGAAAGGGATCAGCAGGCTGATGTGTGTGAGTGAGATGAACCCCCGCCACCATGTACCACAACCTAGGGTAGCAACTTACGTTCCTATGGGGGCTTGTCAAGAGGAAAAATCTTGAGCGATTTGCCGAGTACAGTGGAAACGGAAGAGATTAAGCCCATAGGGCCAAGAATACGCGAAGAGGTGCTTAACGGTGTGGAGCACCCCCTAAAAAGACGCTTCCTGATTGCGTTCGCTGAGAGTGGAATCACAAGGCAGGGGTGTGAAGCGGCGCGGGTTTCAAGGGCGGCGGTTTCGTTATGGCGGCAGAAGGACGAACAGTTTGCCCTCTTGTTTATCGACGCCCAGGAAGATGCTTACGACCAGCTTGAGGCTCACGCTTGGCGGCGTGCGACCGACACCAAGAAGCCATCCGACATCCTGACCATCTTCCTGCTGAAGGCGGCCAGGCCGACGAAGTTCCGAGACAACATCAGCATCAGTGGCCACGACGGCGGCCCGCTCTTTCGGATGGTCGCGGGCGTCTCGCCGCAGCGTGTGTGCGGGGTGGAGCCTGAGCTGAGGCTGGGGAAGGCAAAAGCCAAGGCGTTGCTCGAAAGCGACGCCGTGAAGCAGCCTGCGGGGGCTGTGGAAACCGTCAAGAGTTAGGCCCCTGTACGGGATTTCTGGGGGTCTTGGGGGACGCCGAAAGTGGCGTTATTGGGCCAATAAACGAGGGCCCGATAATGGTTGTTACGTTGCATTCGTGTAGCGAAAGCGGACAGTAATGTGCGATTACGGACGCGCCAGAGCGGTTGTGGGTAAGTCCTATAATGGCCCATCGGCCACAGGGTGGTCACGACTGATAGCATGACCGAATTAGTGGGAACGTGAGATTTAATGACTAACCGTGGCCATTCCAGGCTCAGCTCTGGGTTATCACTACGGGGCACGTTTACCCCTGTTTTCGATAGCGCCAGTGCGGTTTTTTCTAGCCTTCAGCACGACATTTGCAACTTGAGAGGCCAAACCGCATATTCGCAAGCTGGCCGTCGAAACTCGCATTTGCGATCCACGAGGGCGGAACGTGTAATTCGCAACCCGGTCCCCAAAACCTGCGTTTGCGATTCCGGCCGGGCCAACTCGACATTTGAGAACCGAGGCCCCGAATCTGACATTTCGGAATCGGCCCGCCAAATCCGACATTTGAGAACCAGCACCTCGAAACTGACATTTCGAGTGTCACGGCCTGTCACTCGTTTTTCCGATTCCGGCCCTCGGAATCTGCTTTTGCGATTCGCGCGGCCAAAGTTTGTAATTGCGATCCGCGCTCTCAAAACTTGTAATCTGGAATCCGTCCGGCAAAACTCGCATTTCGAGATTAAGGACCTTAACCGTGCGATTGGCAAAGCGTCGACCAAAGTGTGTAATTGGCAACCTGGGCGGCAAAGTTTGTTTTTCGCAGCCCGGTCACCAAACCTTGTAATTCGGAAGCTGGCGGCCAAATCTGTAAAAGTGACTTCGGCGAGCCGAAACTGTAAAAGCGGGTGTCAGCCTGTGGCACTTGTTTTTGGTGAACCGGCGGTCAAAACGTGTAATGTGAGAACCGGAGGGGCGAAAGTGCAAAAGCACGTAGGTCCTTTCGGGATCGCAAAAGCGCTCCACGGAATTGGCCTTGGCGCTATCAATAATGCGGTTTTTCGGCGTATCGAAACCGAACGCACACGATTAGTACCAAGCGGCGTTCGATATGCCGGAAACCGCTCGATTAGTATCAGAACTGTGGCGTTTGCGGGCTATCCGCTTAGGGGTTCATAACGCGATGCAACCATATGAACCATTCGGCGGCTGTAAGAAGGTGATGCTGGACCAATCGCCCGAGGTTCTTATCTCTGGACCGTCTGGAACCGGCAAGAGCATGGCCTGTCTCTTCAAGCTCGCTATGGTTGCAGACGGTTGCGCGGCCTCTCGATCGCTCATCGTCCGCAAGACACGGGCTTCCTGCACCGAATCGGTGCTCGTGACGTTCGAGAACCAGGTGCTGCCAGCGGGCTACTCGGTCATGCAGGGTGTTAGCCGCGAGAACCGCCACATCTACCGCTTCCCGAACCGATCTGAGATCGTTGTCGGCGGCATGGACAACCCCGACCGCATCATGTCCACCGAATACGACATCATCTACGTGGCGGAGGCTACGGAGCTTACGGAAGAGGATTGGGAAAAGCTGTCGACCAGGCTCGGTCGCCACCAGAAGGTGCCTTACCAGCAGATGCTCGGTGACTGCAACCCGTCCGCTCCTACCCATTGGCTGAAGCTGCGGTGCGATCGCAAGGATTGCAAGATGGTTGAGAGCCGCCACGAGGACAATCCACTGCTCTACGATCGCAACACGAAGGCTTGGACTTCGGTAGGTGCTCAATACCTCGCTCGCCTCAACAATCTGACCGGCGTTCGCAAGGAACGGTTACGGCACGGTCGCTGGGTGGCCGCTGAGGGGGTCGTATACGATGGCTGGGACGCTCGAAAGCACCTGATTGACCGATTCCACATCCCTGATAGCTGGCGTCGGATCCGGGCCATCGACTACGGGTATCAGAATCCGTTCGTTTGCCTGTGGCTTGCTGTCGACGGCGACGGTCGCATGTACGTTTATCGTTACATCTACCACACCAAGCGGCTCGTCGAGGACCATGCTCGGCAGATACGGGAGTACACCCGGCGAGAGGCTATCGAGGCGACGGTTGCGGACCATGATGCCGAGGACAACGCTACGATGCGGCGGTATGGAGTGACTACTCGTCTTGCTCACAAGCAGATTCGGCTCGGTATCGAGGCTGTTGCGGCTCGGTTGCGTGATGCCGAGGACGGCAAGCCTCGGCTGTTTGTTTTGCGGGACTCGTTGGTCGAGTTAGATACCGATCTCGTCGAGTCTGGTCGGCCTTGGACGATGGAGCAGGAGTTCGATGTGTACGCTTGGCCTAAATCATCGACAGGTCGGGCTGTTCGCGAGGTTCCAGTGGACACGGACAACCACGCGATGGACGCTTTGCGTTACGCCGTTCGGTACGTTGACGGCGTTGTTTCGATAGGTCAGCGCGAGGACCGGCTTGCGTCGTTGCACCTGCCGAGTCGGCGTGCAATGTTGAGGGCTGTATAGAGTGAGCAAGACTAACGCCCTGACAATCCAGCAGCGTGAGCCGCTCAACATGTCCGGTGGTCGACTGGTCGAGTATTCGCAGCGGCTTGACGGTTCGCCTGATTACCTGACCGATGCCCCTACGCCGGATACCTTCGCTCGCATCATACAGAGTGCCGACGACGGCGATATCGGCGACCTGATGCGGCTCAATGAGGAGATGGAAGCGAAGGACGCCCACTTGCAGGGTGTTGTCGAAACGCGGCGTGGTGCGTTGACTGCTTTGGATTGGTCTATCGAGCCTGCTGAGAGCGCTAAGAAGCAGGAGCTTGCGGATAAGGCGGCGGCATACGTCCAGGACGAGCTTGAGAATCTTCACACGTTGACAGGTACGCTTGAGCACCTGGCCACTGCGATAGGTCCGGGGTTGGCGGTTACCGAACTCATCTGGGCTAAAGGTCGTCTGCTTGAAACAAACGACGTACCTAGCCACCGGTTGCGGTCCGACCCGCTTCTCGGCAACGCAATTCGGATTGAAACCGAGGACAACTGGCAGGGGATCGAGACGCCCCCCGGCAAGTTCATCGTATTCGCTCCTAGGTCGCGGGCCGGTTCCCCGATTGCCGTCACGATGACTCGCGCGTGCGCCTGGCTCTACATCCTGAAGCATTATGCGCGTGCTGACTGGTCATCGTTCTCTGAGTTATTCGGGATGCCGTTCCGAGTTGCGATGTGCGGCGACAATGTGCCTGACGACGCCCAGGCGAAGATTGGTCAGATGCTGCGCGATATGAGTGCGGATGGCTGGGCGGTATTGCCCCATTCGGAGGATGTGACTCTCGACTGGAAGGAAACTGCGAAGGGTGATGGTCCTTATTTGCCTCTGATCGATTGGGTCGAAAAGAAGCAGTCGATTCTTTACCTCGGTCAGACGGGCACGACGGACATCGGCGATCGGGGCAGTTTCGCCGCCATCAAGGTACACGATAACGTTCGGGCCGATCTTCTCTATTCGGACATCAAGAAAGAGGGTCGGATGATCCGGCAGAGCCTCATTCGTCCGATGTGTTTGTTGAAGTGGCCGCGCCGCGAGGTTCCCTTGCCGCATTTCGTGCGGGAGGTTCACGAGGTCAAGGACTTGGACGCCGAGAGGTTGTCATTGGAGCAGTTGCGGGCCGCTAAAGAGTTCGGCCTGCTGGTTGACGAGGACGAGCAGTACCGGATGTTGAACATCGCCAAGCCGAAGCCCGTGGAGGTTGCGCCTGACGGCGAGCCTCTTGTAGAGGAGATTGTGACCAATGAAGTGTGACCTTGGATTTGTTGCATTAATTGAGGCGTCTGAGCTTACCGAGATTGTAGTATTGACTGCTGGGGAGGTCGAGTTTTCTCACGGCGGTCCTTTGCACGTGGACGCTAAGGCCGCTGAGAAGATCATCGCGGCATTCAAGGCGCAGGGTGTTCAGCTTCCAATCGACTACGAGCATTCCACGATAGTCAAGGGCGAGAAAGGGGAGAAGGCTCCGGCTGCTGGTTGGATAACCGCGATGCACTGGGAACCTGATCGCGGGCTGATCGCTTCAGTCGACTGGACCGCCGAGGCGCGAAGCTACATCGAAACGACGGAGTACAAGTATCTATCACCCGTCCTTCTAATTAACGTGAAGACACGATCGCCGTACAAGCTGCATAGTATGGCGCTAACGAATAAACCAGCAACGAAACATCAAATGGAAATGTTGGCCGCTTCGGCCAGACTTTTAGAGGAGACATTGCCTATGGCAACCAAGCAAACGGAAGCGTCCGACAAAAAGGACGTGAAAAAGAAGGGCGTGATTATCGCCCAGGACGATGGCGGCGAAGGCGAGGGTGAGACGGCCCCACTCCAGGATACGCTCGCCGTGCTGATCGGTGAGTTGGCTGGCTGGCTGAAGGCTGATGGCGTTGCGATCGAAGAGGGGGCCTCCCTTGAAGCGATCATCAAAGCTGCAATTGAGGACCGCAGGGGTGCGGGCGGCGGTGAGGGTGAGCCGACCGCTGAAGAGATCGCAGCGCGCGATAGCGTCTTGAAGGTACTCGGCGCGAAGGACGGCAACGAGGCTATCCTGAAGCTGAAGGCCGACTTCGTTCCGCGTGCGGATCATAAGCTGCTTAGTGCCAGGCTTGCCGAGCTTGAGGGCCGTGACAACGATCGCGAGGTCGAGCTTGTCATCGCCAGGATGGTTGACGAGAACAAGATCAACCCGAATGACGAGGAGCAGTTGAAGGCGTGCCGAGCTTACGCTAAAACGGACTTGGCGGCTTTCACGGCTTTCATGGCATCACAACCGGCGTACATGGAGCCGGGGCGCGCTGTGGCACCGATGTCTGGCAAGGCGAGCGCTACGGGTAACCGCCGAGGCCTCATCATTCAAGCGTGCGCCGAGTATAACGGGGGCGGTAAGGCGTTTCAGCGGCTTACGACGCTCCCGGCTTTCGTTGCGCAAGAGTTGTCCGAGCAGGGGCAGTCTGCGTTGACAGAGGATGAGGTTAAGGCGCTCTAGCTAACAGGCTGCGAGCCGTCGATTTAGGAGACAGCAAACATGACTGCTTTGAGTGCAAACAGGAATATCGACCACCTGGTCGATATGGAACTCCGCGAGTTCCCGGTAGGGGCGGCGGAGACGATCTATCGCAACGGGTTCGTCGGGGTTGACCCGGCGGGATACGCCAAGGCGTTCGAAGCCGGTGACCTCTTCGTGGGCATCGCCTATGAGGCGGTCGACAACTCGGCGGGTGCCGCGGCGGCTCTTGATGTCCGAGTGTACTTCGAGGGCGACTTCGTCCTCCCGATTTCGGGCGTGGCGCTCACCGACATCGGACATCCGGTGTTTGCGACCGATGATGGCGACTGCCTGCTGACGGGCCACCCCGACGCTTTTGTTGGAACGCTGGTGCACTATGACGCCAGCGGTAAGGCGGTTGTCCGGCTGAAAGCGCCGGGCCAGAAGCCGCCGAACGGCGTGGGATCATTTGAAGCCGCGCTCACCGGCTTTGAAGGCTACCCGGCGACGGGGGCGGTGGCTGGGGACGAGCTCGTGGGCGATTTCGAGTTTGAAAGCATCCTGGGTCCGGGCTTATCCAGCCCGACGGCTGGTGAGAACGGGGGCCACACCATGGCCTTCGACGCGACGAGCGAGACGGCGTTGGCTTCGTGTCGGACGATGCAAGCGATGTGGCCGGTCGATAAGGCCATCACGTTCGAGGTCGAGCTGCACCTGACCGACATCGGTGACGACGAAATGGATGTCGACTGGGGGCTGGGGACGGCCCTGGACACGGATACCGAAGCGAACATTGACCACGCCTCTATGGTGCAGCTCGCCTGCTTCCATCTGGACGGGCTTGTGGCGAACATTCTAGCTCAGTCCGATGACAACACCACTGACGTTGCGGCAGTCGATACGACGATTGACAACTCGCTCACCGTAGCCAAGAAGTTCAAGATCATTGTGCGGCCTGCTGGGACGGTCGAGTTCTGGATTGATGGCGTTCGTGCGTTGGCGACTACATCCTTCGCGGTTTTGTCAACAGCAGACCTGGCGGCGTTCATCAACATGGAAAAAGTGGCCGATGCTGGCGTAGCTTCGCTGATATTCTGGAACCTGCGCGTTGCCGGCGGCTGCCGGGCATAGGGATAACGGTCATAACGACCGGCTTTAGGAGATTGAATCAAGTAGCCTGACCGGCTCGCCAAAAACACAGAGGATTCACGCGCCCCTTTGTTTTTGGCCTTTAAGGAAAAAAACGAATGGCTGTAATTAACACAGGACTTCTGACAAAGGGGGTGAAATCGAGCTTCTTCGAGCTCTTCAACCAGTTGCACGGGGAGCAGACGGTTTTCCAAGACCTCTGCACGACCATCCCCTCCGATTCGGATCAGGAAAACTACCGGTGGCTCGGCTCGGTGCCGGTCATGCGGGAATGGGGAACCGGTCGCAAGGCGAAAGGGCTCCACTCTGAGGAGTACAACGTCAAGAACCTCAAGTATGAATCGACAATCGAGGTTGACCGCGACGAGATCGCCGACGATCAGACCGGGCAGATTGCGATTCGTGTTAAGGAGCAGGCCCAACGTGCCGCCTGGCACAAGGACTACCTGATCGCGCAGCTTTTGCTCAACGGATCGGGCACTGGATACAACTCATATGACGGCGTGCCGTTCTTCGACGCAGCACATGTCAGTGGTCTATCCGGCACACAGGCAAACGAAGCCAACTTCGACGTTACGACGGTCGTGAGTGCCAGTCCGGTGCCGTTTGAACCGGACAGCACCACGCTTTACGGTCCGCAGACTGCGCTTGCCGCATTCAACACCGCCGTTGCGGCCATGCTCACCTTCAAGGACGACCAAGGTGAGTATATGCACCGCAGTCACATTGGCGGTTGGGTTGTCGTGTGTTCGCCTGCACGGCTCTACACGTGGATCAAAGCGTTTGGTGCTACCGTGCTCGGCGAATCGGGCACAAACGTGCCGGTCGTCGGCGGTCCGCCGCGCATCATCTCGATGCCCGACTTGACCTCGGCGGCTGTGTTCTACGTCCTCAAGACGGACGGCGTTGTGCGGCCCTTCATCTTCCAGGACCGTGAGCCGATCGAGTTCACGTCGCTTGAGCGGGACAGCGACGAGGGGTTCCGGCGTGAGAAGTACCTGTACGGCGTCCGGGCCCGTTACCGCGTCACCTATGGTCAGTGGCAACACGCTTACGCGATGACCATGACATAGGCCGACGACGGCCTGGTAGTTTTGACTTTTGAGAGGTTTGACTGTGACTGGAACAGCCACGGCTGAGAGGTCGGTAGCGGTTTCGGAGTATCCGACCCGTGAGCCGCGTCATACGCACGGCCTGCAGACCGGGCGAATTGTTGTGATCCCTGAACAGGGGTTGCGCGACTTGCTCAATCTGTCGTGTGATGTGCCGCTGGATCAGGTGTTCGAGGATGCTTCAGCAGAGATTCGTTCGTTGCGCGCCGGTGAACCGGAGATAGAGATGCCCGTCGCCACGGCGGCACCTAAGCGTCGCGGCCGTCCGCCCGGAAGCAGGAGTAGGCCACGGGCCGATGTCTAACTATGCGACCACGGCTGAGTTGATCGCTCGCTTTGAGGATGACGCTACCGTTGCGCACCTGACAGATACCCCCGGCGGGGCTATCGACACTGACGTGTTGACCGAGGTGCTGGAAGGTGCCGAATCCTTCATCAATAGCTTCGTCGCCAAGAGATACCTTGTGCCGGTGGTTGTCAGCGGGGATACGGGTCTGGCGCAGGTGTTCAATAAGCACACGTTGGACCTTGCTCAATACGACCTCTTGGCACGTGGTGATCTAGTATCCGAGGCTAAGGTGGCGCTGCGCGATAACGCAGTGCAGTGGTGCAAGGACATTGCCAAGGGGGTTATTACTTTGCCCTCTGCCAATACGCCGACATCGACTGCCTCGCGCGATCCGGTTGTCGACTACGGGTACGGCGACGCGGACTCTGACAGTGAGCGAGTGTTCAACCGTAGTAAGGTGGATCGCCTGTAATGCAGGCTCTATTCGATGCCATACAGGATCGTTTCGACGAGGACGGCGCGTTGCCGGTTCTCGGTCGGAAAGTCTATCAGGGCTTCGAGAGCGAGCGGGCTAAAACGGTCCTGCCGTTCGTTGATGTGACGTTCATCGGCCCGGCGTCGGTAGATACATTCAAGGATGACGTGGAAGAGTACACCGTCCAGTTTTCGGCATTTACCAAACGTGTGCGGCCACGCAAGGCAGCCGAATTGAAGGAATGGCTGATGCGGGTGTTCGATGACTGCAATCTGATTCACGGTGAGTTCTATACGGTTGGATTCCTGCGGGAAGGTGCACACGGGCCTGTCCTGCGCGACGGTGTGTACCAGTCGACGATCGACTATCGTGTAACTGTGCAGCGGACTGTCATGGTCCCTGCTGTGAGGTGTGTGTGATATGGGAATTGTTCGCATCATCAAGACTGGCAAAGGTGCCACGAAATACAAACTCAAGATGAATCTCACGGGCGTTGTCAAAGGTGCCAATCGTGGGGTCACCAAAGGTATGCGAAAGGTTGCGAGGAAGGTGCAACACGAAATACGCGAGCTTGCGCCTGTCGATACGGGCCACATGAAGAAGAATACTTTTGTTAAGGCTGTCGGTGGCAACAAGCCACGCCTGGAAGTGACCAGCCCCTATTATGCGTTGTTTGTTGAGAAGGGCACTGTCAACATGGAGCCACAACCCTTCATTAGACCGATCATCCATGGGCACCGTCAGAGTATCATTAAGCAAATCGCCAAAGAAGGCCGCAAGGAAACAGAAAAGGCTATCGGCAAGCGCCGCAAGCGCCGTTAGGAGATATGCATTATGGCTGTCCA
>Ga0114919_10004885_pt1 | contig 10738 bp, 9 predicted proteins | sample BlataG_FD_88682 | JGI IMG/M metagenome (GOLD analysis project Ga0114919, IMG submission 88682) | Deep subsurface microbial communities from Black Sea to uncover new lineages of life (NeLLi) - Black_00105 metaG | ecosystem: Environmental > Aquatic > Marine > Oceanic > Sediment | place: Atlantic...
GGGATTCTCGCTAATATTTTAATTGCATTTAAAATTAAGCTGGAGGCGGCATGCATTAGTGAAGAATTAGTACCAGTTACAATAGCTCCATCCTTCAATTCTAAAGCGGCTCCGGCATAAACACCTTCATTTCCTTTACCTTTTTCTTTAGCAATTATAGAAGCTTGGCGGGCATGATTCACGACTTTTCTATCAAGTGGTGTAAGGTTTAATTCCTTCATCAGCAGTTCTGCTCTCTGCACAGTTTTCTTTTCTGCAACACCCATGGCATATTCACAGCTGTATCGAAAGAATCTCCGGATCATTTCCTGTTTTGCTGCTTGTTGTACTAAATCATCATCAATTATCGCGAAACCTGCCATATTTACACCCATGTCGGTAGGAGATTCATATAATAACTTGCTGTCCATGATCCTTAGCATAATTTTTTTTACTACTGGAAAAACCTCCACATCTCTGTTATAATTTATTGATGTAATATTGTAGTTTTCAAGATGAAAAGGATCAACTTGATTAAAATCCCCAATATCAGCAGTAGCCGATTCATATGCCATATTTACAGGATGCTTTAAAGGTAAATTCCAAATAGGAAAAGTTTCAAATTTAGCATAACCTGCCTCTAGCCCCTGTTTATGCTCGTGATATATTTGAGAAAGACATGTTGCCATTTTCCCACTACTGGGCCCAGGTGCAGTGACAATGATTATTGGTTTGGAAGTTTCAACAAAATGATTTGCGCCATATCCCTCTTCACTTACGATTAAATCAATGTTGGTTGGATATCCCTTAATAGAACGATGTGTATATACTTTTATATCGCGTCTTTCAAGTTTATTTAAAAATTGCTTTACAATTTGTTGTTCGTTATAGCGTGTCACAACCACGGCACATACATTAATTCCACCGTCCCGAAGATCATCAATTAATTTCAAAGCATCAATATCATAAGTAATCCCGAAATCCGCCCGCATCTTTCTCCTTTCTATATCACCAGAATATAAGCAAATTATTACCTCAATTTTATCTTTTAGGTGTTTTAAAAGCCTCATCTTCACGTTTGGATCAAATCCTGGAAGCACCCTTGAAGCATGATAATCATATATAAGTTTTCCCCCGAATTCGAGGTATAATTTATTTCCAAATTGAGCCGCTCTATCCAATATACTCTTGGATTGCTCTTTTAGGTACTTTTCGTTATCAAAACCGATTCTATTGAGGGTCATTTTAATATTATTGAAACAAATGATATTATATTATATTTTAAAATATCTGCATTAAAATTAATCGCATTCTCACTCATATTAAATCTTTAAATTAAAAATATTAATATAAATGAAAAAATAAAAGAATTATTGTTTTTTTTAATAAAAAATAAAGTTCCTATAATTTTGAATATAATTAAAAAAAGTAAATGTAATTAAATTGGATATAGATCTCGTATCCGCTGAGTCTAAGCAATAATAGTTGTTAAGATATCATTCAAATCTGTTAAAAAACCAGAAATTTTTGTTTTTGCATCTTCTTTAGCATTTTCTTTGATCGTCATCGAGACATAGAAAATTTCTTTTTTAACTTTTATTTGATGTAAATATGATACTAGACCTTCTTCAATCGGTTCGAAATCAAAATCCTGTTTAGATTTCTTTTCTTCTCTTTTTTTAAGCAAGACAATATGTTCCCTTATCGATTTTAAAAGTGCTAAATAATTTTGAAAATTCAACGAAGATGAATAATATTCACTTATAATTACGCCCTTATTATCAAATAAAATGAGAGATTCGCAGTCAAAATTTCTTAAGTATTTCTCAAATAATCCTTTAAGTTCCATGTGTTTTTCATCGAAAATTGAAAGAGCTGATGAAAGGAGCTGAACAATTGAAAGTATATCATAAACTGACGTTTGCACAAATAGCATTCTTAATTCTTCTAATTTAATGATTTCTTCGGTTAAAAAACGCACATTATTGATAATTTCTTTATCCACTCGTAGATCAGGATCAAACTTATGAAATGCCACAATTAGGGGAACATCTAATTTTTCTTGTTTATAAAAATGGAGAATCGTCTCCAAATATTCAAGAGCAATTGGAAATCTATCATTATCCTGAATATCAATTACGAAAATAAGTAAATTTGTGTCTGAAAAATACATTTCTTGTCTTGAATGATATAATTCTCTATATCGTTCTTGCCCACCCATATCCCAAAAGAAAATTTCTTTACCCAAAAACTCAGTACTTCGATAATCAATTAATATAGTTGGTTGAAGTTCTACTAATTCATCTTTAAAATCATATCTTTTATCAAACGCAGTTAAAATAGAAGTTTTACCTGCGAAATCAAGCCCTCCGACAATAATTTTGATAGGTTTTGACAATTTGACCACTTTAGCGATTTATTTTAATTTAATTTTATAAGAATATTAACTCTAATATAATTTAATATTTTGTAAAAAAATAATAAAAACCTTTTTTTTTTTTGCTTATGGTTATGATTTTGTTCATCATTTTCCTTTAAATTTAGGATCTCGCTTCTCGATAAATGATCTCGTTGATTCTCGAAAATCGTGAGTTTTCATTACAGATTTATCTCCTTCGTTTTCTAATTTAGAAGTTCTTAAAATAATATCTCTAAAATAATCGTGCATTGTTTTTTTCATTAATTTTATTGATAAACTAGGTCCATTAGGAGGTATTAATCTTAGCGCTTGCGCTCGCGTATAAGGCATTAGCTCTTCAGAAGGTAAAACTTTATTTACTAAACCGAGCCTTTCAGCCTCTTGAGCAGAAATCCTGTCACCAGTATAAAGAAATTCTTTAGCTTTCTGAAATCCAATATAAAAGGGAAGCAAAAAAGAAAGAGCATGCTCGGGAAGGACAGCTCTTTTAATAAATACGAAAGCCAACCATGCATCTTCTGAAAGATAAATTAAATCCGCTCCAGTTAAAGGAATAGCAATCCCCGCACCCACAGCTAAGCCATTTATTGCAGCAATAATAGGTTTTGAAAAATCCCACAGTTTCATGCATAATCTTTTCTCAGTTATATCTGAAAAATCCAATTCTTTTTTCACTTCCTGAGAGATATGAGGAAAAGGGCCAAAGTATCCACCAGCTGAAAACGCTTTTGCCTCCTTACAACCTGTTATAATTAGTACTCTTGCATTCTTATCCTCTTCCATATCAGAAAGGGCGGTTTCAATTTCTAAAAAAGTAATCTTTGAAAGTGAATTTTTTCTCTCAGGTCTATTTAAAGTTAAAGTACATATTCCATTTTCTTCCTTTTCATATATTATATCAGTAAAATCTTCAATTTTCATAGTTTATCAATAAAAAAAATAATATAATATTATCTACCTTTAAAAATAGGTGGTTTTTTTGTTATCAGCGACTTCATAGAAGCCCTAAAATCGCTGGTTTTCATTAAACTTCTAAGACTTTCATTTTCTAAATCTAATGTTTGAGGGAGTATATTTTTAAAATACTCATGGATAGTCTTTTTCATTAATTTAATGGCTACACTAGGCCCTTTAGGAGGTATCAATCTGAGTGCTTGTTCCTTGCTGTAAGGTATTAAATCATCTGAGCTTAATACTTTATTAACAAAACCAAGTTTTTCAGCTTCATTTGCTGTTATTTTTTTTCCAAAATATAATAAATCCTTTGCTTTTTGAAAACCAAGTCGGAATGGGAGCATAAAATGAGAGCCAAATTCAGCCATCATTGATCGTTTTACAAAATAGAATCCAAACCATGCATCTTCAGCCATGTAAACCAAATCAGCACCAATTATGGCTATTGAAGCAGCAGCACCAACAGCCAAACCATTTATAGCAGCAATTACAGGTTTTGAAAAGTTCCAAAATTTAAGGCATAGACTTTTCAAAGCTAAATCTTGTAAATCTAATTCTTTTAAGATTTCTGGAGGTAAGTTAGGATATAAATTTAAATTAAAATAACCTCCAGAAGAAAATGCATTCCCTCCACTAGATCCAGTTAGTATTAATACATGAGCATTTTTGTCTGCATCCATATCTTCAAGAATTGTTTCTAATTCTAAAAATGTAACGAGTGACATCGCATTTTTTCTTTCAGGGGCATTGATGGTTGCTGTACAAATTCCGTTCTCTTCTTTTTCATAGATTATATCTGAAATATCTTCGATATTCATGTGGTTTCACTCCATATACCTATTTATTTTTAATTATTTTCCTTTAAACACAGGAGGTCTTTTGGATATGAAAGCTCTTGTTGCTTCTCGAAAATCATGGGTTTTTGTGACTAATCGATTGTTTTCGTTTTCCAAATCCAATGTTGTTGCGAATATCTCTCTAAAATAACTATGCATAGTTTGTTTCATTAACTTAATCGATAATGATGGTCCCTTAGGAGGTATCAGTTTTAATGCTTGTTCCCTTGAATATGGTATAAGTTCATCAGGAGGAAGCACTTTGTTAACTAAACCTAGTTTTTCAGCTTCATTTGCGGTAATTTTATCGCCAAAATACATTAATTCTTTTGCTTTTTGAAAGCCTATTAAAAAGGGAAGTGTAAAATGTGTTCCAAATATGGGTAAAACAGCATTTCTCACATAATAAAATCCAATCCATGCATCCTCGGACATAAAAATTAGATCAGCTCCCAATAAGCTCATACTTATAGCAGAACCTATAGCAAGCCCGTTAATGGCAAATATTACAGGTTTAGAAAAGTCCCAGAATTTAAGACTTAATCCTTTCTGAGTTACGTCAGATAAATCAATCTCATTTTTGATTTCTGGAGCGATATTTGCAAGATTTGCGAAAAAATCACCCGAGGAAAAAGCATTTGCTTCTTTACAACCTGTAAATATTAGAACTTTTGCATTTTTATCCCCTTCCATATCATCGAGGGCTGTTTTGATTTCCAAGAAAGTAATTTTAGACATAGCATTCTTTCTTTTTGGAATATTTAGAGTTATTTTACATATGCCATTTTCTTCTTTTTCATATATAATATCTTTAAAATCTTCAATTTTCATATAATTTAATTCACATCTTTGAATTTATGAATTTATTAATTATTTTCCTTTAAATACAGGATCTCTTTTTTGTATTAAAGCTTTTGTTGATTCTCGAAAATCATGGGTCTTAATTGCTGCTCTATATCCTTCATTTTCTAAATCTAAAGTTTTCGATATGATATCTCTAAAATAACTATGCATAGTTTGTTTCATTAACTTAATCGATAATGATGGTCCCTTAGGAGGTATCAGTTTTAACGCTTGTTCTCTTGCATAAGGTATCAATTCATTCGCAGGGAGTACTTCATTAACTAAACCAAGTTTTTTAGCTTCACTTGCGGTGATCTTATCTCCAAAATAAAATATCTCTTTAGCTTTCTGGAATCCTATCAATAGCGGGAGGATAAAGCTCATACCGAATTCAGGAACTACAGCTCGTTGCCTAAAGTAGAATCCAAGCCATGCATCTTCAGACATGTAAATCAAATCTGCAGTTGCTAAGGGTAGAGTTATTCCTCCACCAATAGCAATTCCATTTATCGCAACAATAATAGGTTTTGAGAAATCAAATAGTTTCAGACAAGTTCTTTTTTGTGCCATATCCATTAGATCTAGCTGTTCTTTTATTTCTGGAGGGATTGACGTCATGAATTTTGCGTTATAGTAGCCACCAGAAGAAAATGCGTTTGCTTCTTTACAACCTGTCAATATTAAAACTCTGGCATTTTTATCTAATTCCATATCAGCAAGTACAGCCTCGAGTTCTAAAAAAGATACAAAAGATAACGCATTTCGTCGTTTAGGACGATTAATAGTTAAAGTACAAATTCCATTATCTTCCTTTTCATAAACAAAATCTTGAATATCTTCAATATTCATTTTTAACTAGCCTAATCCTATATATTCTAAAATTTTAATTCCTTAATAAATGAATATTTTTTATTTTAATTAATTTTAAAAAAAAATATCCTTATTTTATTGCTTCAGATGTTTTAAGATTTTTCTTCTTCGTTTTGATAAAAATCGGAATGTCCCCGTCGGATTATTTCTGGTGGAGACATTTTTAATAAATCCTGAGCAATCTTTGGATATTGTGCTATAAAGACAAATTCTTCTTGAACCAAAGGCTTTAGTTTGTGAACATTAGCATAGCGAAAGAGTTCAAGTATTTGACGTGCTTCTTCATCATCTCTTAATTTTTAAGTTCATCATCTTTAAATTTTAAGTTTATTCTTCTAATAGTTAAAGAGTGTTATTTTAAGATAAGGTGAATAAAGCACTCTCAATTTAACTATAAAATTAGAGTAAAAAAGAGTAAAAATTTAAATTTGCTTTAGAAGCTCTGACTTCTTAATATCTTTTTCTTTAAATTGCTCATCAAAATCTGAATATCCACGATGAAGTGTGATCTCTGGGGGAGACATTATAAGTAATTCTCGAGCAATTTTGGGATATTGGGCAATAAAAACAAATTCTTCTTGGACTAAGGGCTTCTGTTTATGCACATTTGCATATCTAACGAGCTCGAGAGTTTGACGTGCTTCTTCATCATCCTTAAATTTTAAATTAAAGTTTTTATATATATGCTTAAAGGAGGAGATCCCGCTATATTCTCCAGTTGTTATTTTTCGCCCAGTCTCAACTAGGATTGTTTCTCCTCTTCCCAATACCCTATAATCGTATAGTTCGTAATTAGCTCTGTCCTTAAGCGCACCATCAGCATGAATACCTGATTCATGAGCAAAAGCGTTATCGCCCACTCCAACTTGGTTTACAGGTATAGGTACACCAAAAGCAAGTGAGGCATAATTTGCAACCTTCCACGCATGGCTTAAATCAATGCGAGGATCCAATAATCCTAATTCATCAAAGTCTGCAGCATACTTTAGGGCAAGGATAGTGCTTACCATATCACAGTTTCCCGCTCTTTCACCCATAGAGTTTACTGTCGTGTTAATATATGCATCTTGCCCCTCTTCAATAACACCCTTCGCGCCTTCAAGAGCAGTAGCAACAGCCATACCAAGATCATTGTGAGTGTGTAATTCAATGGGGAGATCAACAGCTTTTGTAAGATCCTTACATCTAAAATGAATTCGAAAACTTCTCTCGTAACCGAGAGTATCACAATAACGAATTCGATCAGCTCCAGCCTTTTTAGCCGCTAAACTAAATTTGATAAGATAATCCATGCTTGTTCTTGAAGCATCTTCGGCATTCACACCAACTGTTTTTATTCCTAAATCTTTCGCCCTCTTAACCGCTTCTACCATCATTTTAATGACATCATCCCTATCATATTTTCCTTGGAATTTGCCATTTATCATCTGATTAGATGTTGAGATGGATACATTAATATGTTCTAAATTGGGACAGTTTTCTACGGCTAGCTCAACGTCAGAAGCCATGGCTCTCATCCATCCGGATAAGATCATAGGTTTTATCACCCCAAGGCGAGCAAGCTTTAAATTTGCACAAATATAATTCCTTTCATGATGAGTGGTTGGGAAACCAAATTCGCATTGATAAACCCCCATTCGATTAAGGAGAATGTTCAGAACCGTTTTTTCAAGCTTTGCCAAACCTAATCTGCTTGTTTGAACCCCATCCCTATTTGTAACATCCAGTATGTGAATTTTATTGTCCATTTAAATTTCCTATTTTATTGATATCTTTTATTTATATAGTAAGCTATCATTATAAGAAATTTTCAGAAAAAGTTCAAAAATTATCTTATAAATTACTATTAATTATTTGTGAATTGTTTAATAATTTTTTGATTTTATGGTGTTTCATTTTACGAAATAGGGGAATATGTAAAATAATTTTAGATTTACTCGCTGAAACTAAACAATGTTCAGTCAAACTAATGGGACAAAAACTAAATAAATTCCTGTAAAATTATATATTAGAAAGTTTTGAAATCAAATTTTAAATGATTAAGAAGTTTACCATGAGCGTTTCAGACATAAATGATATTTGTATGTGGAAGGACAAATCAGTTTGTGTTGATTGCTCATTAGAAAGCATTTTAATTTGCCGATTCAAACCAAAATATCTACTTTCTTTTATTGGTTTATTTTTATTATATGCAATTCCCGCTATTATAGGAGTGATACTTGCAGGATATGCGTGGTTTCTTATCGGTTGGTTTATTTTCTGGATTATTTTTTTTGAATTCTGGGAAATTCGAATCCTTTGCAGCCATTGTCCATTTTACGCCAAAAAGGGAAGATTTATTCATTGTATTGGTAATTATAAAAGCTTAAAAGTGTGGAAATATCACCCTGAACCTATCAGCCGTAGTGAGAAGATCCAACTTTTAATAGGTTTTCTCATCATGTTTGGATACCCGTACATCTTTATGATACTTGGGGACCAATATTTCTTTATAATACTTACCTCGATTGGGTTAATTATCTTTCTTGGTGTTTTAATTACAAGAAGATGCGCTAGATGTATTAATTTTTCTTGTGTTTTTAATCGCGTTCCAAAGGATGTCGTTGATGACTTTCTTAAAAAGAATCCGATAATGAAAAAAGCCTGGGAAGAAGCAGGATACCGATTGAATTGATTAAAAATATATTAATAATCAGAAAAAATTAAATGTTTATATAAGATTAGGGTCTTTTTGGAAAAAAAGAAAATGCAATAAGTTAATAATTATTTTTCAAATTTCTCGTTACAAACCAGTTCTTCTAATGATTTTCGTGTCGCTGGGAGACGGAATGCGCGCTCTGGCTCGTCAATTGGATATCCCAATGGCGTGAAGGTGATTATTATCCAATTGTTAGGAATATCAAGTATTTCTTTTACTTGTTCCTCGATTTTTGCTGGAACCGTTGGATACCATGCTGAAAAACATGTACCTAATCCTCTTGCCCATGCTTCAAGCATTAAATTCTGAACGCAAAGCGTACCATCTAATACAACCCATTTCGATTTTCTTGGATTTACAACGATACAAATCAAGACAGGTCCATTTCTAAGAAATGCTTGGAACTTTTTGTATGGTAGTATATCGACAATCTTTTCCATCGTTTCTTTATTTTGTATGACAATAAACTTCCATGGTTGAAAATTTTCACCCGATGGTGCCCATCTTGCTGCTTCCAACACTGCATTAAGATCTTCTTCAGAAACCCTATCTGGCTTAAACCTACGAGTGCTTCTTCGAGATTTAATAATCTCTAATATGCTCTTTTTTTCTGTTAGCATTTTTAATCGTTTCACATCCCTAATTAATTAAATTATACCCTCTTTTTTGAATTCTCTAATCTCTTCGTCAGAAAATTTTAGTGATTTCAAGATTTCTTTGGTGTGATGTCCAGTTTTTGGAGCTAAACTTCTAATTGTTAATGGAGTTCGAGAAAGTTTGATTGGGGACCCAATATTCTGAACTTCTCCTAATTTTGGATGATTTAATTTTACGACCATATCTCGGGCCTTTATTTGAGGATCTTCACAAGCGTCTCCAAAGGTTTTTACTGGCATTAAACAAGTGTCATAATTTTTAAATATTTCCATCCATTCCGATTGAGTCTTCTTTGAAAACTCATTTTGTATTTCATTAAAGAGTTTTTCTCTTGCATCCCTTGTCACAGTTTGCTTTGATTTAAGATCTTCACGTCCGATTCCTTCACATAGCTGATTCCAGAAATCTAATTCAATAGCTCCGATAGAAAGATATTTATTATCTTTAGTTTTGTAGACAGTATAATAAGGCATTTCACCATGAAGGGGATTTTCTGTTTTAATACCTTCGTTTAAATCTTTTGAAATATAATATGCAGCTGTCATAGGCATGAAAGAAAAAACACAATCTGTCATTGAAATATCAATATATTGTCCTTTTCGATCTGGATTTTGATCCCTCTCTATGATAGCTGAAAGAATTCCAATCGCAGCCACAAGGGCACCACCAATATCAGCAGATTGAACACCGGGAACTATTGGTTTTCTCTCCTGATTTTCTTGACCAAATATTTTTCTTTCTTTATTTAAGTCTAGGATTCCACAAATGCTTATATAATTAAGATCATGACCTGCAAATTGTTCATAAGGGCCACATTGACCATATCCAGTTAAAGAACAACAAATAATATGAGAGTTTATTGAAGCGAGAGTGTTATAATCAATTTTAAGTTTTTCCATAACTTTTGGTCGAAATGTATCTAAAACTACATCAGCTTGTTTAACCAATTCATAAAAAATTTCTCTTGCTTTGTCCTTTTTCAAATTGAGTGATATTGACTTTTTATTTCGCATTAGTATTGAATTAAAAGCACTTTCACGGAATCTACCTTTCTGGAAAAAGGGAGGTGGATTCGCATAAGGATATCTAGGATTTTCAACTCGGATTACATTCGCTCCTAAATCAGCTAAGACCATACTACAATATGGTCCCGGTAGCATCCTTGAAACATCAATTACAGTTATTCCGTTTAAAGGTAAGGGCATAAATATTAAAAATCAATCATAACCAAATATATATTTTTAATTTTTAGAAAAAGGCCCTAAAAGAGAAAAAAGAATTTATAACAGACATAGAGCAAATGTTTGTTTCTTTGATAGTGGACCAGAAGAAATTTCAGAGACAAATTCATTTATAGGCATGCCTTTATTAAAGATTTCATCGAATTTTGTATTAAAAATTTGATATATGTTATCGTTTCGAGAGATATAAGAACCCATAAGCTTGTTGGTGGGATCAAAACTTGGTTGTATGAGCTCATCA
>Ga0114919_10004886_pt1 | contig 10735 bp, 15 predicted proteins | sample BlataG_FD_88682 | JGI IMG/M metagenome (GOLD analysis project Ga0114919, IMG submission 88682) | Deep subsurface microbial communities from Black Sea to uncover new lineages of life (NeLLi) - Black_00105 metaG | ecosystem: Environmental > Aquatic > Marine > Oceanic > Sediment | place: Atlantic...
GGTCAGCTCTGGTCGCCAGTACTAGACTGAGCACCGCCCCGGTAATCAACCCCTCACCAATGCCGATGAGAGCATGGACACCAGCCATGGCTGGTAGAGCCACATGGATGGGCGATGTACCAGAAACCGCCAACTCAATGGCACAGACAATTGATGCCAGAAACACTGAGCCCCAGGCACCGACAAAGCCACCAATTAGTTGACTCCTCCGGTTCTCACCTAATATTGAGACGAACAAACGGTAGAGGTAATAGCCACTGAAGCTGGCGACGATGCCCATATTAAAGATGTTTGCCCCCAGAGCAAGTAGCCCACCATCCTGAAAGATGAGGCTTTGGGCAATAAGTACACAGCTCATTATGAGCACTGCTGCCCACGGGCCGAGTAGAATTGCTGCCAGAGCCGCTCCAATAAGGTGCCCTGAAGTGCCTCCGGCTACTGGGAAATTGAGCATCTGAGCGGCAAAGATAAAAGCCGCCAATACACCCATCAACGGCACGTGCTTTTCCCCCAGCTTCTTATTAGCCACCCTTACCGCGTTACCGACACCGCCGGCTGATACCACCAAAGTGGCTGCCACTGTACCTACATTGAGAAAACCATCTGGAATGTGCACCTAGAAACCTCCTTTCTGGTGAATCTTTCAATTCAATGTGATTGTAACGACTAATTATTTGCAAATAGTTGCATTTATCATCGTTAATTAAGACCTGTAAATTAACAGGTCTTGTGGTTTAGAATCATGCATACTGCAAATGATTGCAATTATTTAACCAAATAATACCATATATTATTAGCCGTGTCAAGCGCTGTCCTCGTCTAGTACGAGGTTGGCTCACCATGGTTATGGTGCTAAAATTGATAGAGGAGGTACTGACAAAAGTTATGGGTGAAACCCTCATTGGCACCTGCTCCTGGACCGATCCAACACTGATTGGAAGCGGCCGTTTCTACCCCACCTGGGCCCGCTCAGCCGAAGCACGCCTCCAGTACTATGCCAGTCAGTTTGGGCTGGTTGAAGTTGATAGCTCCTACTATGCCCTACCTAGTGAAAGAACAAGTCAACTATGGGTGGCAAGAACCGGGGAGAAGTTTATTTTTGACATTAAAGCATTCCGGCTCTTCACCCAGCACCCAACACCACTGACAGCCCTCCCTAAAGACATCGGTCAAGCACTACCCCTAGATGTTAAGGAAAAGGTAAATATATACCAACGGGATATGCCCGTAGAGCTGGTCAGTGAACTCTGGAGTCGCTTTGAAGGAGCCCTACTATCTCTGGACAGCGCCGGTAAACTGGGCGTGGTGCTCTGCCAGTTTCCCCCGTGGTTCCATCGGGGTGAACAGCAAAGTGACTATATCCTGTCCTGCCGGGAAAGACTACCACAATACCGGATTGCTATTGAATTCCGCCACAGTTCATGGGTAAGTGACCAGAACCAGGAGTGGACACTGAGCTTCCTGCGGGATAATGACCTGTCCTTTGTCTGTGTTGATGAACCTCAGGGGTTCAGGTCAAGTGTCCCGCCGGTGGTCGCTGCCACTTCTGACCTTGCACTGGTGAGATTTCATGGCAGGAACCGTGAGATGTGGGAGGCAAAGGGTGTAAGTGCCGCCGAAAGGTTTAACTATCTCTATAGTCAGGAAGAGCTCAAGGAGTGGGTGCCCAGAATTAAGGAGCTGGCTTCGGTGAGCAGTCAGCTCCATGTGCTGTTCAATAACTGCCACCAGGATAAAGCAGTGGTAAATGCGCGTCAGGTGCGCTTGATGCTGGATTGAGGGGCCATGGAGGCAGGGATTACACCTGTTGATGGTTTACTTTATGGCTAATGCCTTACCTAGCTCCGGGCTTGTTGCCTCTATGCTGTAGACCCACCACACCCACATCGGATGATTCTTTAATATTATCGCCCTTGCTTTCTCTTGGCTGGAGTGGACTACCTTTTTCTTCTGTATCTATCTCCTTAGTCATCTCTTTGGTGAGGTCGAAGGACGCTTTCTTTAAATTATGTACCATTCTCCCTAGTGTCCTGGCAATCTCTGGTATCCTTCTCGGTCCCCATATTATCAGGGCAACGATAAGGATGAGCAATATTTCCGCCCCTCCGATGTCAAGAAAACCCATTCCCCTTGCCTCACTGCTAACTAACTTCAAGACTAAACCCAGAGCTGATTCGGCTGCTGTTGGTAAACAATGACTTTACGCCTAGAGCCCCAGGAAAATTACGCCAAAATGTTAAATTGCTGATAAAACTGGTAAGTCAAACTTCCGTTGAAACTACCCCGTGATGCGTAGGACTGTTTTCTTCTTACTGTGTGCTGCTCTTGGCTACCTTCTTAGTGACCTTCTTTTTCGGTTCTGGAACTTCTTCCTCTTCTTCGTCTTCGCCACGCTGTCCCTTACGGAAGGCTCGCATCCCCTTGCCGATAGCTCCACCAACCTGCGGCAGTTTCCCCACACCAAAGACGATTAAGATAATCACCAAGATGAGTCCAATCTCCCAAGGTCCAATATGAAACGGCATAACTCCCTCCGTGCCAAGCAATGATGCTCTTAGCTACTTTCTATTTCCACTGAGCAGAACTTCCTTCTTCATAGGTTATTATACTGACTTATTCAGAAATTTACAATCCTCAGCTACTGAGGGAATGGCACTGTCCACCACGTGGATAATGGTGATAGGACGGCAAAAACGCCTACATGAAGCAGCAGATAACCCGATACGGTCAACATCGCTACCCATCTGAGCTTGCCATCTCTCCTTGTCTCCCATATGTCTAGAAGCTGAGACAATCCCAATCCCAGACCGAGGCATATCGCTCCTACTGTAGGATAGAAGTAGTACAGGTAACTGATTCTATCAGTGATTAGGCTCACCGGTATCCAGAACAGGTAGGTGCTGACGAACCATGATACGCCAAAAAGTCCAGCCGAGCTGCCCTTGACTGCCCGGAAGGCCATGTAGAGCACAGTGGGGATGATTAACGCCCAAATGGTGAAGCTAATGGCACCAATATAGTGAGGCTCATACCAATAGGACATAATCTCTGGACGTAATATCCAGTCCCAAGGACGGCTGGCATTACTGGCAGTGATATTGGCAAAGGTCAGATTGCTGCTCATGGTCAACATAGTGTATATCCGACCGATAGGATTAAGCAGCTGCCTCGAAACAACAAAATCAAATAAAGGCATCAAAAGCAAGAAAGAGGCATATGCCGAAAGCATTGAGACTACAAACTGTATCGGGCCTGCCCGTTTGGTCAAAAGCCAATGTAGCAAGATGACAGGTAGTGCTAGAACGCCACTAAGCTTAGCCAGAGCGCTCAGGCCTACTGATACCCCAGAGAGTAAATATCGCCCCTTAAGATAGAGCCAAAAGGAGAGAAGCATAAATGTTACGCTATAGACATCGAGCATAGCTATGCTGGCTTGGATAAAACTCAGGTTGTCTAAAGCCAGCAGAAAGGTGGCCAGGAATGATGCCCTCTTGGATATGTCTAGTCGGCGGCAGACCAGATAGAAGAGTATAATGCAGATAGTTCCAAATAAGATAGAGAAAAACCGCCAGCCTAAAGGATTGTCACCAAAGAGGAACATACCGAATACTATGAATAGCTTGCCCAAGGGAGGATGTTCCCAATGTAGATCATCACCACCCTGAAGAATAGCCCTGGCCTCAGTAACATAGTGTTGCTCATCAAAGACAAGCTCAGTAGGCTGCATAATGATACTGAAGTGCACTGCCAGTATGGCTATTACTAACAGGCAAAGGCCGGTGTATTCCCACTTGCTTAACCGATGAAGTAGTTGTTTTACTATTTCCATGTCCACCAGGTGTTGACGAGATAGTTCCACAAGGTAGCCAACACGATACCGTCCAGAACAGCGACAATGTCGTATATACCGATAGTAACGGCAAGTAGATTGGCCACCCCAATCTGAATAAGCCCGCCTATGATGCAAATCACGTTGAAATTGATAAGACGGCTAGCAAAAGTCCTGAACCCTTGCGCTTTGCGGTCGGCGAAGGTGAAGTAGTTATTGAGAAGAAAATTGGTTATGATAGATACTTCTATACTGATGACCATGGCTAGGTTGCCAGACAAAATGCCACCCATAGCTGCATTGTCCAGTGGGATAAAGCCGGCGAAGCGCGTCAATATCCAGTAAAGCCCTATATTAACCCCAACACCACTTAGCCCAACGGCACAAAACTTGAGAAACCTTATTAACTCACCCTTTCTCTTCATGAGACTATAGATATGTTTCAGATAGTCCACCTGCTGGCGAGCATTCAGTTTACTCTCCCCACCACTTCTAACGCTAAAAGTGTAGGGAACCTCGGCTATGTTCTGGAATTCCCCCTCCATTAGTATTTCCAAAAGTATCTTGAAGCCAGTTGGCCTTAGGTCTGCATGAGCCACAACTTGCTGGTTGAACATAAAGAAGCCTGACATAGGGTCCCTGACCCGTCTGGTTGAAGGTAGGAGCAGGTGGGCTAAAACTATGGCTCCCTTTGATATTATCCTTCGGGTTAATCCCCAACCCTGGCAGCCCCCTCTTTTAATATATCGACTGGCAATAGCTATATCTGCCCCGCCTTTTATTGCCTGCAATAAATCAGGTATGACTTCTGGGGGATGCTGCAAATCAGCGTCCATTACTACCACAATCTGTCCAGTTGCCTGTTTAAGCCCATCAACTACTGCTGAGGCCAGCCCTCTTTTGTTCTGGCGAACCATTACCTTAACCGGATACTTGGATGACAATGCTATCGCCAGTTCAGCAGTTCCATCGCGGCTATTGTCATCAACGAACACAATTTCATAGTCATAGTCAGATAGAGCTTGGTCAATTCGTTTGACCAAGGGAATGATGTTATCCCTTTCATTATAGGTGGGGATTATAATAGAGATAGCCCTGCTCATAAAGTAAATGCCTCCTAAGGTGCTTCCCTACCCAGTTTACCGATTTGAATTGAAGTTTCTGAGACATTTTACCATAACAGTTCCCTTATACCTAGAGCAAAAAATATTATCATTTTGTAATTTTCCTTCTCCAAACTTGATGCTTTTTTAGACTCTATGTGCTATCATCAGTGTAGTATCATAAGTTAATCTCAAAGGAGGTAGGTAGTCATGGATGTAGTAGAGAACCTGGTTAAGACAACCCTGGGGGAAATTGAGAAGGTGCTTAGCACCAGAACGGTAGTCGGGGAACCGATAACTATCCAAGATGTGACCCTGATTCCCCTGATAAGTGTTGGTTTTGGTTTTGGTGCTGGGGGTGGCGAAGGTAGAGGAGAGGCCAAACAAAAGGGTGAGGGGTCTGGAGGCGGCACCGGCGGTGGTGCCTGGGTGAGACCTAAAGCTGTAATCATCATTGATAAAGGGGGAGTAAGGATAGAGCCAATCATAGGAGGCATATCCACCGTGATAGAAAGGTTAGGTGAGACAATACCTCACATGATAGAAAAATGCCTGGACAAATGGGGCGAACGGAAAAAGGAAGGCTTGAAATAGTTGTGGGTCATTGCTGCTCTAGCTAGCCTAGCTGTACTCGCTGTCCTTGCTCTCTGCGTACCGCTTAACATGGTGGTGCGTGTGGGTATGGATGAAAAGCCAAAGTCTAGCCTGAGGCTGGTATGGCTTTTCGGGCTGGTTAGTAAGGAAATAACGAAGGCAAAGAAGAAACCCGAAGAGGAAAGGAGAGTAACCGAGGGCAAGCGAAAGCCCAGAAAGAGAAAGATAAAGGCTAGGACTATACTTAAAATCTTGCGAACCAGAGGTCTGCTGAGACAACTAAAGCGCTTACTTAAGGATATCCTTCGTCGCCTTAAGATTAGAAACCTAGCAGCAGACATCACAGTAGGGCTTGGCGACCCGGCAGATACCGGACTTCTCTTTGCCCTTATCGGGCCCGCTACCTTCTTCCTTGGTTCCTCTCGGATTCACGATATAAGGGTGCAACCCTCTTTTGAAGACGAGGCTGTCTTTAAAGGCTATTTATCCGGGGCGGTGAGACTTTTGCCTATCCAACTGGTTATACCTTCCTTGAGATTTGTCTTCTCATTAGTGACAATAAGAGTGGTGAGAACACTGGTTGTAAGTAAATGGAGAAGAAAGAAATAGAAATCGGTAATCCTGTGACAGTAGCCGGAGTAACTTTAATTCCACTAATTAAGGTTTCACTGAACTACTGGCGGCGTAATGGTAGCCTGTCATTTTTTGGCGTTAAGCAGCCGAATGGTGTGATAGTAGTTTCCCCATCAGCGAAGAGAGCTTTCCGAATAACCGGAGAAGAAGTCCCGTTAGACCAGTTCATACAAGAAGTCCCCGGTATAAAAGAAGTATTGGAAGGAATCTAATTTCCTTCGGGTCTCACTAAAGATGAGCGAGGTTACTAAGAGAGTGGTTAATCAGGTAGTAAGATGGTAACGGTATATCTTGGACTAGGTTCAAACCTGGGGAATCGCCAGCATAACTTGGATAGGGCGTTAGATTTTCTGTCACAGAGGTTACGGGTAGAAAAGGTCTCATCAGTATATGATACTGAGCCGGTAGGTACCACTAATCAGCCTCGTTTTCTCAACCTGGTGTGTCAGCTTTCCACTGGGCTGAAACCGCTGGCGCTACTAACTCTGGTAAAAGGCATCGAGAGCAAGCTGGGAAGATTACCCCACACCTCCAATGAACCCCGCCCAATTGATATTGATATCCTTTTTTATGGTGACCAGGTTATGGAAACTCCAAAGCTGGTTATCCCCCACCCCAGGCTGACAGAGAGAGCCTTTGTCCTTATTCCCCTGGCTGAGATTGCCCCTGACCTGGTGCATCCGGTAAATGGCAAAACGATAACAGAGCTAAAGAGACAACTACAAGCAGGTGTGCAGGGTGTAATTAAATGGAGAAATGGTTGAGGTGAGAAATGTATGAAATCTCCATAGAGCAACATTTTGATGCTGCTCACTTCCTGCGAGGTTATCAGGGTAAGTGTGAGGCATTGCACGGGCATCGTTTCCAAGTAGTGGTAAAGATAAAATCTCCGGTACTTAATGACATCGGCATTGCCTATGATTTTGTGGAACTAAAGCAGCACTTAAGGGATATTCTGGCCAAGTTTGACCACACCTGTCTCAATGATGTGGCACCCTTTGATAAAATAAATCCCTCTTCAGAAAATATCGCCTCTACAATTTATAACGAACTCCAGTCCAAGCTGGCGAGAGCGCCAGTTTCCCTCTCCACTGTAGAGGTATGGGAGTCCCCACAGACGGGGGTAAGCTACGCCCCGGACTAATCACGCTGGTCTGGTGGCAGTAGATTGGGGATAGTGTCCACAATAGAGTAGCGCACATCGCACCTGGAGCAGTGAAGGGAGCCACTAACTACCTCTTGCTCCTTCTCCTCCTCCACACTAAGCTTCAGCTCCCCTTTACACACCGGGCAGGCTAAAATATCCATCAACTCTTTTTTCATAAGTTAATTATAGCACGGTCAGCTTGTGCTTTTGAATAGCTTCCATTACAATTTGGTGGATGATAAAAGGGAGGTTTTGATATGGCTCGCGTTCGCTTGATAGATAAGGAACAGGCACCGCCTGAGGTCAGGGAGATATTCCAGAAGATTGAGGACAATGGAGCCAAGATTCTCAATCTTTACAAAGTAGCCGCCCACAGCCCCAGGGTATTACTCAACTTCATTAGACTGGGTAACTCTATCATCGGGCGGATGGAGCTTCCACCAAAGCTGCGGGAAATAGTCATCCTGCGGGTGGCAAGACTGACCGGCAGTGAATATGAGTGGGTACAACATGCCCCGGTGGCACTACAAGTGGGGGTGAGTCAAAAGCAGCTCGATTCCATTTCGGATTGGAAGAATTCAGCCGAGTTCAATAACGAAGAGCGTGCTGTTTTGCAATATACCGACGAGGTAGCCCAGAAAGTGAAGGTTACCGACCAGACTTTCAACACGCTCAAGAATTTCTGCAGTGAGCAGGCTATCGTTGAGCTAACCATGACCATCGGTTATTATGCGATGGTAGCCAGGCTGCTCGTGCCTCTCCAGGTGGAAATAGACGAGAGCTCTGTCGGCTCGGCCAGTGAGCTGATAGGTAAGCGTGCCAGGCCAAAATAGGATTTCCCCCATCACATCTCTACTTCAGCAGGTGAGATGGAGGGCAGTCATGTTCATAGCCAGGATATTGCCATGCCTCCATCCACACCAAGCACCTGCCCGGTAATATACCTCGCCTCCTCTGAAGCCAGAAAGGCAACCGCCTCCGCTACATCACGGGGAGAACCAAAATAGCCAGCCGGGATTCGCTTTCTTAGCTCTTGCTGCCACTCTTCTTTCAACTGCTGTGTCATGCCAGTCTCAATGAAGCCCGGGGCAATAGCGTTAGCCGTGATGCCACGAGAAGCCGCCTCTTTGGCAACCGTGCGGGTAAACCCAATAATACCCGCCTTAGCCGAGGCATAGTTTGCCTGCCCGGGGTTACCCACCACACCGACTACACTTGAAATACTAATAATCCGGCCCCAGCGCTGCTTTATCATATGCTTTAGCACTGCCCTGGTGCAGAGGAAAACACTCTTCAGGTTTACCCTTAATACCCTGTCCCAATCATCGTCTGTCATTCGCAGCAGAAGGTGGTCTCGGGTAATGCCGGCATTGTTCACCAGAATATCAACCTTCCCATAGGTAGACACGGTCGTCTCCACCAACCTGGTTACATCCTCGGCTAAGCTCACATCAGCCAGAATAGCCAGGCTCTGCCCACCCATAGCCTTGATTTCCTCAACTACACTCTCTGCCGGCTCAGCCTCGCCGACATCATTTACCACAACGGTAGTCCCAACCTCAGCCAGTTTCAGGGCAATGGCTCGCCCGATACCACGACCACCGCCAGTTACGATAGCTACTTTGTTAGAAAGGTCCATAACTACTCCCTAAGTCTAATTCACGATTATACTCTTAACCGCCTCAGCATCACCAATATTTATCAGCTCAACACTTTTGTTTATTCTTTTAATGAGACCGGTGAGCACCTTCCCCGGCCCTATCTCAATAAAGGTAGACACCCCATTATCTACCATATATTCAATAGAGCGCTGCCATTGAACACAATTACATAGCTGCCTGAGTAGCTCCTCTTTAATCAAATCAGCCGTGGTGAGTGGCTGGGCAGTGGTGTTAGCTATAATTGGGATTGTCGGTTCACTAAAGGGCAGAGTAGCGATAATCTCAGCCATGCCGTCAACCGCCGATTGCATTAACGGCGTATGGAAGGCACCACTTACTTGCAGCGGGATAGCACGACGAGCACCTCTGGACTTGGCCAAATTTACAGCTTTGGTTATTTTCTCGGCTGCTCCACTGATTACCAGCTGACCCGGACAGTTAATATTAACAATCTTGGCCTCAGTCTCCTCACAAATCCCAGCTAACAAAGCCTCATCAAGACCAATTATCGCCGCCATGGCTCCGGGTCTCTCCTGCCCGGCTTCGTGCATCAACCGCCCTCTCTCCCGTGCCAGATAAACAGTAGTGGCAAAATCAAGCACCCCAGCTACTGCCAGTGCAGTATACTCACCCAGGCTATGACCAGCCAAAAAAACAGGGGGAGGTAACTCATTGTTACCACTTACCTCTTGCATAGCCTTCAAGCAAGCAAAGCTGACGGTTACAATTGCCGGTTGGGCATTGATGGTCTGTCGGAGTTCATCCTCCGCACCATCAAAACATAATCTGCTAAGAGGGAAACCCAATGCCTCATCAGCCTGTTCAAAGACTGCTTTAGCCGTAGCAAAGGTCTCATAAAGGTCATGCCCCATACCTACAAATTGAGAACCCTGACCGGGAAAGACATAAGCCACCTTCATCAGCCTAGCCTCTACTTACCCGCCTTCTTTGGACTTTCAACCTCAATGACTTCCCTATCAGCGTAACTTCCACAGGTAGGACAAACATGATGAGACAACTTGGAGCTATGGCATTGAGGACAATAGTCTAGAGACGGAGGGCTTAATTTTAAATGACTGCGCCGCTTACCCTGGCGTGCCTTAGCGTATTTTCGCTTTGGTAAAGCTCCCATATTATACCCCGCTCCTTTCAACTCATTTACTGGGCACCATTAGCTAAAGTTAGTTTTACTCAACTCAGACCAACGAGAGTCTATTTTCTGAGTCAGACAATTACAAAGTCCCTGATTAAGATTATGTCCACAACGGGAACATAACCCCGCACAATCTTCACGACAAAGCGGCTTCATAGGGATAGCCAGCATCACATATTGACGTATTGCCTCGGTTAAATCAAGAACATAATACTCATCTATAGTGAAATAGCTAGGCTCTTCAGGTAAAGGTAGCCAATCACCGCTAACTACATCAGTAGTAGGAAAATACTCCTCTTCAATATTTAGAGCTAAGGGACAATTAAAGAAACTCAAGCATCGGCCACAGGTAACTTCAATCACAGTCTGCAATGTCCCCTTAACCAGGATACCCCGGTCAGTACGCACCAGCTTAACCTCGCCCTGGACTACACGACCATCGCCAGCTACATCAATCGTTTCGTTTACCTTATACTCTCGCGTTGAACCAAGAGGTTCCTTAAGCAGTTGAGATACATTTATCTGCATAACATCCCCCACCACTACAGCCAAGTTCAATCTATTATAAGCTGAATCACATACCTACCGCAAGCTCGTGGAAAGAGGACCATTATA
>Ga0114919_10004888_pt1 | contig 10734 bp, 11 predicted proteins | sample BlataG_FD_88682 | JGI IMG/M metagenome (GOLD analysis project Ga0114919, IMG submission 88682) | Deep subsurface microbial communities from Black Sea to uncover new lineages of life (NeLLi) - Black_00105 metaG | ecosystem: Environmental > Aquatic > Marine > Oceanic > Sediment | place: Atlantic...
TATGAACCACCCATAACGTCAATAAAAAGGTCAGCTTCAGTAGTTCTCATCACATGTCCCATTCGTGTCCCTGTGAAGTTATTAACTATTATTCTTCCTGTTGGTTTGACCGAGTATCGTATTTCAAAAGCTCCGTATCCAGAAGTTCCAGACCCCGTTGTCTCTATATCAAGTTTAAGATTGATTGCGTAATGGGACTTTAGAAGTTCCTCTATACTTCCAGAACCAGAAAGTGTCACCCCAAGCAAGGACACGTTTTTGAGTGGATCACTCACATAAACAGAGCCATCAGCATCTATCATTCCACTACCAGGTATCGGATGAATGAATGTGAAAGCACCAGTCCCAGCTACACCATTAGAATCAGCAATGGTTGTTATTCCTCTTGGATAGGTACTTGATACTACTGATAGTATATTTCCCTCTGAGATATTACCTGCTTCAGCAGCTGTGTCTGTAACCCCACTTGTTGCCCATTGACTAATTGCTGCGATACCATAACCTCCAATGCTAGTACCACTTATTACAATCAAAGGGTCAGCGAAGCTGCCTTCAATAATTGTTTGTCCAAACCCAGCACCTTGTATCGTCACACCATCTGTGCTAACAACAAGGGTTTCTGTAAGCGTGTAAGTTCCTGGAGCCATTCTAATAATGTCTCCTGCGGTTGCACCAGAAACGGCTGCTGTTAATTCAGCCACGCTACTTACTGTTTTAATTGTATCGGTCGTTAGCTGACCATTGATTATTCCTACTTGTGCCATATTATTTGTCGATTAAAGTAATATTAATCTCCTTACCCTGGTAGGTAAGAAACTCTTTTGGCTCCTTCACCTCAGCATCAAGCGTCTTCTCGAATTCATTATCGATATACTTGTGAAGCTCGATTAGCTCCTCTTGAGTTAATTCAAGGTTAGAGGGAACGCCGTCTTTAAATAGTTTTTCAAAATCCATATTAAGAATCGGTTACAATGAAATATTGAACGACTGCAACCCAGTTGGTTGTGTCGCCTGCTGCCCCTGTTACTTTTAACTCAAGGTTAGGGGAATTAAGATTGAACTCAACGTCATAGTTAGCATCAGATTCAATAGTGAATTTAGATACTGTTGCCCCTTGCTGTAGCAAAGCCCCACCTGAAGCTCTGTAGAATAAACCAGATACTTGGTAGCCAGCTCTTTCAGCATCGCTAGTTTCCTGAGCGCAAATCTTAACATCAACCCAAACTGTCGTTTCTTCTAGAATATTAGGTAGAGTCCAGATTACCGTAGGGGTTGCATCAGTTGTTTGAAGTGATTTGATTTCTTCCTTTAACCCAGTTGAGTAAGTGACAGGCGCAGGTTTAAGCTGAGTTCTTGTCAGCCCCACCGTCGGGTCATAAAATAAAGGCATAATTTAAAAATTTAAAAATTAATCAGCAAGCTTCCAATCAGTCTGCCCACCACGAATCTTCAAGGTAGCAGTCCCGTTATTAGCTTGGATTTCAACAGAGTTCTGACCGTTAATCGTTTCAGCTCCCTCAGTATTAATAGTAATGTTGTTAGTTCCTGCGTTGGCCCCCTCATCTAGAATAATTATTTCAGCAGCTTTAGTTGTATCGCTTGGAATCAAATCTGTTCCCAAGGTACATGTTACCGCTGAAGTCGATGTATCTACGTTCACCTGATATTCTTGGTTAGCCATTTCAATTAAGTAAGGAGAATCTGTATGATCAATCGCTGTCACCTTTCTTAAGAGTGCAGCGTTAATAGCCATAGGGCCTTTACCAACCTCAAGCACACCCATTTTGTTCACACTATCGTAAGTGGCTGCCCAGTATTCTGTATCCTGATCGCCAACCGTTGGATCAAGAGAACCAAAGAAGTAAGCTTTAGGATCAGTTGAAGATGAAGTCCCATGATCCTTCTCTCTGTTAGCAGCTGTTGTAAAGATAATAGAATTATTAATTCCAGTATCCATACAGAACAGCCATTGGGAATTACCTCCATCCATATAGACGTAACCAGCTGCGCCAGCTACACCTGTGGTTTGCATAATGAGCCTAGCCCGACCATAGCCAGTGTTTCTTAAGTACAGGTTCTGACCCTCACACTTCACTTCTTCTGTGGTCACATTCCCCGCCTCAGTGACGGTCTGAAATGTTTCAGTTTTATAAAATCCACTCATAATTTAATTGATTAAGGGTTTATTTGTAACCAAAAGAACAAGTTAAACCTGCTGTCGGGTCACCGTTTCCAGTTGGAGTAGTAGTACAAGCGTAGGTAATTGCTGTTGAAAAGGAAACAGGAACAACTAAATCCATAGAAGCCGCACCACCTGCTGGGATAAAAAATACATACTTAGGTGTAGTAGTCCCAACTGTAACTGAACCTGTAACTGCATCGAACATCTGAACAAAAGCAGCAGTTCCATTTGAGTTATAAACATCTACCTTATAAAGATTACCCCCAGTTGCTTTTAACTGTTGGGCTGTATTATCACCATCAGAATCAAATAGAGTATCGCAACCTGTTACATTAGCATTACCAGCAACAAACGCCTCAACACTATCATCTGTTGAGTTTAAACCTGTCGCTAAAGTTGTTTTAAGGTTGGCATTAACATCTAATTGTAAATCGTCACTTTCCCCATCTGATAATGTAGGGGCTGCTAAATTATAAGTTCCACTAACTGCTGCCTCTAACTCCGTTGATACTGCAACAGCAGATGAACTTTCCCCTGGTACAGATTTTCCAATTTGAACATTACAAGATACATCTACCGCTCCAACACGAATTAATTTCATGCTATCCAAAGGAACGTTTCTTAGCGTGTACCCAACACCCTTAGAAAGCAACATACCCTCAGTAGCGGTTGGGTCTAGACCTCTCCACAAAACACGAATATCTCCATCTTCTGGCATAATATCAATAGCGTTCACTTCACTTGAAAAACCAGCCCTAGCCAAAGCAGTACTGGCTGCTGTATTTACTAAATCAAAAACCCCAGTAGATGTACTTGTTACAGTAATCATAGAACCGGCAGCGTTTTGATGTTTTTCATAAAACATTTGAAAATTTGTTAAATATTATTTGGAAGTTTTCTTATTAATGATCTTTCTTTTTACATTCTTACTCCCCTTTGGTCTTCCGGCTTTCTTAGGCTTTTCTTCTACAACATCTTCTGTAATGAAAGGAGTACCATCAACATTCAGGTACTTATCCATGTAATCTTTCTCTCGATTAGTTTCAATTAGTACAGGTTCTCCCTGTTTTGTCTTAACTAATAGTTTCATAATTTGATTTGTTAGAATTTAGATGGGAGGCATTAGCCCGCCTCCCAAGGGCAGCTTAGGGTTATTTAAGCCATAGAAGTCCATTTGAGAACAACTGTACCAGTAGCAGCCAAAGTGTCTGCACCAGCCCAGTTATCAGCGTAATTTAGATGAACAGTCTTAGCGTTAGCGGCAGTATTCAAAGAAATACCAGTCAATACACCAGCGGTTGCGCCAAGAGGTCCAGCGACAGTAGCCGTACCACTACAATCAGTAGCAACTTGAGCAGTAACGTAATCCATTTCAGTACCAGCAAGCGTAGCAGAGGCACCAGCAGCGATTACAGACCCGATACCAACTTCAGGAGTATCAGCGTCTACAACTCCACCACCTTGTAAGGCAACATCCATATAAGTAACTTCATGGACGTGCGCTCCAGCAGGGAATGTGTAAAGGAGATAACCCATATCTTCATTACCACCACCAGCAGGGCCAGGAACGGCCTCAGCAGTTAGAGTAAGAACGGTTGTATGAGAACGACCATCACCATACTCTTCAGCAACAACTGTTCCGTTAGCAGTACCAACTGTTAAATCAGTAAGAACAGCTCCAGTAGAAACTTTTCCATTACTACCATCGTGCTCAAATGTGGCAGCATCAGCTAGTGAGCCAGTACCATTTTGAACCTGAACAGCAGCAGAGCCAATTTCAGCTCCGTCTGTAGGGTCTTCAATTACACCAGCAAATTGTGCATAAATAGTATCATTTGTTGCATCATCTTTACCCATAGATATAAATGCACCAGGTACGTCATTAGCAGCAGGAGAAGCTGAAATTTGAACAGCAGCAACCGCTGCACCAGTCGCTCCATCGTCTGTTTTAGTAGAACTTAATAGTCCACCTTTAACATCAAAAGCACCAGCAGCCTGAGTAACAGTAACTGTACCAGTTCCATTAATACTAGCATCACCACCCATTGTCTGAGAAGTAACAGTAGTACCATTACCAACTGGGATTTTACCATTACCTGAAAAGTCTACTTCTGAGGTAACATTACTAGAATTACCAACATACATAGAACCTTGAGCAAGAGTGTCTTGGATGTTGGCTTTAATGTTACCACTAGCGTCAACAACCTCAGTTTCACCTACATAGAGCTTCCCGCCTCCAGCTATACGGACATCTCTGTTATAAACTTTAGCCATAATTTGTGCTTGTTAAGATTAAGCAGTGGGAGAGGCGGCAAAACCTCTCCCCACTTACCTATTTAATTAGAATCGTACAGAAACATCTACTAGGCGATCTGCGCCGTCAGTAAAGGTTTTGTATCCATAAAGAACAGAAGCAAGAATGTTACCACCTGTTAGTTTAGGCTCCTCTTTGTATTGAAGTTTTGGAGCTTGTTGCATAACAAGAGTAGTACCACCACCTGCACCAAATAGACAATGTTGTGCTGTTAAAGTAGCAGTCCAAGTGTCTGTAACATCAGTAAGAGTTTCAGAAACAGTTAAGTTGCCTACACCCTTAAACTCAAGAGTCATTGTATTTGCAGCAGCATCATTAGTTGCAGTAGCATTTACAAATAGGCGTTGATTAGCAGCACTTAGAGCTACACCTTCAGCAGTAGTAGTACCAGGAGCGTTAATCAAAGTAGTCAAATTAAGACGTGCTGCGTCAGCAGAACCGCCAATAAGAACATTACCAGCTGTAGTACCAATAACAGTTACAAAGGTGAAAGTAACACCTTCAATAACAACAGTATCAGTATCAGTTGGAGTTGTAGCAAGAGCTAAAACTGCAGTGCCACTTAGCTGATTTGAGCGATATAGTTTGAAACCATAAAAGTTACCAAAAAAACCATTCATAGTTCCTTGGTCACCCATATTAGTATCACGACCTGCGCCGTATTGAGTAAGTACGTTCTCAAAGTCAGGAGAAAGACAAGCCCAAAGATTAGTGTCAGGCACGTTAGCCTTCATTAAGGCCTCTTTAGCTTCACCAAAAACTGAGAGAACATTTGAAGTTGTAAGAGAAATACTTTGTCCAGCAGTTCCCCCAAGGGTACCGTCATCAACAGTTGCTGATGCGTTTGAATATTCACCAAGAACGTCAGCATCTACTTGATTTGCAAGATAGATACCCATGTCTTTACCGTAAGAAGCAGCAAGATCATAATTTGATTGAATCTTGTCAAATGCGTCAAGGTAGATACCCATTGCATATTCGCTATCTACGGATAATTGTTCTTGTGTGTCTGTGATATCATCAATAGTGATATCTGTTCCACGAACGTAGGCTTGAGGACGTAGTGCTGCTCTGTAAGGACGATTTAGAGTATCCCCACGACTCATAACTGAGTTGAAAGATACATCAGCAACAGATTCAGCAACATTAGCTTTATGAAAAACTGTTTGTTGTTCTCTTGCCCACACTTCTAGGAAGTCAGCTGTAATTGAATTAGCCACTTTTAGAAATGGTTAGGAATAAGTACAAGACTTATAATCCTCTATTTACCCAAGAAGTTTTCCCAGTTACATTATTCTGCTTCTTCCATTCGAGATACTCCGTATCCGACATTTCAGAAAGAGATTTGGTTCCTGGTTTACGCTTAGGTGTTGATTCACCAACTAAATTAAAAGCTTTTGCCTTTGAAAGTTTATCTTTCTGTTCAAAGCCATATTTAACAATAATATCTTCCCAAGCAGCTTTATCTACCTGGCCTATTGTTTCAATAGCAGATCGTTTATCTTTCAAGTGCGGATTAGCAGCTATTAAAGCCTCTAACCTTTGCTTATCCTCTGATTGAGCTTCAACTTTCTTTTGGAAAGCATCTAACTCATCTTTAGTGACTACACCAAGAGCTTTAAGTTGCTCTTTAGCTTTTTTAATATCATCTGACTCTTCTACTTGCTTAGAAGGCGTGTAATCCTTAGCCCTTGCTAGTAATCTCTTCTCATCAGCAAGTTCTTGAGTCTTTTTAGTATAATCAGATTGACGTAGATAGCCGGCCTTGAGTTCATCCAGGTCTACCATCTCTCCGTTAATCTCTATTTGTTGTGAGTCCGACTTGGGTTGTTCACGAGTCACTCCATCAGAAGTGCCTTTTGATACACCTGGTTGGTCGGTAGACTCCTCTAGGGTTTGGTCTGTGACTCCATCGTTATCTCTAGACATATAAAATTTAGTTAAAATATAAGAATCTATAGAGTAAGCCTTATTTAACCCACGACAGGGGCCTGTGTGGGCTAGAGAAGACCTGCTCTACAGCTAAGTTCCAGATTGTCAAAGAACTACTTAGTAATGTTTTTAATAAAAGACAAGAAATTCCTACAAAGAGCATATCCCCCTTGCATATACTGGATTCTTTCCTTGTCTTTCCCATTAGCAAAATAAGCCTCGTATAATTCCATTTCTCTTTCAAAGAATTTTATAATCTCTTTAAAGCCATCAGTTGTTTGAATGTTTTTAATACCTCGTTTCTGCTTATCATAAATTTCAGTAGCCTTTTCAAGTGAATTAAAAGCTTCTTGCTCACCTTTTCTAAATGCCCTTGCTGCTAAATATTCTTGCATTATTTACCTTGGGTTAATCCTCCTTGAGCAACTTGCTCAGTTAGTTTTGCTGCATCTGAACTTACATCCTTACTCATCCCTGTACCCATTGCTGTTCCTTTAGGCTGACCCTGGGCACCTTGTTGACCCATTAAGCCACCCATAAGAGTTTGAATGTTTGGGGGATTAAGAAGTTTATTCACATCTTTACGTTCAAATGTTTCTGCAGCGTCTATAAAGACCTCTTTCATGTTTACATCAACACCGGCTAACTTAGCTCTTTCAGCCAAAGTCATTAAAGCCAGTGCCTCATCCCTACGGCTTTCAACATCATCAAAGGAACTGGAATTAGCCTCTACTCGTATTTGATATTTAGAAACTGCATCTCTAAGCAATTCCTTGTGTACCTCCCAATACTCATCAGTCCCTTGTTTTTTAATTACTATATTACTTTCCATCTTCTCAAAAGTTTCTAAGAGAAGCTTATAGGCGAGTCTTTCTAGTGCTCGCTCTACCTTACGTCGAATCATATCTAAAACAGCGTTAGACTCAAAGAATGAAATCCTTGCACCAGTAGCTGTATTAGTTAATGACTGTTGTGATCGTGAAGTAGTTACATCAACTGTATTAGTTAGAACTTGTATCTCACGTTGAATGTCATTCTGTTCTGCAAAGTAAGATGAATCTAAAGTACGGTGTCCTAGTTCAACAAAGTTGTTCATAGCACTGGAGCCATCTTTATCAGTTACAATAACCGGATCATTAATAGTCTTTGGATCAATGCCACTTTGAGGACTCCATACCACCTGTCTAGTAAGGGATTTGTTAATGTATTCACTTGCTGAGTTCTTTTTAAAGTTCATCTCCTGCTGGATACTCATAATAGGCTCTACATATCCAATAGCATGAGCTGTTTCAGGATCATCAAAACACTTTGCTTCCTCATAAGGCATGTAACTTATCTCTTCAAACTTAATGACTAATACATCATTTGCTACTACAATTTCATATAACCTTTCATCAGTAGGTTTCTCACCTTTATTGAAGTATCCGTAATAAGTCTTTATAGTAAGTGAATCCTCATCTATTTTATTAAGGTCATCCGGCACTTGCACTCCAGCTATGCGTTGTACTTCTTTCCTGTACTCTTCAGGCCCTAAAGCATTTACATTTAAATTAGTGATTGATTTTAGCTTGTCTAAGTTAAAATATTCATCACTACGGTGTAGGTCGGCTAACCTAATACCATTCATTACATCTATCCAAGCTGGTCTATCGTTAGCAAAGACTATGCGTGAATCGTAATAGATATCAGTAAAGCTTTTAACTTCTATGGTTGGGTATTCTCCCCATACCTTCTCTTTAACTTGTTTCTGTTTAATTGTGACTGGTTCACCAAATTCATCCATTAACCCTTCCCCTGTTTCTTCATCAATCAGAGGTGAGTCTACTTCTTCACCTTCTCTAGCTATCTCCCATTTATATTTGATCTTAGCGTAACCCTTACCGTAAATCAGCATGTCCTTCACAAACATGGAAAACGGCTCATATAGATTATATTCTTCAAAGATAAACCAAAGATAATCCTGAACGGTATTAACGTGTTTAGGATCAATCTTTTGTGACTTACCTGATACTATCCAACGTGGATTCTTAGCTAGAACACGAGCCAATACCTTCTCTATCAAAGCATGTGCTTGATTTACCTTAAAAGATGTACTCCAACCTTGTTCCGGCCTCATCTTAAAGGTTGAATACTCCTCATACACATCTATCAACTCTGATTTCCTGTTCTCATTGAGCCTTTTATAGTACTCAAATGTTTTCTTTACATGACTAAGAGCTTCTGTCAGAACGTCATCGGAAGGCTTACGAGGCATAATGGAAGTTGCTATAAATTACCTATTATACCCCTGCTTACTATATTTTAGCATATAATATAACAAATTTCAATCACAAAACTTTAGGCCTACCAAACTGGTCGTATTCAATCCTGACACGCTGGAATGAGTTGGTATTTGGTTGGAGTGCGTACAAATCATATAACATCTGTTCACTATCTATGATGTCATCATGTTTACCTCTAGGGAACTGCAATAGCTGCTTCTCAAGTTCATCCATACCGGGTTTATGAAAAATTAAACCATTACGATACAAAGGAATTAGTCTGCGTATCTTAGTGTCTTTATCTCCTGACTGCCTAATCTCCTCTACTGTAGTTGTGTAGATATTTTCCTTTTTCAATCTATTCTTTAAAGAGAAAAGTATCATGCTCTGTGCTTGAAATGATTCAATGCCTATCTTCTCCGGACACCACTTCTTAATATGATATATAAGCTTATCCTCTAACTCTGCTGGATCAAACTTCCCATGTGAATACTCCAGTATGTACATTCTATCTTCTACGAACCTAGCACTAATGATTGAAGTTTCATCTGAACCTAGCTTCTTACTAAAAGCAGGATCACAAGCTGTAAAGACTCTACCTGCCTCCATAAAATCATAATACTTAAACCATTCTTCATGTATCTCTTGTGTTTCTTTACTTAAAGGACGTTGTTGATATTGGCAACTAAAATTAACCGCACCTAGAGATTGCTTGATTGTATCTAAAGCTTCTATTGGGTACCGATTAGCCTGTAATGCTTCACCTTGCATACGATAAGGAACATGATCTTCTTCTGCTATTGCTGGTAATATAATCATATCCCACTTCTCACCTGTTCCTTCCTCCATCTTACCTATCAAATGCCCGCACAAATCATCGTCATGTGTTCTTTGCATTATAATAATAACTGCATCTTTAAGAGGATTGAATAAACGTGACAGTACTGTGTTCTCATACCAGTTATTTATACCAATGCGCTTTACATCGCTTTCAGCTTCATCAGGCTTAATTGGATCATCTATAATAAAGATATTAAACCTCCGGCCAGTGATAGAGCCACCACAACCTGTAGCATAATAACCTCCTCCCTCTTCATTCGTCCACCATTCCTTTGTGTCTTGATCCTTTCTTAGTTTGGGAATTCTAGGGAACACCCTAGCAAATGTTTTAGACTTATAGTAATCCCTAGCCTCTTGTGAGTAAGTTTGAGTTAAGGAAGTTGAATAACCAGTAGCACAAATCTGTAGCTTAGGATTCTTACCTAAAGCCCAAACAGGGAAACACTTAGTAATTAACTCAGTTTTACCGGAACCAGGAGGTATGTTGATGATTAATCTTGTACAATCTCCTGTAAGGACTTGATTAAGTTTAGAAGCAATAAGATCGTAATGCCAGTTATCATCAAAGTCTTTACCCTTTTCATGTTTGAAAAAGTACTTAATAAATTCAGTTAAATTCTCTTGTTTATTCTTGTGCCTTTTTAGTAGCTCCCTCTTTGCTTTTTCCTTTATTGCTATTTGAGTTAGATCCATTGAAGATTGGTTTACTTACTTCTGGGCCTCCACGTTCTATTACCTTTACTTTATAAAATAGTTCATACTTGCAATCCATACAAGCTAATACATAACTATAATCCAAATCATCTATAAACTCATCAAATGTAATCTGCATTTCCATCTTCTTATGAGTATGGAAGCCCTTAACTATCTTTGACGATCCACACTTAGGGCAAATGATAACTTCAAACTCTTGTGGATTTACTTTACGTTTAAGTATCTTATTCATTGCTTATGATTTTATCTAGTTCCTCATCACTTAGCTTGGAGTAATCCTTAATCACCATCTCAGTCTTATTCTCATTCTCTACTCTTTCACTAAACTCTGTGTTCTTTTTATTCTTTAAATACCACTTAGCATGATCGGGATCATCAAGAGCATTTACTACTGTTTGTCTGGCTTTTAAGATAGGTTTATGCCTTAAACGCTCAAATTTGTCCAATAATTCAGGATTAGCTCCTACCCAGTTATAATATGTACTGGTCGA
>Ga0114919_10004889_pt1 | contig 10732 bp, 6 predicted proteins | sample BlataG_FD_88682 | JGI IMG/M metagenome (GOLD analysis project Ga0114919, IMG submission 88682) | Deep subsurface microbial communities from Black Sea to uncover new lineages of life (NeLLi) - Black_00105 metaG | ecosystem: Environmental > Aquatic > Marine > Oceanic > Sediment | place: Atlantic...
GCCGAAGCGCAGCTCCAATGCCTTAACGCCACCTGCCGTCCAATCCACAGCGGCGTCATACGTCAGCTCAGCTTCCGAGTAGAAGGGCGATTCGTTATTGTCATACACATACTTCATCGAGTTGCCGGCAAACTCGGTCTCAAGCAGTACCGTCGAGCCGGTAGAATTGGTGCTCCCGTCCTTCCACGTACCCAAAAGATTCGGCTCATTCGGCGGAGACGTGCCCGCGTAAGAATCAAAATCGTCCACGAGGACGTACTCTCCCACCTCGAAGCTCCAGACCTCGCCTCTCCACACACAGGGGTCGTTGACCTCATCGATACGCCAGTAGTAAGTTTGGCCCAAATCCAAAGCAATGGTTCCAGCAGCAGGATAGTAGTTGGGATCTTGGTTCTGACTTACCAGCACGCCGAGAGAATTATCTCTATTGGCATCATTGACATTGTCTAAATTGGTGCTGAAGTACACGTCGTGCTTGTCTGCATAACTTCCCGGTGACCAGCTAAGGATCACCTGTATATCCTCATATGAGGCACCATCAGCCGGGTTGGGATTATATGCCTCCGGACCGGCGGCCAGCTTCTGTATCTCGGCTGGTGACAGCACACGGTCATAGATACGAACATCGTCAATCAGCCCGTCGAAAAATCTGTCCTCGGATGTGGGACGCCAACCTATACCGACATCCTTATCGGCGACGATGTTAAACGCATCAGGGTCTGTTGATGCCTGGGTATCATCCTGGCCGTCGAGGTAAATTATGACGTCCGGATATGATACAGTTGCGCCCTCTTTTACTGTCACTGCAACGTGGTGCCACTTGCCGTCGTTCACGTTGGTGTCACCCTGGACATTGCCGCTGCCGTGTGCCGCACGCAGCCTGTTGCTGTGGACCCGGAATTCCAGTCTTTGAGTGCCGGTATCCTTGCCCCAGCACACAATTTGGCGGGTCTCGCTGTTGGTTGTCTTTATCCAGGCACACACGGTAAAAGCATGCGTGCCGAGAACGCCCTTGTAGCCCGTTGTGGTGACATAGTCGGAGGTGCCGTTAAGCTCTACGGCCTGGTCTAAGACGCCGGCAACAAAACCCGGCGGCGTACCCATGAGTGTGCCGTGGCGGTTATTGCCGGAGCTGTCGGTGGCGTCGCCGTCAAACTTCAACCAGAGCTGGAGATTGGGGTCAGCGGCATTGGCCGAACCGGTCAGAACCATGCTCAGCACGAATACGAGAGACAATAAATAAATCAATTTTTTACGCATAATAATCCTCCTGAGAGAACATAATCTGATGTACTTTGCCTCGAATACATTCTTCCTCACTTCAACCAGAGCAAAACATTGAACTGGCCAAGAAAACGCGAGTATTTGTACGACTCAACTACATTGTATCAAATCCTGTCCCCGTAGTCAAGTCCCTCCGCTGTAAAATTTTCTATCCTAACCATTGTGGGTTGGGATTTCCCAACAGTTCTGCGAGAATTGACGTAACATTGGCATTGACAGGGATTTATGAAGACTGGCCGAGAATCAGGCGAGTGCCAAAAATCGCGTAAGACGTAAGATTTGTGCAGGAGTTTTTATGAATTCCGCGATGATTATTGGAGTCACGTGTGGGTTGACAACCTGCATTTCTCAATCAATGGGCCAAATCCGAGCGTAGCAGACCCAAGTTTCGTTCCGGAGCCGGCCACATTGGTGCTGCTTGGCATAGGCGGCCTGGCGCTGCTGAGAAAACGCAGAACACTGTAATTGTGACAGAGGATAGGTTTTATTTTAGGCTAATAGAGGCTGCGGGCGCAGCGCTCGCGGCCTTATTTTGGTGCGCTCGTGGCAGGACACACAAGGCTCTTCACGGTATTCATCCCGCCAAGAGGGCCATATTACGTCTGCTCGACTGATCCCGGATTTCCCAGGCAGCGGATGACAAATGGGCTGGAATGTGATAGTATAAAGCTTATGGAGACCATTCATGCCAATATGGTTATGTGGGAAATCGCCGACTCAAATATGAAACTCCGGACAAAGAAAGGTAGCGTGCTGTGATGGACCGCCGTCATTTCTTGAAAAGAATGGGGCTCGGTATGTTTTCGCTGGTCTCGTTTTCGCATCTTGAGGCTAATGCGAAAAGTAACCGAACCCAAAAGCCAAACATCCTGCTTATCCTGGTTGACGACATGGGCTTCTCGGACATCGGATGCTACGGAGGCGAAGTCCATACTCCCAACCTCGACCGGCTTGCCGAACAAGGGATTCGATTCACACAATTCCACAATACCGCAAAGTGCGGTCCGTCGAGGGCCTGTTTGTTGACCGGATTGTACGCGCAACAGTGCGGCATGGACAAAAAGCCGGGCCATCTCCAAAATTGCGTTACCTTAGGCGAAGTGTTGCGGGCGGTGGGTTATCGAACCCTGATGACGGGAAAGCACCACGGCTTGGACAATCCTTACGACCGCGGGTTCGACCGATACTACGGCCTTCGAGACGGAGCGTGCAATTATTTCAATCCCGGACTCCAGCGCAAGGGAGAAGGCGTGCCCGCACATAAGAAAGGCGACCAGTTCTTCCCCAGAACCTGGTGTATCGACAAAAAAATATATGAACCCTATACGCCCAAAGAGAAAGATTTCTATACCACCGATTATTTCACAAAATACGCGCTGAAATACCTGGACGAATACAAGAACGAGGGCAAACCCTTTTTCCTGTATGTAGCGTATAACGCGCCCCACGATCCGCTGCAGGCTTGGCCGGAAGATATTGAAAAGTACCGCGGGAAGTTTATGGCCGGATATGAAACATATCGCAAAGCCCGTTATAGACGACAAAAAGAGATGGGCCTGATAGATGACAGTTTTCCGCTGTCCGAACCTTACTATGCGGATTGGGAGGCCCTGTCCGAAGAAGAAAAGATTAAGGAGGACACGAGAATGGCCATCTATGCGGCCATGCTCGACCGCGTGGATCAGAACATCGGCAAGTTGCTGGAAAGAATCGAGGCGAGGGGGGAACTGGACAATACGCTGGTATTGTTCGCTTCGGATAACGGCTGCGCGGCCAGTTCTATCGACAATTATTCCAGGTACAATCCTACCGCGAACGAGGGCGAAATGGGTTCGATGACCCGCTGGACGAAAATAGGCCGGTCCTGGTCCAACGTCAGCAACACGCCCTTCCGCCTTTACAAAACCCACACTCACAAGGGCGGAACCTGCACGCCACTGATCGCCTGTTGGCCGAAAGGAATCAAGGGCAAAAACAGAATCAGCCATGACGTGGGCCACTTTATCGACATCATGCCGACGCTTGTGGAAGCCAGCGGAGCAAGCTACCCCACCGAATTCAACGGCCGCAAAATACCGCCTATGCAGGGACGCAGCATTGTCCCGGTCTTTCATAAAAAGAGACCCGCAGACCGCGGCACAATCTTTTGGCAGTGGAGCAAGGGCAAGGGCGTTCGTCACGAACACTGGAGACTGGTGTCGGACAACTATGGGCCCTGGGAGTTGTATGATATGCGTAAAGATAAGACAGAAACGAACGACTTGGTAAAGAAATATCCGGAAATTGCCGGAAAACTCGACGCCATGTATCAAAACTGGGTGGAACTGAACAAGAAAGGGTAAGAACGTGAAACGACGTACCTTCCTCAAGCAAGTTGTATCTACTGCCGCATTCTGCATGACCGGCCCTTCCCTGCTGCAAGCTGAAAACGCCGGCAAATCACCGAATATTATCTTCATCTTGACTGACGATCACGGGTGGACCAGCGTCTCGTATCGCTCTGACCCTCTGATTCCCGGTTCAAAAAGCGACTACATCGAGACGCCGCAAATGGCGCAGGCCGCGAAGGAGGGCATGCGTTTTACCGACGCCTATGCACCCAATGCCCAGTGCTCTCCGACACGACACAGCATCTTGTTTGGCCAGAACGCCGCCCGCCATATCTATGGCAAAGATCTCAATTGGGTCGAGAAGGCTCCGAGCTGGCTAACGATTCCGGAGGCTCTCAAAGAAGCCAATCCCGCGTATCGAAGCGCGCATTTCGGCAAGTGGCATGTCGCAGTTATGCCCGAGGAGGCGGGTTTCGATTTCAGCGATGGCCCGACGAGCAACGCCCAAGGCGATATTCAAAACGGCAAGCATAAAGATACTTCTGATGTCTCGAAGAAGCTGAGCAAATACAACGCAAAACACGGGATAGCAAAACCAACATTAAATGGTCGCTATTCCAAGCTCCCAGTCTCTTACTCGGATGATGATCCCAAATGCGCAGTCGGCATGACCAGACGCGCCGAAGCCTTTATACGCGAAAGCGTTGCTGACAAAAAACCCTTCTTTGCATACATCGCTCACTTCGCAACCCACCTGGACCTGGTATCCAACAAAGAAACGTACGAATACTTCAGGACCAAGACCAGGGGCGCAAAGCACGACAACCCAGGCTATGCCGCCATGGCAAAAGATATGGATATGGCCATTGGTAACGTCCTCGATTTAGTGAAGGAGCTGGGCATTGGGGACAACACCTATATTTTCATAATGAGTGACAACGGCGGTGTGCAGCACTTTCCGCAATCCGCTACCTTGACTACGAAAAACGATATTGTGGAGACCCACGAGAGTTCCGTGGTCTGGCGTAATCTGCCGCTAAAGCATGGAAAGCATGAATACTATGAGGGCGGAATTCGCGTGCCCTTCCTTGTCCTTGGGCCTGACGTCAAACCGAATTCGGTGTGTCGTGTTCCGGTGACCGGGCTCGATCTGTTGCCGACATTCGCTGAATTGGCCGGACGCACCGCAGGATTCCCGGGCAATATCGACGGTGGAAGTTTCGTTTCGCTCCTGCACAACGCCGGCAAAGGCAAAGTCCGGCGAAGCCGCGAGGCGCTCTTCTTCCATCAGGCCGCAAAACGTGTACCCATCAGCGCGATTCGCAAAGGCAACTACAAACTTGTCAAACATTGGCTCGCCAAGAAATCCGGCGATGGCTCCGGCGGCAAGTACCGCGGAAACAAGACTCTCGAACTCTACGACTTGAGCAGGGATATTGAGGAAAGCAACGACTTGTCGGAAAAAATGCCCGAACTGACCAACACTTTGCATAAAGAACTGATGGCATTCCTCAATCAAGCTAATGCAGAGACCGAGTACACCAAGCGATGGGACGCGTTTGGCATAATGAAGAAACAGCAGGGTGTTGATTTTGAAAAGACACAGACTATCGAACCCAAATATACTTCTCCATTCGGACGCAAATAGCTTTGGCCTGTCCTATCCAAAGACTCATACAAGGCACTCGATTTTAGAATATCGTGTCACTATTTCTTCTGATTTCAAGGATTTATGCTGATAGGCGGAAACCGGCCGGCACGAACCGGCAAGGCCCAATTCGACAGCACAAATCCTCCTGCTGCACCCGCACATTTCTTCAAAAAATCACGACGCGCGCAATCAGACATACTCATTTCCCTGTCCTCCTTAAAGTAAGATTTGTAATATCAAAGACTTAAAGAATTCTCTTCTATCCAATTTTTATACGTCATACATAGTTTGTGCCGCTTCCGGTATATCCGGGAAGTGGTCATTGGTTTTTTGTTTCCACATCTGGAATTCAGCGGCCATATCCGCCTGGACGGAGGCGTTGGCCGGCTGATCGATGAGGTTGTTCATCTCGTAAGGGTCTGCTTCGAGGTCGAATAGCATGGTCGGCACTTCGGGGCTGGCTGACCCATCGGAATATACGACGTATTTATATTTGCCTTTGACGACTGCGCGCCACCAGGATTTTATGCTCTCTTCTATATATACAGATTCGTCAGGCATGTTGCTTCCGCGGAGCGCTGCTTTGGATTTGTCTTTGCCTACACACGAGGAAGGGATATTGAGGCCGCAGATGGAAAGAATCGTGGGCATGATATCAACAGTATTTATCAGGTTAGAAGCAACTTCTCCTTCTTTTAGTTTTCCGGGGAGGCGCATAATAAGCGGGACGTGGCTTGACTCTTCCTCCGGTTCGTTCTTTGAACTTTTTCCATGTGAGCCGCCCATGTCACCGTGGTCGGAGTTGAAGACGACAAGCGTTTTGCTATCGAGGCCAAGCTGCTCGAGATGAGCCATTAGGCGTCCGAACTCGTGATCGAGCGATGTGCATGAGCCGAAGTATTTTGCCTGCCTGTCACCGTTTTGGACCGTATCGTTGGGGCGAAAAACAACATCTGCGCCATTGTAAATATCGAAGACTGGATTTGGAGTAAGCGGGCCGTGCGGCGGACCCCAGGATACGAAGCAGAAGAAGGGTTTATCCTTGTTTTGTGTTATAAAGTCTATCGCAAGGTCCGTCTGGAATGTTGGCTCGTATTCTCCTTGTGTGCCGATTGATACGCCGTCATCAGAGAAAGTGCCTGTATTGAAATATGAGTGCCCACGGTTAAAGCCGATGAAGGTTTGAAATCCTCTTCGCCGCCAGTTCTTTGGAACATAGCCCGGTTTTGCGGTTCCGTCCATGTGCCATTTGCCGATGTAATGAGTTTTGTAGTCTGCTTCTGAAAATACTTCAGCGATGCAGCGCTCACCGGGCGGCAGCATCAGGTCGTTATCTATCATGCCGGTCTGGTGTGGATATCTGCTTGTCATTAGTGAAGCCCGGTTCGGGGTGCAGCGAGGATGGGCGGTGTAGCATCGTGAGAAGTGGACGCCTTCTTCGGCGAGTTTATCGAGGTGCGGCGTCTGGACGAGTGCATCGTTATTTTCGCCGTGACTGAGTGAACAGAATCGCCACTGGTCGGCGAAGACGAACAGCACGTTGGGACGGTCCACGTTGGGGCCGAAGGATACTTCCACCGCGCGGTTCGAGAAAAGCAGTCCTGAAGCGGTTGTGTAAATACAATTTTTTAAGAATTCTCTTCTGTTCATACTGATATTTTACAAAATTCACTTTGAACTATCAAGGATTTTCTTTTCCGAGGCAGCCGTCTGAAACGTCACATAGCGCCCGTAGCTTTCTTAAAAAGAGGACCACGAAGTAAAATAAAGCCGAGCAACGTCATTAATCGTCGATTCACTTATGCCAACCGTTGAGACGAAGTAACCACGCGACCAAATGCCTAAATAAGAGGGCCATATTACGTCTACTCGACCATCAACTGACTCAAAGAGTCCCATTTCGGGAGTGCTTCTTGCACGGCCCAGTGCGCTGGTTGGCCGGTGGGACCGGTCCAGAAGACTCTGACTGAACTGTGGTTTTTAGACGTGAATTAGTCTAATGATTTTTTCACAATCTCCTCAAAATCCGCCTCCCACATCGTTCCTTCGGGACGCACTTTGCCCATTTTCTCATAGAGATAGCACATCCATTTCCCATCAGGAGACCAGGAAATAGAATATTTATAATCCGTGTCATCAGTAGCAAGTTTTGTTATTCCTCCGTCTTCAACAGAAATTCGGAAAAGCTGGTATTCCGTATCATTGTTGTTACCTTTTTTTGATTCACCCATGAAAGCCAGGTATTTCCCATCCGGTGACCAGCAAAGTTCATAAGCATCATCCAATCCTTGCCGTTTTAAATCAAGGATTTGACGGGTGTCTCTGCCATCGAAGGGACTAATTGAAATCATAGCATTTGACACCATAGCAAAAGCTTTACTATCAGGTGACCAGGACCAGCGAAAGTCCTCGCAATCTTTAAATATCTTTATGGGATTTCCCCCTTGTGAAGGAATTATACGATGTTCGGTTTTCCAATCAGACTTGTCAAAGTAAATCTTATAGTTGAGCATTTTCCCGTTAGCAGACCACGCTGGCCAGCATTCCGTTTCAGGCGTTTTCGTAATCTGCATAGGTTTCTCTCCGTTAACATTTGAAATCCAAATGTCTTCCTTATGAATCAAAGCCAATTTACTTCCATCTGGCGACCACGATAAGTTGGCATTGAAACCACCGCGGCGGGACCATCCTTCGATGACTCTTACAGCAGGAGCGGTGGTTCGGGCATCCTTGACGGAAATCGAGACCACATAAAGATCTGTTTTATCATCTTTTACTACGTTAAAGAGAAGCTTTTTTAAGTCTGGTGAGACACAATAAGGAAAAGGTTTGCCATCCACCGATACATCCATGTCAAGCAAAAATGATTCCCCGCCTGCAAGAGGAACGATTCTCATAGCGATATCACCTTTGTTATCTTCTCCCTGAATGACAATCATCTTACTGTCGAGGTTCCACCTAGCACCATAAACAGGGAGATATTGGACAGGTTCAAAGGATGGTCCGCCTGAAGCGGATGCCACTTTCATTCCCCATATGATATCATAAGATGGGTAGAAAAACAACATTTTTTTACCATCGGGCGACCATGAAAGATAACCCCCTACTTTTTCTGGCGGATTTATTGTTAATTCCATTTTATCAGCCAATCTGATGAAATCCAATGACGTCCAAGCACTGAACGTCTGTGAATTAAAAAATAACCACTTGCCATCTGGTGACCAATGAAGACCGCCACGTGTATTATCGATAAACTTCCTGGGGATTCCTCCCTCTGCCGGACACAACCAGATACTTCCAAACGGTTGTCTATACGCGATGGTTGTACCGTCGGGAGACCAGGCAGGATCTAATTGCGGGATGGAATCGTTGGTGATTTTGGTCAGCGAACCATCTTCAACAGAAAGGGTCCAGATATCTGGATGTTTTTTATTGTCGCAAATTCTAAATACGATATTTCCCCCATTGGGTGACCAACTGATATCTTCCAGGTCATTGTAGTCGCCACTCAATAGTTTTCTGACAGACCCAGTAGCATGTCCTGTTTCTGGAGACACACGTACTATCGAGATAGTACTATCATTACTAATGAAAGCAATTTTCTTCCCGTCTGGAGACCAGGAGGGGCTTTGAACCTGACTGTCAACGAGCTCAAACGGATCACTTCCATCCATCGGGACAACTGTATTTCCTTGCAAAAGGAATCTACCGTTTGGGGAGAGATGCGTGTGCGGGGTCCATTCAATTACATCCCTTTTACCTACAAATGTCATGGTTTTGGTATATTTAACGCCCGTGTCCGGATCAATTATAAATCCCTTATCTGCGGCATTGTTCATTGTTCTTCTTATTTCTTCATTCTCTTTTGCCTGTCGAACGCGCTCTACCATAAGCTTTGTGACTGGAACAATGGCACTTGCTGGATATTGTTCTATAAGCTTTGCAAATGTTGCCTGAGCAGCATCAAACTTGCCTGCCCTGAAATGAGTTTGTCCTATCCAGTATTGAGCATCCTGGGCGATTTTGCTGCCCGATGACAGAGTGGTCACTCTTTCGTATTCGGCAATCGCAGCAGCATAATCCGCGCGCTTCAACAGCTCATTCGCCTTTTCGAAGTGCTGTTCGGCCTTTGTATTTGTCTCTGATGCAATATCTGCCAAGAGTGAAGCAGATATCCCAGGGACCATTACTAAAATCAGGCATATTGTTAATGGGGCTAAGGTTATTTTTTTCATTGTTATTCCCTTTCATTTCCGGCGCTAATTGATTGCGCCATATCCATTAATTGTGACATTTCGGCATTACTAATTAGTACATAAGAAAGGGCATCATCTCTCCAGGCGAGAATAGCCCCCCCGGCTTGTCCCTTGTTGCGATACACGGCATACTCTCTGAAATCCTGCGGCCCAAGCCCGCGTTCTCCGTCTAAAGGCTGCTCGAACAACGATACCGTATTTATGCCATCCGTATAGAGCAAGTGCAGGGCATCCCGACCTTCAATTCTTCTTATCTTATCGAGCATATAGCCGGGGTGGAGCTGGGGCGGTGACACCAGGTGAAAATTCGCAGTTTTCCGTGCTTGAGAGAGTGTGAGCGTCTGCCCATTGGAAATGGCAGGAGCTTCCGACGGAATAACTTGCCGTTGAGATGAAGGTCCTCTGACAATGATGCCCGGACGCTCAAATTCGAACGGACTGTCGAAAAATTCGTAATACAGGATATCATGTCGGCTCACACGCATCCGCGCCGGCTGTGGTGGGGAGAGATTCAAGGAAGCAGTTCGAGCAACAACACTTTGATGTTCTCTTAGATAAAAGTTAATGGTGGCTGAATCGTCAATGCGAGCAATAGCTACATTATGCTGGGCCAGCTCCAGCTCATGCCTCAGGTCAGCAACTTCTCTGGATAGAACGAAGCAGGCCAGCCAGGACGAAATGATAAGGAATGCCGCAGCCAAGCCGCCGGCCCATACCACTCGTGGGAGCTTGTTCCAAGATAGTGCGCGGATTTGAGCTGTTTCCGGCCTTCTTGATTTTTCCAAAGCTGCTTCGGCATCTGTGAGTATACGCGAGTGGTCAATAGCAGCTCTCTCAATCCGTAATTTCTTTGCTAATCGTTTTATCTCTCTTGAGTTCATTCTGGTTTTCCTCTTTCAATATTGCCCGTAGTTTTTCGATTGCGTAACGGTATCTGCTTTGCACGGAGTTGATAGAAACATCGAGGAGACCGGCAATTTCTCTGAATCTCATTTGCCCCTGAACATGTAGTACGAACGCTTCTCGCTGCTGGTAGGGCAATTCTGCCAATGCCTTGAAAACTCGGACAGATTCTTCGGCGTCAATGAGCTGCTTTGCGGGGCTGGTTGAAATTGGCGGAGAACATAACTGTTCCGGTTGACATTTCGATTGCCTTGTTTTTTTTCGCAACTGGTCTCGGGCCCTGTTGGCCACACAACTTATCAAGTAGC
>Ga0114919_10004890_pt1 | contig 10732 bp, 24 predicted proteins | sample BlataG_FD_88682 | JGI IMG/M metagenome (GOLD analysis project Ga0114919, IMG submission 88682) | Deep subsurface microbial communities from Black Sea to uncover new lineages of life (NeLLi) - Black_00105 metaG | ecosystem: Environmental > Aquatic > Marine > Oceanic > Sediment | place: Atlantic...
GGTTCGCCCACCCGCCATATCCCGGTCCACCTGTGGCCCAGACAGCGACCTAATACGGCACTGGGTATCTGCGGATACTAATATGGTTGGGCTGTGCCCGGAGTTCGCACGTTGAAAAAAGAGATGGCCAAGCTGCTGAGATCCGAGGCCGAAAGGGTCGCTGAGATGTTTTCTGACAAAGCCCGCGGCGGCAACCATGCCGGCGAGACTTTCGCCGTCAATGAGGTCATCGTGCTATCCGAAGTAACGGCCTGTGTCGTGTTTGACAAGGCGCCTACGAGCAAGCAGGCGGTCGCTTGGTTTTACTACATCGCATCAAAAGCCAAGCCCCGGTGGGAATACTTTTTTGTCACATACTCGCATCTGGTGGGGCTGGACCGCGTAGCCGCGATCCTCCACCGGATCGAGCAACATAACTACCAACTATCAACCGAGGAACCGACATGAGCCTGAGAAAAAAACTGCGATATCAAGCCGAGGCGCAGCTCGACAAAATGCTTAATGCCCTGTGGGTCGCCGCCGAGGAGCAGATCGGGGAGATTCCCGGCATCCGAGCGCCCGAGCTGCTAAAGGCCGCCTCCGGTGGCCGCACCGACACCATCAAGCATGAGCTGGTCACGAAAATCACCAATTACAAGGAACTCGAGCTCGAGCGGTTTTTCAACCGGCAGCAGGATCTCGAGCTCGAGGAGAAGGCCGGCAAGGGGAAGTCGAAATGAAAATGCGCTGCGACGAGATCGAAGCCACGGCCGCCACGCAGGTCCGGGTCAGGCTCGACAAGGAAACCATCGATCTGTACTGCGAGGAGATCCAAGCAGGCGCCATCTTTCCTGCTGTCGTCGTGTTCGCTGAGCCCAGATCCGAGCGCTACGTTCTGGCTGACGGCCATCACAGGTTGTACGCCCACATCCACGCCGAGCTCGAGGAGATCGAGGTCGAGATCCGGCCCGGTGACATCCATGCGGCGCTCGAGTACGCGCTGCAAGCCAATCGGGCACATGGCCTGCGCATGAGCAATGCTGACAAAATCGCCTCGGTTAAGCTGGCGCTGGCCGATACCGAGCTGTCACAGCTCACACAAGCCGAGATCGCTGACATCTGCGGCGTCACCCGCGAAACCGTCAACCGGGTCAGCCGTCGCGATACCCTGGACACCGCCGCCGAGGTCGATTCCGAGCCCGGTCAGCCCGAGCAGAATGACGGCAGCAATGTGCGGCCGACCAAGCCCGAGCCGACGCAGGATGAGATCGACCGGGGCGAGCTCAGGCAGGCCTGCTCGCTGGTCCGGGCCTTCCCCTACAGTGGCGAGGATGCTGGCAGGCTCGAGCTCACGCCTGACGACATTGCCGATATCGAATATGTCTCAACATGGTGCGCCAGTGCGGTGCTCGGCTATCGCGCCGCGGCCGCCGAGGAGGAGGAGCAGGAGGAAGTCGATGACCAAGCTATCCCGCTGTAAGAGCTGCGACGAGTACATCGTCTGGGTCAAGACCGAGGCCGGCAACAATATGCCGGTCGATGCCGATTCATTCGAGGAGGGCGACGAGCTGATATTCATTCCAGACAAGCACATCAGCCATTTCGCTACCTGCCCGAATGCCGACCAACACAGGAAACAAAGATGACCAATAAAAAACGCTGGAAGCGGCCTATGTGGTTGCGCAAGCTGCTACACCGGCTCGGCATCAAAATAGATCTGTGGCTGATCGTGCAGGACTATACTGAGCACGAAAACCGGGCCATCGACATCTACAATGCGTGGAATCATGGCTTTATCAGCCGCCATGAGGCGATCTGCTCGTTTAGCGACGAGATGCTCCGGGACCGTGGCGCAGCGCTGTGGCACAGCATGATCTGGGAACGGGCCGATCTGGCCGGCGATGATTGAGGAGCGCCAATACCAGCTCGATGACGTAAACCATGCAATGAATCATGGCCGCGAGATGCGGCCGATCCACTGCGCGCCGACCGGATCCGGCAAGACTGTGATCCAAGCACTCACCGCCAAACGTGAGCTCGACCGCGGCGACCGCACCGCGATCCTCACGCCGCGCAACGAAATTTTCACTCAGACCCACGGTCTGACATCCGAGATCTGCGGCGAGTCGAATGTCGCCGTGCTGCGCGCCAAGCGCGAATTCGAGTCATGGCGCACTGACCGGCCGATCCATATTGTCTCCTGGCCGACCCTGATCTCGCGGGTTAAGCGATCAAAATTCTGGTTCCCGGATGTCGAGCGGGTGCTGGTCGATGAGTGTCACTTGTCGATGGCTCCCAAGATCCTCGAGATCCTCGAGCACTACGCGCCCAAGGCCATCGTAGACGGCTACACCGCCACTCCCGCACGGATGACTGGCAAAGGCCTTGGGCGCTATTTCACCACCATCAAGCATGTCACATCGGTCAGGCAGCTCATGGCCGAGGGACATCTCTGCCCGGTCGAATACTGGGGCGGCAAAACGCCCGAGCTCGACGGCATCAAGATCCGGCGCGGTGATTACGAGGTCAAGAAACTCTCGGATGCCTGCGTCGTGCTGGTCGGTGACGCGGTCGATAACTGGCTCAGGCTGGCCAGTGATCGCCATACCATTGTGTTCGCAGTCGATATCGCTCACGCGGAGATGCTCGCCCACCGCTTCAAAGCTGTAGGGGTATCGGCTGCGGCACTCCATACCCGCCTGAACCTCGAGGAGCGCGACGAGGTCAACGAGGCATTCAAGTCTCAGCGGGTGCAGGTTCTCGTCAACGTGGGCATCGCCAGCTACGGCTACGATGCGCCGAGCGTCAACTGCATCCAGATATGCCGGCCGACCAAGTCCATCGTGCTCCACCTGCAGATGATCGGTCGCGGCATGCGGCCGGCGGTCGATGAGGATGGCGAGGTCATCCGGGATCCGAAACATCCGGGCTTCAAGGATTGCATGGTGCTCGATCATGCCGGCAACGTGCGGGCCCTGGGCATGGCCGACGATCTGTTCCGCTGGCGCCTCGATGAGGGCAAAAAGGCCTGTGAGAATTGGTCCCGGCGCGAGGAGTCAGGTGACAAGGATCCGACTGTGCATGAATGCCAAGAATGCGGCTACCAGTTCTCACAGCGCCGTATATGCCCGAAATGCGGCTGGAAGGTGCCATATAGCAAGCGGGACGTAGCGGCCACTGAGGACGATCTGGTGCCGATAGGCAAGAACATGGTCAAGCGGCTGCCCGAGGGCTGGCCGTCGCATGAGGTCTTTTTCCAGATGCTCGCCTATCACGCCCGCCAGAAAAAGTACGCTCCGGGCTGGCCGCGCAGTCAGTTCAACAAGAAGGTGGGATGCTACCCGCCCGGACACTGGTCGGATCTGGCCATCATCCCGCCCAACAAGCGGGTTAAGAATTGGATTACCTCGAGGAACATCGCGTATGCCAAGTGGAAACAAAAACAGCAGCAGTCTGGCGCTGGTCGCTGATCGCGCCGCGATCCTGATGAGCATTTGCATCGTCAAATATGGCGGCAAACTCAATCCGTGGTTTCGGGATTCGTTCTACACGGGCGAGGCCGCCGACGAGATCCGGGAGATGCCCGAATACCGGGTATCGCTGTCGATCATCAGGGGAATGGTGAAGCGGGAGATTGCCCGGTCAGCCGCCGATAATCACAAATCGGCAAACCCATGAAAAGACGGCGACCAAACCGGGGCTTGCCCGAGAGTATAGACAGGCCTGGGCGCTACGGCAATGTGCGCAAGCACATTCACCCGGATGGCACCAAACTGGATTCAGGGCGCGAGCTCAAACGCTACGGCGAGCTGCTGCTGCTCGAGCGCGCCGGCGAGATCTCGGGGCTCAAGGTGCATCCGAGATTCAAAATCGAGATCGGCGGGGTGCCGATTATGCTCAAATCCGGCCGCTACCCGAACGGGCGCCAGCTCGTCTACGTGGCCGACTTCACCTATCTGGACAAGCGCGCCGACCAGTTCGTGATCGAAGATGTCAAAATGCAATCGGGACACCGCACGGAGATCTACAAAATAAAGCGGGCACTCATGGACGCTATGGGGCAGCCCGTTACTGAGTATTGAGGAGCTGATATGTCTGTACCAATCGACACTGTGAGGGAGATCAAGGAACTGGAGGAGCAGGGCCTCGGCCGCAACCAGATATCCGCGCTGACCGGGATCAATCCCGGCACCGTGCGCAATATCCTTGGTGACAAAAACGTGAGAGTCTGCGAGACAATGACCAATCGCCAGCGATCCGATCTGCTGATATCCTGGGCGCCGCCGTAAAAATGACAGTCGGAGAATTCATCGAGCTGCTGGAATCCGTCACCTACAAGCCGGGTGAGGAGGTCCGGTGGCTGAACCCGCCGGATCGGAAATACCCGTATGACGGCACCATCAGGATCGCGCTGTGCCGCAACGTGCCCGACTCGAAAAATCCCGGCGAGCGCATGGACATCCAGCACCATCTGGTGCTCACCGAGACTGACATCGACATGCTGGACATGGACTATGCCAAGTATCGGATTTACCGCCTGCTGGCCGACGCCGAGATCCACGAATGCGAGGAGTTTCTGAAATTCGCAGGCGAGCAGTACCGGGATCCTCACGCTGATGGCGGGTAAGCTCAAGCGAGTCATAGGCCTGCGCTTTCGCGCCACGCACCGGATCGACTGGGATAGGTGGGAGCTGACGCTCGAATGCGGGCACAAGCAGATTCGGCCTGACTGCAGGGCCCACGTAAAAAAGGCCAAGTGCCGAGAGTGCCCTGATGGTGGGACCGACTGAGCCGATCCGGCCCAAGGACAAGCGCCGCATGGGCATCATCAAAAAGCACTGCGGTTGCCTGTGCTGCCTGCTCATGGGCTGGCTGGATGTGCATGCGAGCATCGAGCACATCACCGAGGCCGGCCGGCGCAAGGGGCATCACGCTACCCTGGGGCTCTGTAACTGGCACCATTTTGGCTACTGCCACAAGGGCAAGCGCGCCGATTACATGACCGCCGAATACGGGCCGAGCCTTGCCAAGGGCCGGAAACCGTTCGAGGAGCATTTCGGAGATGAGGTCGGGATCCTGCTGCCGGTGCAGAATTTTCTGCTCAAGCGGTTTGCCGCCGATCCGTGGCCTGAGTACAATCTCCCCGGCAAAGTAGCAATCGACACTCGAAACAAATGGATAGAACTGAATCATGCGACCGCTCAATCACCGTCACGACCAGCCGATCAGTCAAACTGAATCCGGTCTGGCCAAAGTATTGGATGGTGTGCGGCGAGCTACATCGCATCCTGACCGAGCGGGACGCTCCTGAGCGCCTGATCGGCTCACACTGGCACCCAGACCGAGGATAGAACTATGGCACTCGTAGGCACACCACATGATCGCGGCAACACCCTCCAAGTAGACGGCGTCGATGGCCCCGGCGCTGCCGCACCGACCATCGAGCTCGATGACGTTCAGCGGTTTAATGAATTCTCGCTCCAATCGAGTGGCGGGGTAATGGATGTCCTGGCCAGCCTCGACGGCGTGACATTCAGCACGGCGCTCGGCCTGCAGGATAAGCAATCCCTGACGCCCACTGTCCATGTCGCGGCCACCGCCGCTGGCCTGATCTACTATTTTTCAGGCGTCTACAAGGCGCTGCGAATTCGCCAAGTCGGTGCAGGCGCAGTCACGGCGGCCAAACTGATCTGCGCCAAGAAGGGCCGAGACTGACGCCCCGCCGATCTGTCTCTGATGAGCAAAAAACTCAGCGATCTGCCCAATGTCCAGTGGAAAGTGGACAACTGGGATGAGATGCAGGATTTCATCAAGGATTTCGAGGCGCGCTGCATCCCTGACGGCGACCGCCTGCTGCTGCAGGCATGGGGTGGCCTCAATACGTGGCTGAATCCGGGGGATTGTCTGGTGCTGCGAGGCAACAGCCTCGGCATCATCCGGGTGCCCGAGGAAGTCGATACGGCAGGGCCGCAGGGCCCTGCTCATACCGATAAAACGAGACACTCGATAGCGAACTGATCGCGGTAGTTGAACTGGCTCTCACCTTTCAGCCAGCGCCGCAGTGTTCGCTCGTCTACGTCGATCCTGTCAGCGAGCTCGGCCTGAGTGAGCCCCGTGGAGCTGACCAGCTCCGCGAGGTACTCAGGCCTCGGATCGAACAATCTCGCGTCAGGCTGCATGTGGCTGCGGCCCCGTGCCGCCATTCAGGTAGTGAACCCTGGCCGCTGCATGCTCCTGCTCGCTGTGATCCGATTCGCTCTCGAAACTGCCGTCAGGCTTATAGAATCCGACCGTCCATAGCCGGTGCCGAACGCCATCCTCGCGGAAATCCTCGGAACAAATGTAAACGTAACTCATGGCCATTCTCCTCGTTTGTGGTTGTGGGATCGCCGGCGTCCATGCCGGCGAGCTGGTGCTGTCGATCATCCGTCCCGCTGGACCGGCTTGCGCTCGTCGCTCTCGACAATGTAGTGGCACTTGCCGAGATCGCCCTCGTCGCCGTTGACCTCGCACTGCGGGCAATAGGCCTGATTCCTTGGCCCCTCCTCGCCCGTGCCGTTGACCTCGTCAGTGTTGTCGGTGATCCATGCGGCGACCTCGATATCGGTGCAGCCGCACTCCGGGCAGGCGTTATAACTCACGCCGCGGCGCTTGCCAGTGTGCCGTCGATACAGCAAGTCAATCACCGCCAGCATGTCGGCCGTGCTGAGACTGATCTTGCAATCGCCAATCGACCGGAATTCCAGCCACAAAGGATCGCCGCCGATCTCGCGCAAGAAAAAGCTCTTGCTCGGGTTGTCGGGTTTGAACTCGTTGCCGGTGGCCTGAGCGAGCTGGCTGAGTGCGACGGCCGTCTCGTCGTGGTAGGCCTGGGCCTCGACGGCGATGGCTGCGCAGCGCTCATATATCCGGTCATATTCCGGGAACCAGCGCGCTATCGACTTGGCCACTGCAGGGATCGGCCGATCTATCGCAGTCGTGCAGACTGGCCGCACTTCCTTGGGATTCCACAGATTGCTCGGATCCTTGGTGCTCTCATGGCCACGCTCGTCGGTGTAGGTCGGCCAGCCGCAGGCTTTCCACTCGACGCGCTCTTTGACGCCTGCCGTGTAGGTCCCGGCCAATATCTCGCGGTGGCCGTCGATCTCTTTCAGGACCCGCCAGCGTGGCGGGATGTCGTCGGTTTTCCACGGCACCAGCTCCCAGTCTCCCGGCAGCTCGGCGCCTACTGCGAGCAGCAGGGCCTCGAATTCCTCGGCCCGCTTTCGCGCTTTCTCTTGCCATTCGTTCATGATTTTTCTCCTCGTAGTGGGATGATTCCCGTGCAGCCGCCTCTGACCCGGCTGCCCGTGACTCACCGCTCAGGTTACGGTTACGCCCCAATCCTCGGATGCGCAGTAGTATTCCAGCTCGGCATCGCTCAGCTCGGTGGCGATGGTCGGCCTGATCGAATTTGTGACCTTGGTCACGATGTAGGTGTGCAGGTTTTCGCCGGCCGGATTGTCCGGGTCAACTTTGAGCTGGTGCTTAACGTGTAGCTGTTTCATATCGTTTCCTCGTAGTTGCTTGGGATGAGTCCCGTGCTGCCCGCTCTCACCGGGCAGCCCGTGAGTCACCGCCGTTTGCGGTCCAGATAGATCGCCAGCGCCAGCGGCGCCAGTACGGCGACCGCTGTCATGCTGGCGAGTACATAGGCGAGCATCGGGTCAATCACGGCTATCGCTTCCGATAGATATTGAGCCCGATCACGGCGTCGGTGCCGTCTATCGGCTTGTTGCCTGAGCTGGTGGCGATGATGATGGTCTTGCCGCTGTTGCTCGGGCCGAAGTCTTTCGATAGATCGACCTCGATGGTCAGCTTCTCGCCGTCTACTTTTACTTGTGCATTTTTCATGGTCTTGCTCCTCGTAGTTTCGGGATGATTCCCGTGCTGCCGTCTCTGACACGGCAGCCCGTGAGTCACCTACTCAAACAAATCTCGCGTGGCGTCCAGTCGGGCCCGGAATCGCCTGCGCTCCTCACCGCTGGCGATGGCCTGAGCCTCGCCGCCATCGTTAAGCCATGCCGCCTCGCACTCGACGCACTGGTGCGCCGTGGTGCCGTCCATCGGCGGCCTGATCTCCTGCTCGTAAGTGTCTGCGCTTCCGCATTCCGGGCAATTCATTGCCTGCCCTTCCTCGTCGCAGTCTCGGCTACCTCGTAGTCATCGATAAAGCGCCACACCTGAACACGGGCGCCGCCTTCGCCGGGGCGCGTCGAGACTGGCGCATTCGGCGCGATGTCGAAATTGTCGCCGCCGAGCATGCGCTTGGCTGTCTCGATGTACTCGTCATCGGAATACTTGCCTTGGCCCTGATTCTCGGCCTCTATCTCACTGGGCAGATTGGTCGCCTCGCGGATCCACGCCATTGCGGTGCAGATGTCATCCCATTGCGTCTGCGACTCCTCGGTGACTGGCTTGCATTCGTGCCAGTTTTGCAGCACGGCCCAGATGACCTCAAGCGCCTGCTCGGAGTCGCCGCCTGTGCATCTCGGCAACTCCATCGCGTCAGGCTCGGCCAGCTTGAGCAGCTTGTCGCGGTAGTCGTGCGCCAAGTGCCAGCAGGTCAGAACATGCTCACGGCCGAGGCCTTTCTCCATTGCCATCGCGGCATGCCAGCAGTCCGGGATCTCGGTATCCGCGATAGGCATGTCAGCCCTGGCCTTGGTGCCGTCGCTGTGATTCAACGTGAGCGGGTCACGGTTTTGGTTCTCAATACTCATAGTCGTTCTCCTCGTAGGTTTGTGACATACCGCGTCCCTGCGGTTTCGGCCCGTGAGGCCTCGTCAGTGTCACTCGAATCGATCATGCACCGGGATCGGGCTGGTGAACGGGAACCGGCTGTCGGATGTCTTGACGTAGTGCCCGCCGAACATCCCGCCGCGCCGTGGCTGGCCGTCGCCGTTGACCGGCCGCGCCACCACGTTCACGATCTTGAACCCGGCGGCGTGGTCGTCTCGCAAGCAAGCCAGCGGATCGCTCGACGGCTTGGGGCCCGCTCCGACCTTGTTCAGCCACTCAGGCTTGGCCACTGATAGCTGGCCAGCCTTGGCGCCCTTGGGCTCAAGGTCATACTCGATGACCAGCGCCGGGGCGTCGGCCCGCGGGTGATTGAGCTCGACAATGCCATCGCCGCATAGCGTGGCGGTTTCTTGGCCTGATGTGACACCGCGATTGGTGCAGTCTCGGCCTTGGATCCAAACGGTTAAGCCTTTCATAGTCATTCTCCTCGTAGGTTGTGGGAATGCGTCCCATGCTGCCCGCCCTCCAACGGGCAGCCTGTGAAGCACTCAGAACAGTGCGAGCTGCGCGACCTCCCTGACTGGCGTCGATGTCATGGCCTGCCGGATGCCTCCCCACTGGTCGGCCATCGCGTCGGCTATGCCTTGGAATGTCTTGCTGCGCAGTTTCCAGCGATCGGGGCCGGGGCTCTTGTTGTCGGCGCCGCAGGGCGACTGATTGCCCCACCGCTTGACGAGTTTCCCCTTGTACCGGACCAGCCTGTGCGGCACGTAGTCGGCCGGGTCGGCTACCAGCTTGGGCAGGTTCTCAAGCCAAAGGCCCGTGTTCTTGCTGGCGTCGTGGCCGAACTCATACGGCTGGACATACTGACTGGCTGGCCTGATAGCGGTGCCGATCCGGCTCACCGGGTTCTCGATGGCCTGCCGTGGGATCGGTGCGGCCATCAGGTCGCGCACGAATTCCAGCGCCTCGTCGGATTTCTGCTGCCTCGCCGGGTAGTCGGCGTCGTGCTTCGGCTGGCATCGCCACAGTTGACTGGCGGCGAGGTACTGGCAGGGCGGGTGCGCGATCATCATGTCGAAACCGTCGCCCAGAATCTCCCTGACATCGCCCTGATGGTGATGTCCCGGCGTTTCACTGGGCAGCAGGTCGCAGGATACGGCTGAGTGCCCGCGAGCGGTCATGGCGTCTCTGACGGTGCCCGAGAATTCGCAGGCGACCAGAATGCGACTGAGCTGGTAGCCGGATGACTGGGCCCGCTCGATGGCGGTCACGATGTCATCGCCGTAGTGCTCAAGGTCGGCGCCGGGGCGTTGCTTGTGGAATGCCTGAGCGATCAGCTCGCCGGTGTCGATGTAGTCGTCAGCCAGTGCATCGCCTCGCTGGACATTGAGTAGCTGAGACTCGGCCAGCGTCTCCCGGACAGCCGCAGAAAAGTCTGCGGCCAGCCGGGTAACGTCGAGCGTCGGCAGTGCGATGACAGTCACGCTGAGCTCGCCATGTGGCGGTCGCCGTGGTCGGTCAACCGGTCATCGAGCTCGGCAGCCATCGCGAATTTCAGCTTGCCCTGATAGTTGCTCAGGCAGCGATAGCCGTAGCCGTCCATTGTGGTGGCCGTGGGGCAGCAGTCGCGGTGAGCGGCCGAGCAGTTCATCAGCTTGGCCTCAATGCTGCCCTTGCTGCGGTTGCTCAGGATGCCGTCGAACTTGTCGCACTCATGGCCGACAGTCTCGCCGCGAGCTATGCGAATCAGACCAGCCTTGGTGTACTGCTTGCCGGGGATCGCGTAGTCGAGCATCTCGAAATACAGCGCCACGATGGCGGTGTTCTCGTCGTCGGTCCAAGGACCGAGCGTAGCTTTCTTGGTGGTTGTCATGGGTTTGCCTCCTCGTTGGTGTATGACTTAGTCACACGGAAAGCGGCAGCCTGCCGGGTCATGAGAATGACCAGCCAAGCGGTGCCGCCGATAAGA
>Ga0114919_10004891_pt1 | contig 10731 bp, 5 predicted proteins | sample BlataG_FD_88682 | JGI IMG/M metagenome (GOLD analysis project Ga0114919, IMG submission 88682) | Deep subsurface microbial communities from Black Sea to uncover new lineages of life (NeLLi) - Black_00105 metaG | ecosystem: Environmental > Aquatic > Marine > Oceanic > Sediment | place: Atlantic...
CCTGCTGAAAGGAAATCAACAGTAGCAATTGGAATACCACGAGACAAACCAATCTCTCTACCCTCATCCCAAACCGCTTTGTCTTGCAACGCTTCTTTTAATTCATTGGGATTCATTGGGTCGTATCCTTGGTTGGACACTGCATCCAATACTGCATTGGTGTATTCCATCGATAAACTAATGGCAGACATACTCGTCATTGTACCATACTTCAAGCCTATTAAAGCACCTCCCGCAGTAGTCAAGACACCACCGGGTCCTGTAACAAATCCTGCTGCTCCGATACCCGCACCTGTGGCTGCACCTGACCCCGCACCAATAGTAAAAATCTTCCACCCATATGGAAGCATCTGTGACAAACTACCCGCCACAAAGTTTCCTGCTAACTCAAAGGGGTCGTCTTTAAATACATCAAAAGACTCTTGGAATCCACGAGCCTGATGCCAACGATACTCGGCACGACCTTGTCTACCTGTTTGTCCCGATTGTAGATTGGCTACAATCGCTGCAGAAACTTCATCGAGTTCTGCGTCTTCGTCAAGGTCAGTGATGCCTAAAGCAATCTTCAGTATTTCTTCTGCTGCTTTACCTCGTGCATATCCACCTTCCCAAGAGTTGCTTGTTGCTGCCCAATTCTCTACCCATTGTTGATGTACATTCTCATCAAACTTGGCATTGTAAAAAGTTTCAGCAACCTCGTACTTGTTGGCTGCCTCTTGACTAACGGCTTGAGCATCTTTATACCCTGTAAGCAGAGCATCTTTCTTTCTCTTTTCGTTGTCGTCTGTAGGCGTGTATTCAGACAGTTGCTCTAATGTCAAACCAAAATACTGCAGCGATTCTGTCTGTAGTTCGTTCTCTTTTTCTCTTGCGATTACATTGGTCGTCACTGCCTCACGAGCCTTGATGTTGAACTGCTCGTTCATATACACATCAAAGTCTTCTCTGAGCGTTCGTGCATCAGTTTCATTTACTACAGGTCTTAGTTCATCGGTAACTGCTTCTGCTTGTTGCTTGAACTGACCGAGGTCGTCTCTGCGTTTGCCATCAATATAGTATTGACCATACTTGGCTTTTTCCTCATCACTGAGGTCGTCATATCTAAACGGTGCTCTATCGATAAACTCGATGGCATCCATTGCATTTTCGTAGTTATCGTATGCAGTCTTGTATCCAATGTAATCTGCACCTCTTTCTTTGTAGAATCTATCTGCTTCAGCGTCAACGGATGTAAAATCTTTCCAAGACCCTTCAGCAAAATCCTGTGCTTCTTTTTCGGTATCAAAATAGAAAACCTCTCCACGCTTTAGTGCCTCTTCATACGCTTGGTTACCTTCTAATTCTGTCCACCACTCAGGGTTTCTTCCGTAGAAATCAGGATTCGTAGGAAATAAAGTTGGGTATGTCACAAACTTACCGTCAATCTCAGCCGACTCCATCATTACTGTGGATTCTGTTCCATCAGGATTCAATCTTGATTTGTCTCTGAGATTTTTGGCTTTCATTGCAGCCACCACAGGATTTGACTCAATGGTTTCTGCTGCTTCAGATGGTTTTACAACCTTGCTTCTGATAAAGTTTTTGAGTTTGATGTTCTCTTCAGATGCCGTAGAGTCAAAGTAGGGGTCAAGGTCTATTTCAAGAACCTCACCATCAGGCGCAAGAACCTCCATTGCATCACCCAATCCCACTTGTCTAAAAAAGAAACCATATTTACCGTATAGGTTATTCATCAAAGGAACTACCTGCTCTTCTTCTTGCTTGATAGTTTCTTTGTCGATAGATGCCAAGGCACCCTCGAACTCAGGAGACTCGATAACTGCTTGTCTCTCTAATCGTAGTGTTTCCTCTTGGTCTTTTTTAATTTGTTCTTCCTTTGCCTTTACCTCTGCCAATACAGGGGCTTCTGCCTCTGTCTGTTGATTGGTGTATGTAAGGTCAGCAAACTGTTGTGCCTGTGCTCTCTGAAGAGTTTGCTCATCGGGATACATACCAATGGTAGACATAGGGTCCACATATCCATCCTCCCTTGTGTCTCTTGGAGAAACCTTTTGGTTGTTTAAAATACCCTTTAAATCAAGGTCGGATAGAGCAGGGATTTCAGTCTTTGGTTGCTCCGATAAACCATCCTCTGAAGGAGAAACCGAAACGGGTTGGTCTTTTTTTTTTCGGATTTTTTGAAGAAAGTCCGTTACCGTAACATCCTGCTTGTAGGTAGGGTCAGCGTCTCCAAGATACCCATAGATTTTTGCAGCGTACTGATTCTCTCCCATCTGAGAAACAAATTTCTCAAAAGGAACATCGTCTGCATATGTTGGGTCATTTGAGACAAGGTAATCGTACAGTTTTCTCAAATATTCTTCATTCATATCCTTCTATTTAATTTCTTGGTACATTACCACCACCACCACCACCTGTTCCCGGTTTAGTAACTCCGTATTCGTCAACGTAAGACTTTTGTGCGTCTTCATCCATAACAACCTTGCTATTGTTCAGTCCCATTCCAAGCAATTTCTGCTTGAAGTTTTCTAACTCTTCAGGTGTTGCCTTATCTAATCTGATTTCTAATACGGTATCTCCGTTTGCATCTTCTATAACTACACCATATCCTGCTGCTGCTCTCTTGAATCCTCTTGTGCTATATCCGCTTAGTCCTGAAACATTTCTAACGAAGGTGTCTATTTCTGATACGGCACTATTTTGTGCTGCTGAATTATCAGCATCTTTACCTACTTTAATAGTTGTCAAGTCAAGTTTAGCACCTTCGGTTTTGTTGTATGTATCATCGAATCCAAGGCGTGTTTCTCTTTGCACCTCTTCAAATCCTGTAGAGGTATCGTTAAAGGTTCTATCGAATCTAATCTTACCTCTTTTAGCAATATCATCGAAGTTTGTAATTCTGAGTTTATCAGGAATCAACTTGTTAGCAATACCCTCAACAAATTCACGTTGTGATTTTGTGTTTCCGTCTGCATCTTTAAAGTCAACCGTTTCAATGCTTCCGTCTGCCATTGTAATTTCAATACCTGTAGGTGTTCTACGAAGTTTTTCAATGTCATCGTTAAGACCACGGATTGCAGAGATAGCAGCCCCGACTTCGTTGTCATCCCCGTAGTACAGAGCAGCAATGTTAGACATAACATCTGCTTGTGCATCTTTTCTACCACCTGCTTCTCTCTTATCTGAAGGTTCGTATGGTCTGTTAGAGCCTTTGATTTGTCTCTTCTCATCAATAGCAGCACGGATACCAATTCTTAATGCCTCTTCTACGTTTTCTTTCTGACCGCCTTTCAACACCACCTCTCCTGCAGCGTTCTTACTTCTGTCAATAAAAATGAGTTTACCTGATGTGTCATTCTCCCACTCTGTTTTATCGTAAGTAAATGAATACTCTTCTCCATCGGCAGTAGTAACCTTATAATCGGTAAGAACTGATGCCATATCATTTGGATTTACCATCAAAGAAGAGATGGTATCTTTTTCCCAATCCAAATAAGTACGAACAACCGCCTCATCTTCTAAGGTATAGTCGCCTCTCTTAGCGTCAATATCACTGATGATTTGGTTTAGACCACCCTCACCCGCCATAACAGTAATGGCTTGTTCCTGCTCACCCAATCTCTCTACGGATGCAGCAGTGGCTTCACCCACATTGAATCTATCGTATTGTTGCTTCAGTCTTCCTCTGAGTTCGTTTACAGTAACGAAGTCGTTAGGGTTTTGGCTAAGTTCCATAACATTTGTTGCTGCGTTCTTTGTTTTTTTACCAATACTTACAACGCCATTGGTTGGATTGATGTACCCGCCTGATGACCTTAGATTGGCAAGACCTTCGGCTTGTTCCATTTCCCAAACCTCACGACCTGAAGATTCGCCATCCTGCCAACGCTTCATCTTTACACTGTACTCATTTTGATACTCTTGAGCAAGGTCAAAGATTTGATTGGTTCCGCTATTTACATTCTGACGTGAAATTAAATAATCTTTAACGTTCAACTGCCCTGACTTGAGCAGTCTATCTTGCATCAATCTAATCTCTTGTGCAGAATTTGCATAGTCCAATGCAAAGGTATTACCCGCATCGTAGTCCCCTGTGGGAGCATTAGCCAAAACCTCACCAAACTCTCTCGATGCTTGGTCAATGGCTGCTTTCTTTTCTTCACGGACACGAGCCTCTTCCAAGAGCATATCCGACATATTCTTGCCGACCTCTGCCCAATTTATTTGGTCTTGTGCGTTCCTTTCTGCGTATTTAAAATAAGTACCTGCCATCTTTTATTCTTTACGGGTTGGTAACTCCAAACCCTGCTTGAGCAAATGGATTCTGATACAAGTCCGTGTACTGCTGATTCATATACAACATCTGTCTCTGCTGAGGTGTAAGTGCCCTATTAAATTGTCTAAATTCTCTACCTGACATTTGACCAATCGCAGTGGGGTCTAATCCAATACCCTGTGCTGATTTTGTATCTACAGTTTCAAATGCATCAACTTGTGATTGGTCAAAAGTCATTTGACTAATTGCCCCTTGTTGTGCTGCTCTGTTTTGTTGGTACAAAGGAATAAACTGAAGTCCTTGCTGAACCATAGAAGTAGCACCTTGAATACCTTGTTGCATTGCTTGTGCTCTGTTGATTGCTGCTTCTCTTGATGCAATTTGAGCACCCTCAACTTCACCCAAGTCAAGTTGTACATCAATATCTCTTAGGCGTGATTCTTCTGCAGCCGTAAGTTTTTCAAGGTCCCTGATTTCTTGAGACATTGCAGCACGAGTTTGCGCCTGTCCTGCCTGTTGAGCCATTTGAACTCTACCTGCCGTGGCTGCTGCACCTCTTGCCTCACCCTCAACACCTGCCTGAAGAGCAGTTGCGCCTTGAGTTAGAAGTGCCTCTCTTTGTAATTCATAAGGTTCTTTTGCAATTGCAAGTTCTTCGTAGACGTTTACCTCAAGTTTCTTTCTTGCCTCTGCCATCATTTCAGCAGCCTTTCTGTCCGCTTGTTCTTGAAGTTTTCTTTGTGTTCTTGCCTGACCAAATGATGCAGCAGTAGAAACACCTGTGGCTGCTAAAGAACCAATTGCTAATGCCGTTGCCGTTGCGATTGCCATATTATAATGCTTTTATCATTTCTGTAGTGTAACTATCTCCTTGCGTATACCCTAATCTTTTGTACACTTCAATTAATGGTTTACTCTTTATCAATGCGTACACATATTTGTGTCCCGACTTTTTGCATATCTCTGTTAACGATTCAATCAAGCCCTCAAGTGCTTGACTTCTCTCAGGTTTTTTTCGGTAATTTTTATTAGAAATTATCCAATCAACCCAAGCAACTCCTGAATTAGTTGTGTAGGTAAATCCTGCACAAATGGGAGTTTCATCATCTAAAACCATCATACCACCCACTCCATTTAGCGGGAGGAAGTCTTTTTTTGGCGGTTCCCACCCCCAATCTTGCCACCAATCAGTCAGAATTTCATCGTAATCAGTGTCTATTAATGGTCTTATTTTTAACGACATACGCTATACAAAGATACAATTTTTAAGGATACGATTTCATCACCTCAGACTCCACTGCAAACAACTCACTTGGGTTCTGTGCTTTGCCCACAGGAAGTTCTACGGTAAACTGACAATAGTGTCCCAATACCCCGTGAGATTCTGCAATTGGATTCTTGATATACAAGTAGTACGCATCTTGAATCGGGATGGGACCTACCACACCCGGCAGAGTTGTATCGATGTAAATTCTATTTATTCCATTTGGCTTATTCACACTAATTTGTGTGACCTCACCCGCAAACTGCGGGGTATCGTATGGTGGCACTGCAAAATACAAGTAGTCACCAACACTAATGATGCTTCCAATATTAATAGCCAAGCCAAAGTTTATCTCTGCAGAAATAAAAGGAACTTCAACAATAGAAGTGCTACGGGCAATGCCATTCAAAGAACGCAGTTCCCATTCTGATTCATTTGTAGCAGCACCTGTTGGTCCATCGTTTCTAACAAACGCAAACCACGATGCTTCTTTTCTCTCAAACCAATCATCGTCAATATACCCTGTAGTTTGAATGTCTGTGAGTAGAGTGGTTTCCCAAGAATCATCTGACTCTAAGTTGATGGTTTTAAACAACTTGTTCTCAAGAGGTGATTCATTGAATACACTCGTCAATGTAGAGGGGTAGTTTATACCATAGAATTGGTTGTATGTATTGTTTGTATTATGACGATACAAATTACCACCCTTCCAAGTATAGAAAAACTGATTCATACCCATCATAAAATCAGGGTAGAATGAATAGAAAGAGGGAAACCCTTTCACTCCTTCGCTATATGTTATTGTGTAATCTGCCATTATTAATACAATTTAATACTTTTTTGTGTCTTCAAAGACACTTTATGTTATGGTGGACACGCTGCTATGCTTGTAATTACACCATTTACATCTACTGTAATTTCTTTTCTTCCTGATGGTGGGTCAATCGTATAGTCACCCGCAACTACTTTATTTAGACCATACACATCACGAACAAAGAACTCGTTCAATGCAGGTTCACCTGCCGTTCCACCACGATTAGGTACATTATAATAAGTGTTTGCCATAGGTGCAGCGTTACAATCCGCAGGGAACAATCCTGAAGTTAGAACACCTGTCAATTGCACAGGACAATTCACCTCTATATTGAAAGCCGTACCACCACAAGGACCAAACATTTCAACTGTGAAATCTTCAGGCGTAGCCACAGGCTTTGGAATGTAGAGCGTACAATAATCAGGGTCGTTTGCCGTTAGTTGAACGTCACCTGCTGCTCCTGTTACCACACCCGAACTGCCTTGCAGCACAAATGTTGAGCCGTCCCACAAGTATTCGTTTTGACCTGAGTATCCACCGCCACTAAGTGCAGCAGCAATACTACAATCATTTGCAGTTCGTCCTACAAATGTGAAGTGGTTTGGACTTGCCGTACTTGCAAGGAAACCGTATACGGGACTCGTGAGTTCGTTGTAGGTGTTGCTATTGTATTGCACTCTGATACCATCAGGAATGCTGAATGGTTCAAAATAAACAATAGTACAACCTGTACTGTTTCCTGTATTAAAGTCAAGGGTATAAATACCTTGATTACCCGAAGTGTTGATTCCACTACCACAAGGGAATGTACACGATGGGCACGTTTGCACAATACTAAGAATTCCACCTATCTGCTCCCTAACCGATGTACCATCAGCATACCACCCATCAGGTGCTGCAATGGTCATATCAGCGTCTGTAAACACTGCCGTAGCACTCGCTAATGTTGGTCCGTCTATGTAATAACTACCTAATGTTGCCATATCTATTTAATTTATTCTATACATCCACAACTTAATTGTGTTATTGTTACATCGAGTGGAACACCTGTTAACTCCCTTGCACAGAAAATAAACGAACCTCCGCTTTGTGGAATAATTACTGTGGTGGGGGTTCCATCACAATCAATGTAATCAACTGTCTCTTCTACTGTATTGTTGTTTGTAGCTTGAACGGTAAAGCAAACAGGGGCAGCATTACAATCCGTAACCAACGGCTCTACCGTATAAGGACTAATCGTCACAGGGTCAGAAGTGTAAGAAACAACTTGCCAATTGCAACGCTGAGGGTCTGCATTATCAGAGATAAAGTCACCAATGACTGCTCCGCCACCTGCAAAATCAATTACCTCTTCATTAACGATTCCATCAATTCTACACTGTCTTATCAAAAGGTTGCTTGGACAAGTACAAGAAAGAAATGCTATACCTGTACCCGCTACTTTTTGAATCTGCGTTGCACACACATCAAATGTTCCTCCATTTTCAATTAGTGGTGTAGTCTGTGGAAGCCCATCACAATCGTTGTAATCTATCGTTAACGGAGCACCGCTAAAGTTTGAAAGTCTGTAGTAGTTACAGACTTGAGTACAATCAGTAACATCTGTTTCAACCGCATTCAATAAATCTGTTATTGGGTCTTGAGTTTGATACAACACCTCGTATCTACAAGCAGGGTCACTATTAAGAGACACAAAATCTCCTGTAGTAATTAATCCTGCACCGTCAATTACTTCTTGTGCAGTAACGCCATCATCATCACATCTTTCAACTACCCAAGTATCGCCACAAGCACAATCTAACAACGTAAGAGTGATACCCGCATCAAGACTCTCTACCTCTCTCAAGCAAACAGTAGTGCTTTCTCCTGTTTCTAACGGTATGATTACACTATCAGGATAGCCACACGGTATAATCTGTGCTTCTTGTTTTGGTATTGCTGAAGACTCAATTAAGTACATCAAACAAACATCATTACAATCTGTGATGTCTCCTCTAATTGTCGTCAAAGACGCAGTAGATGGCTCTTCACTCAATGCCGCTACTTGATACACACATCCGGGGTCAGTGTCAATTTCTACGAATTGTCCTACTGATACTCCAAGATTGTTTTCAGAAATGACACTTACTACAGGTGCAGATGGGTCGTGCTGACATTTTTCTAATAGCAATTGAGTTGATGCACAATTACAACAAGCATCGAACTCATCAATAGTTGAGTAACACAAGTCGGCTCCTGTAGCGTTTCTGTAGTTGTAAATAAAGTACAGATATTGGTCGTTACTTGTTGGCATTGTAAACGCAGCCTCGTAAGTAGGTGCGCCACCCGTAATTGGTGTTGCGTCACTTGCCGCAACCAACAATGCTGCCATATTAGCAGGAGTGTTGTTGTACAATGTAGCCGACCTTAGATACTTAAATCCATCGGTTGAAGGATTAAATACAAAGTCATCAATAGGCGCAATCTTATTCGAAATAATCGAAATGACTGCACCATCAGCAGGGATGAATCCTGCACCTTGAGGTCCTGAAATCACATCGTATTGAGACACAAGTGGGTTCGTTGTTCCTGATACCAATTCAACAGGTGCTGAATGTAATGGAGAAATGTATGCCCCATCCACCCATCTGTACTCGTTGTGGATGAATTGACCTGCTTCATTATCGTTAGAGAAACAAACCTGAATAATGGTAATGGTTTGTGCTTCAGGACAATTTACGGTAATCTGAACTTCAGCAGTTCCCAAAGTGGTAACATTGATGTCTATTGTGTCTACACTAACGGTGTCTTTGTCAACAAGGACACTGCCCGACAATCCTGAGCCTACATATGCAGTGGCATTGTAAGTTGCCGTTACCGTAACTGCATCTCCTGATATAACATTAAACTGTACCTCTGTTTCTCCAACAAGGTATCCTACATCTACACAGAAATCAGACGAGTCCGCAGAGGTCACAAACAATGTTCTTGAAATACCACATTCAATACATTCTGTAATTGATGGTAGCAGTTCATCATTTGAACTCAAAACAAACTCATTCATATACGGGTCATACCCACCAAGTTTCTGAGTATTAAAGGATTCAAGGAACAAGTCTCTAAACCAAGAACGCATCCCTGCTTCAGAGATGACACTTAGTTGTTCGTTTTGTCCTGCCGTTCCTTTTAGTTGGATTACCGCACCTCGTTTAGCATCGGTAAAGAACTTATCGTATCCCCACTTTGCATAACTCTCAGGATGGAAACTGATTCCATATTCTTCGGTTCTTGCAACCTGAGTACCCAACACTTGTGGAACCGATGCTACCGTGCTTTCCCCTGTAGAGTCTGTAAGTAAATTCTTACCCGCCAATACAAAAGAAATCTTGTCTTCTTGTAGCGTAAGAATATCTGTCTCTCTACCATCAAGTTTGTAAACAGGACCGTAACTGTCTTCCAATGGCTTAAAGTTTAGTAAGCCAAGGTTGAACTCGTTTAGTTTGTTTACGTTACTCTCATCGTTGTATACACCGCTATAGGTGAGGTCAGCAAATCTTCTAATCTCTCCGTAGTCTTGAGCAGAAGTAGTGGTAACCCTGTTACCCAACAACAACTCTTTGGTATCTACAAAGTCTCTAATCTGATAACTCTCTACTCCATTACCAAATGCATAGCAGTTAAAGAACTGCGTATCCACAATAGCAGGAGTAGAGCCTGTTTGGTTTTGCACATTTCCTTCGTGGTATCCTGTAGCGGTATCGATAGGGTATGATACTGAAGATTCATACCACACATCAGGAGCAGCGTCTTGAGGTTCTGTTTCAAATACCATTAAAGCGGTACTTCTGACAACCTCAATAGATACTTTTAAAGTGGTCTTTTTCTTTTTTCCGCTATACCCTTCGGAACTTCTCACACCGAACTGAGTTCTACCTCCGAAGGTTCTAAAGAAAGAAGAGATTTTATCCGCGCCACAAGATTGGAAACCACCATTCAATACATTGTTATAATTAGGTCCTGTAACACCTGTACCATCGGTAATTGCTTGTGCTTCTAATGCCGCGGCGATATTGTCGCCATCAAACCAATCCTTAAAATTGGCATACTCTTGAGATGCCGTAAATGTAGCATCAACAAACCATTTCTTTGGAGGCACATTGCCTAAAAATGAATCTAAATTTCCTCGTCTAAAGTTGTCTATAACTATGGTAATACGAGAACCCGCAGGTATCGTATAATCAATATAGGTTCCGGGGGTGGCAGGGTCTTCTCTATCTACATAATAGAATACATCTCTACAACCGCTTCCTGAACTACTTACTTCTCCATAGTTTACAACAGGCAAGTCACCTACTGTTGTGGCAAATTGCGTGGCTCTAATTTTCATATACACCCCCG
>Ga0114919_10004892_pt1 | contig 10730 bp, 18 predicted proteins | sample BlataG_FD_88682 | JGI IMG/M metagenome (GOLD analysis project Ga0114919, IMG submission 88682) | Deep subsurface microbial communities from Black Sea to uncover new lineages of life (NeLLi) - Black_00105 metaG | ecosystem: Environmental > Aquatic > Marine > Oceanic > Sediment | place: Atlantic...
ATTCAAAGTTGAGCGGCTTACACAAATATGCCTTCTCAGTCTCTTTAACCACTCCTGCCGTGTATTCTACCATTTCTTACACATACACCTCCTTTAGTTTGGAGTTTTTTTCTCCGTTGGGGAATGAAAAAAAGAAAAAGAGAATAGGGCGTATTTTTTTAAATCTCTGCTTCTTTGTCTATTTCCGCTTTTAATTTTTATTAGATTTATGTTTTTTCATAAGGTAGTATCTTATAAGGGTATATAAAACCCTACTATTTTGAAAAAACCGAAAACCTTTATATACCCTACTATACTTATACTTATTATGGAAACAAAAGATGCGCCTGAAAAAGGCGAGGGCAATAACGGCGATGCGTATTTTGGACGAGTGAATCCGGAGAAGATGGAGGCGACATTCCCGACAACATTAGATCGGCACGGTAAGATGGTTGTGCCGGACTATGTGCGGGTGAAGTTGGGTATATCAGGGAAAAAGGCAGTGGTGTACGTGTCTATGGCGGTTAAGGAGGTGTTTGAGTAGAATGGAATTTAAAATAGACGTTGGAATAGATAAAACACGGAACGTGGAAGAAGATAAAGCAGATGATGAGGGCGTTGCAGAATTGCGTACCGTCTCGTTGACGGGCAATGGAGTAACGATGACGCTAAAGGGTCCTAGTGAACTGCTTGAGATGTTTGGGACTCGTGAGGACTCGGACAAGCGGATATTGTTCAGGACTGGTGATGCCGTGCAAGTTATCGTGAAGAACGCGCAGACCAAATTGGAGGTGTAAGCAATGGCTAAGATAGACGAATTGATAGAAGAATATAAACGTCTTCAGGAAGATATTTCGGTTCAGGAACAGGCGTTAGCTGGGAACTTGGATATTTTCAGCATAGAACGCAATATCAGTGCGCTTGAGATAGACCTGTCAAAGCTAAAAGAAGAGTTGGTAGAAAAAAAAGCAAGCTATCTGAGTAGAACTGATTTCGCTCGCAATAGGCAAAACGAAATCAAGTCGGCGATAACGGACAATTGGGGTAAGTGGAAGATTGAAGGTAAGACACACAAAAGTACATTTGGAACTGCAACCTTGCGTGTAACGAAATCAGTGATTGTTGAATCGAAGGCTAAGATTATAGAGGTCTTGACGAAAAACAACAAACTCGTGGAGGGTGTGTCACGGTTTGATTTACGGTTCCTCCGAAAGCTGAAGGATGTGGGATTGCTACCGGACGATGCGGTGACGTTAGAAGAGAATAAGAGTGTGACGATAAAGCTGGTGGGTTTGGAGGAGGTGGTAAAAGAAGGGTGAACAGCGAAGAACTTATACGCAGAATCTGTAATTCGATAGATAACTTCTATGGAACCGTGCAGGCGAACCCTGATAACCTGGGGTTTGCTAAGGAACGTTTGAAGCTGGTTGTGGAGGAGCATGTGAAAGAGGCGATGAACGATGGATAAATGTAAAGAATGTTTTCTTAGGATAGTCTGCGAAAGCGCGAAGAGTGATTGCTCGGATTGCTTCAAAAAGCGCCGTGGAGCGGATGTTAAGGACATGTTAGCGAACTACTGTCCGTTAGGGGATTTGGTGCATGAAAAGGTGCAAGAGCGGTCGGAGTTCATCGGCGATACGTTGGATAGAATAGCGTGGCTTAAAGCTGGGGTGGAAGAATGATAAAAACAATCCTTTCGTTGGCGTATCTAGCGGCGATAGTTATGTGTGCAGTAAAGATAGTAACATTATATTTATTGCCAACAGATTCTGTATCAAAAGAGGTCTGCGCCTTTTGGGTAATATGTACAGGGATGTGGGTAGTTGTGGCATGGTTGAATAGTTGTAGGTGGGGAGATAAGCGATGGAGATAGTAGAAATAAAAGAGAGCGATGAGCTTCCGTTCTGTCCGGAATGCGGAATTGCGTTAAAGTTCGAAGGACGTGTGTACAGCGATGAGCAACTAAAAGAGCATCGTAGTAGTGGTGGTACAATGATTCCTAAAGCAAATGCAATGCGATGCCCAAAGTGCTATAAACTGTATCGCGTGGAGGGGAGGGGTAGATGAACTTTGAAGCGACAATAAATGCAGTAACCTTGAAAGAATACGTAACGTCATTGCTAGCTATCATAGACGCTGATGGTAGGTTGAAAGTAACGGAAGAAGGCATCGTATCTAAAAACGTAGATGTTGCGAATGTAGCTATGGTGTCCTCGGAATTAAGTAGTAGCGATGCGTTTGAAGAGTTCCACGTGGAACCTGACGAAAGCGGGAAGTTTGAAATAGGCGTGGATTTCAAACGCATCAAAGATATGCTGGCGGTTGCGTCGGGTAGCGATAGCGTTGTGAAGCTGAAGACGCATGGTGGGAGACTACAAATGAACGTTGGTAACCTGTCATACACGCTTTCATTACTGGATTTGGATTCGTTATCTAAAGAGCCTAAAGTCCCGGAACTTGACTATCCATTAGAAATAGAACTCAGTGTGGACAAGTTCAAGCATGCAATACGTGCTGCGGACAAGGTTGCCGATATGGTGCTGGTGGGTGTAAAGGATAGCAAGGAGTTCTATATATCGGCAGAGGGTGAGATGGACACGTTACGGTTCGGTCTTAGCAAAGGCGACTTTACGTTCTCTATGATGCCCGAAAAAGGCGTTCATCCTGACATCCACACTCTTTTTTCCATTGACTATCTGCTCTCGATGAGCAAGAGTGTGGGTAGTGCGGAGACGGTTAGGCTAGGCATAGGGACAGACTATCCGTTACGTATGTCCTTTTCGATTGCGGATGGTGCGGGTAAGATATCGTACCTGCTTGCACCTCGCATAGGGTAGAAGGATCAGGTTTTGTAGGAGGTAAGAAAAAGAAGAAAAATGGTAGAAGTACACGCGAAATGTGAGAAATGTGGTGATGGGATTAAGTCGGAGAATGTGATAAAATATTCGAAGGAGCACTATGAGAACCACGTATATTGCTACAAATGTCAGCGGAAGAAGAAGGACAACCCGGACTGGGAGTATAAACCACCGGAAAAAGATGGTGCAGATGCTAAGAAGAAGGGCACTTTAGATGATGAGTATTCCGGCGGCGAGGTGCCTAACCCTGATTCAGAGGAGATAGAGGATATAGATGCAATAGGCGAAGAGAATGATGCGGAGTTAAATGCAGAGCTCAATGACGAGTTCACGGGGCTCCGGGATAAGATGAATGCGGGACATGTTGAGCAGGTCTACGAATGGCTGAAGTCTGAGTATGGCTCTGGGACTTTCGATGAACTCAGTATCGAGCATAAGCGTTCTGTCATTGAGCAAACTCGTCATTTGTTGCAGCAAAAGGTAGCGGATAAGGTATCGGATTCTAAGGGAGAGGAAGTTGCGGGTAGTGCAAAAGTTGTGGATGCGGAGATTGTTAGTAATGCTGTTGATGTATCACCGTCACCGGGAATAGAAGAAAGAAAACCGATAAAATCTGTCGACATTGACGAAGGCGAGTTCTTATTCCAAGAAGATGGCGATAAGCTACGGTGCAAAGATAGCGGGGGTGCTCTTTATGAACTCAAAATAGCAATTCCAGACTGCTCGTGTTCAGAGTTCAAAGATGACAAATCCGTGTATTGCGGCCATCTAAAAGCGGCGATTGTGGCTGGGTATAACGTAGCGAAACTTGTAGAGAAGAAGAAGGTAAAGGGGCCAGAGAAGAGCAAGGTTAAGGAAGAAAGTGTAGATGCTGTGTCAGAGCGTAAAGAAATAAGTATAGATTGGAAAAATATCCCAAAGCAGATATTCGTACCGAAGTTGGTTAAGGCGTTGGAATACGTTGCTGAGTGGGATGCGGAAACCGATTGCTTTGACGTGAAGAAAGCGAGTGGTGAAGGTGCGTCTCATAGAACTACATTAAAATCATGTGATTGTGCAGACTGCTTATATCGAGGTACCAGTTTAAACCCGTGCGTGCACCAAATCCGCATTAAATATAGTGATGATAAAATACAGGCGAAGCTTCGGGAATTGGGTGCCGAGAATCTGCCTGCTAAACTGCCTAAGAAAAAAAAGGATATTGTTGCTTCTGAACCAACCGTATCGTCGGATATGATGATCCAGAACATAATCCCCAAGCTTGCCGAAGTAGGAAAAATTAAAATAGGCGGTAAAGCTGAAACGAAGACCCCGACAGGGCATTTATTGCCTGAGAAGTGGGACCATTTTGAAATAGCGACACTTATGAAGGATGACGAAGGTAGGCTTGAGATGGATGACGAACTGAATGAAATAATCGGGAAGGATTGCAAATCGTTGGACATTTACCTGTGTTACGATAGCCCATCGATGAACATACCAACATATTATAGTTGGTTCGCAAAGTCTAAACTGGTGTGCATGGGCAATGGTGTTGTAGCAACAAAGACGCAGGAAGACGGTAGTAAAGTGGAGAAGCGATGTAATCCAAAAGAATGTCCTGTGTATGCGAATAAGAAATGCAAACCCTACGGGCGTCTTTCGGTTATTCTCGCGGACTCTAATCGCATTGGCGGGGTATATGTTTTTCGCACTACGAGTTGGAATAGTTTGAGAAACATCTTGTCTTCGATGTCGTTCATAAGGACGATTACTGGTGGTGTTCTAGCGGGACTCCCTCTAACTATGCGGCTCCTTCCGATGTCCGTTGTGCCGAAAGATCTTGGGCGTAACGTGAAGATATACGTAGTAAACATAGAGTTTTCTGGGGCGATGCAAGAGCTACAAGTTGCTGCGAAGGCAGAAGTCGAGCGTAGGTTGAGCATCGGCATGAACATGCGGCAGATAGAATCAGAGAACCGTAAGCTATTGGCGGACCAAGTACGAGAAGAGGCAGAAGAGGAAGCCGAAGACATTGCTGCGGAGTTTGCACCGAATGGCGAGTAAGGATAGCCTTTCTATCCTTCCTTTTTATTTTTCAAAACATATAGTTTATATACTCAAAGCACCTACACTATATTCATAATGACAATGTTTACAATAGAAGGGGAAGAGTTGATGAAAAAGAAGGTGACAGACAAGAGGACAACAGGGGGATTATATCTTCCTAAGAAGTGGATAGGGCGAGAAGTGGCGATAGTTTTGTTGGCGGGGAAATAAAAGGGAGGGAACAAAAATGAAGGAAACAAAAGATAAATATTTGCGGGTAACAATGCCCGATGGTAGCAAGTGGGATGTACCCGCTCTCTTGATAGCGCAGAACCGAGCTCGGTCCATCGTTTCGGTAAATACTGAAACGAGTTTCGACGAAGAAGTCAAGTTCGCACTGGAAAACGAATGCGAAATAGTGGATTGGGCTGTAAACGCCATGAATTGGAAAGACGTTGAAAAAGCTGCGAGGATAGTCATTGAAGATAGAAAAGTAGATTATCAAGAGGGCTGGATAAACGGGGATCATGAGATAATCGAAAAATGAAGATGTACGTCATAAAAAAAGGTGTAACGGAAGACTTTTTCATAAGGTCGGTTGAGTAGCGAGGTGACGAATGAAATGAACGAATGCCCCTATTGCGTAGATAAAGAGGGTTTTGCAATCGAGTTAGAACGTGTTGGGATAGTTTTTATTTTTCATCTTTCCAAAGATTGGAGACGAGATGGCTTTGCAATCGAGTTAGAACGTGTTGGGATAGAAGAGATAGAGCGTACTGGAGAATGGCGGTACGTGTGCCCGGAATGTGGGTATGAGGTATGGGAGTGAAAAATGCCGTTAAAAAACTATACAACGTCTGTGCCTGTTGAGAAGAGTAAAGAAAAGAAAGAGTTTTTTCGTGAAGGGTTCAAATCGGACACGAAAAAGTATCGTTAAACCAAAGCGATTCCATAGATAAATATGGATAATTATGGTAGGGAGTTGGAACGATGATAAGTTAAATCATCACTCCCCACCATAAAAGTATTTATATACTCAACACTAATAAATAATTGGAACGATGATAAGACGCACAACTTTATCGCTTAACGAGGCGACAGGGGAGAAGAAGGAATATGGCTATTAAGGGAAGCACACTTTCTCAAGAGCAAAAGAAGAAGATTAGTAAAACAAGAACGGGACAAACACACTCTGAAGAAACAAAGCAAAAGATTAGTGATGGTTTAAAAGGGAATAAGAATTCAAAGGGAAAGAAATTTACTTTTACAGAAGAGCATAAAAAGCATATATCCGAAGCATGTATAGGCAGGACTATTTCTGAAGAGAGAAAAAGAGAAATAGGTAATTTCTTTAGAGGGAAGAAACTTACCGAAGAGCATAAAAAGAAATTAAGCGTAGGTAAGCAAGGAGCAAATAACCCGTTTTTTGGTAAACCCCTTTCTAAGGAACATAAAGAGAAAGTAAGTAAGGGCAGAAAAGAGTTTTTAAGAAATAATCCTGAGTTTTGTTTTTTAAAATTCCGTAATATCCATAAACCTTCACGACCACAAATAGAACTCTACGAACAAATAATACCGTTTTTCTCTGATGCCATGTTAGAATATTCAATACCAAATACTACAAGATTTGCCGATATTGGTATTCCTTCTTTGAAATTAGATGTTGAATATGATGGAAAATATTGGCATCAAAACGAAGAAGAAGATAAAAAAAGAGATAAAGAAATAGAAGATGTTGGATGGACCATCGTCAGAATAAAAGAAGGAGAAGATTACAAAAATGCCGCGTGCAATATACGAGACTTCTGGATTGCTCAGGGAGGATATGGTCCCCTGTCTGAAAACCGCTTGGAGGTTCATCATGGTTAGTGATGAACATTCTTCTATGAAAGTGGTAACTATATGAAATATGGAAGAAATAAAAAGATGCCCGAACTGTGGTTCAAAGGATTTGCGTTATTCACCTCGTGGCTTCACGATAGGTGGAATTGTAGAGGGCTGGATGTGCAGGAATTGTAAATTGTTGTTTGGGTATAACATGAAATAAATCGAGGAAAAGCTTAAATAGTATTGAGTATTTAGGGAGAGTAGGTGAAATAAAAAATGGCAATAATCGAAGGATTTGCACGGGATGAAAGGGATAGACCTATACTATTCGGTGTCATTCATATCATAGATGAGCAAGGAGAGACCGTTGCAATCGGTAATACCGATGCGGATGGCGAGTTTAGCGTGGACGTACCGTCCGGTGTTAGATACAGGATTTGCTTGTTAACGGAAAGGTATGAGCCTTTATGTGAGGGTATAAAAAATGCTGAGGGCGAATGGGAGCCACTCACAGAAGAAGGTAGGCGTTTGCGGTTGGACACAAGATTGCAAGCTTTGTTTGCTCGTAGTCACTAATTGAGCATAGGTAAATATAGAAAAAGAAAACGATGAAAGCGTTAATTCTTAGCCCCACGGACGGAACGGATATCCTTAATAATGCAAACACGCTAGCCAAGACGATTCATGAAACGCTTGCGAAAGAGAACTTTGATGTTACATTCATTGGTGGTGCAGACGTGCTCAGGAAGAACTTACCTAAAAAACGTTTCGATGTCATCGTTTTTGCCGGGCATGGAGAGTCTGACAAACTGCTAGGGAGCGATTCGCGTGCTATTTTCACGGACACGAACGCAGATTACTTTGATGGGGCCGTAGTGATTAGCATAGCTTGTGGTTCGTGTGCATGGCTGGGCCTTTCAGCAGTAAGCAAAGGCGCGAGAGCATACATCGGCTTCGATGACATTGTCTACATAGCAAGCGCAAAGCCTGAGTATAACTATCTCGGTGATTTCGTCAGGACGTTGATGGTGCTCCCGTTAGGCTTGCTTGCTGGTTATAGTGTGTATCAGGCGATGTTGGACTTCCGGGAGTTGTGCGTTGAGTACTCGGTGAATTATACCATGAAGAACCCGGAGCCGCTTTGGGAGACGTATTATGCGTGGATGCGACGTAACGGTGCTTCGGTGTCTTTTGAAGGTAATCCGTCTACGCGCTTAGGGGATAGGTCGTTAGTGGTTCGTTGTGGTGTTCCGGAGTAGTGTTCCGGAGTAGTTATTTCTCACGTAGCTTCGTAAACAATCGAAACGGCATCGTCACGACTTAGCTTTTTCTTTAGCTTCTTCTGCGCTTCCTTCTTAGCTTCCTTTTCGAGTTCTCGCTTCTTCGCGCGATGTTTGCTTTTTGACATAGCTTTTCCACCGTAAAATATTTATGTGATTATAGAATATATATTTACTTATGTCTTTCACTAGCGTTATTATACCGGAGCATAAAGAGAGTGATTATATTGTTAGCATGTTAGACCAAATAGAAGCGTATGTTCCTGCTCCAAAAGAAGTAATTGTTGTTACTTCTGCATCTTCGTTATCCATTCCCACGCAGCGATACGATTTCCGTTGTAAAGTTGTTACAGATGTCCATGGTTCCGGTATAGCGAGGAACGAAGGTGTGTCCATAGCGAATGGCGATATACTCATGTTTATGGACTGTCATACGTGCCTTAGTGATTTATCTTCTTTGCTTTCGCTATTACGTAAGAACCCGGGTGCTGTCATTGCACCGGGGATACAGCCACACACGTTTCCAGAATGTCAATCCGAAGGCGGCGTTGGCTATGGTTGTTATTTCACGTACAGTTTTGGTTGGAAGTGGATAGGAAAAGAGCGGAACACGTCTTTCGAAGTGCCTTTTGCCTCTGCATGTTTTCTGTTAATGAATAAGCAAACATTTTTTGATTCGGTAATCGGCTTCATTCCGGTGGAAGGTGTTGGTTTTGAAGAGGAGCTGTGTATGAGGTTGCATCGTCTTGATCATCCTACAATAATTGACGTAAATACGGTAATAGGGCATTTGTTCAAAAAAAGATACCCTTCGGAATCAACAAAGGGCTATGTTCCTTCGAGGGCGGTTGCACTTGTTTTATCTGTACATGAAGAAGAGCTTTTCAATGAGATAAATAGTCTTAACGAAAAGCAGTGGGGTGATAGTTGGCGTGACGCGGTTAGTGGTGCGTTAAATAAATATGGCACTTTACGAAGAGTTTTAAATAGAAAGCAAGTTAAGAAGGTTGACGAACGCTGGTTTTTCCGAGTGTAGTAGCGAAAGGTTTATTAAGCATTGCGTAGTATGGTTAGATAGACGATGGTAATACCGGCATTTAAACTTGGAACAGGAATAAACTTCATTGGTGATTGTGATGCTAAGATAACTGGTTTGCTTGAAAAGAGGGGGTTGTAAAGAAATGGTGAAATGTACGCAGGGATTCTTAGTTAAGGAAAATGTTAGCCCATATAATGTAATCTCGGGTGCTACTGTACACATTGGAGCACAAACATGTGTAACTGATTCAACTGGTCAGTGCACTATGAGTATTGAGGAGGGTCAATATCCTGTTGCTTATGCGACAAAAAGTGGATACTATCAAGGGTGGGCAGAATTATTTCTTTCTTGTACGTGGCCTATACCTATCTCTTTGACGAAGATTGAAGCTCCACCACCAGGAACGGCAGATATAAGAGTAGGGACTGGAGTTACTGCAGGTAATTTATTAGGTGTAACTACAAGTTTTCCTTTTGAATACGCCTACGATAAACCGGTTTGGATGATGTATAGAAAATCTGGCCAAATCCCTGCGGGTGCTGTAAAATGGTATCGTTGGAATAATCCTACGCCAAATACGTGGAATTTAATAACACCATGCACCTGGAACTATGAAGGACAATACTACGATTATATATATTGTGGTTGTAAAGCAGGAACGGGGAGATATAAGGTAACTTTTGGTGGTCTTTCACAAGAATATACAGTAGCAGAAGAGGCACCACCACCAGAATGTACACAAGGATTTTTGGTTCAGGAGATGGATCATCCATATAACGCAATCGTTGGTGCGACAGTTTCAATTATGGGAAAGACATGCGTTACAGATTCAACTGGTCAATGCACAGTACAAATTGAAGAAGGAAAGTCAGGTAAGGCATCTGTAATTAAGGAAGGATATGAAACTAATTCCTCTGATACTTTTATTTCGTGCACATATCCCATACCAGTTAAATTGAAGAAGATTGTGTCTGCATGTGAAGAAGCAACAGCTCATTATTCGTCAAAATGTGCCATGTTATTACATTATGATGTAAATAATGATGGTAAAATAGACGACACAGATATGGGTAATGCAATTGCTGATCATGTATCTGGAAAATTAGATAACGCAGAAATGGGTTTCTTAATAGAAGTTTATGTACCCGGCGGGATAATTAACGTCCATTGTCCTGGCTGTTATGATGGAGCGCCACCAGCACCATCACCGCCAACTCCTGTTCCACCAACTCCTGTTCCACCAACACCTGTTCCACCAACACCAGTCCCGCCAACTCCGGTTCCTCCGGCACCGGAAAACTGGAAATCCGTTGGCACTCCTTTCTGGTCAGGCGATTGGCTCATTATCTATTCTACAGCACAGAATTTAGGAACTGGTAAATACTGGGCACGCACTATCCCGTATCCTGCAGGTATTCCGGAATTGTGTAAAGGTGAATTGGCAGGAACTGGTTCTGAGAGATCGTGCTATTGTATGATCCCAAAGAGTACGGCAGAAGGTTATATAGGCACATCAGTAGAGGTTGATTTGATTGATCAAGCAAATAATGTACTTGATTTTGCGTGGAAAACGGTTCCACCATTACCAACACCACCGCCAACTCCGGTTCCCTATTGTGACCAACCGTTCAAGGTGGTTGATAAGGATACCGGTGCTGCGATACCGGGTGTAACGATAAAATTAGACCAGCCCCCGCTTACTTCGTGCGTTACGAACAG
>Ga0114919_10004893_pt1 | contig 10729 bp, 15 predicted proteins | sample BlataG_FD_88682 | JGI IMG/M metagenome (GOLD analysis project Ga0114919, IMG submission 88682) | Deep subsurface microbial communities from Black Sea to uncover new lineages of life (NeLLi) - Black_00105 metaG | ecosystem: Environmental > Aquatic > Marine > Oceanic > Sediment | place: Atlantic...
AGTTTGCGGGGTTGCAACCCCCTTGAACTTTGCTCCCAACTCTCGCTTGCGCTTTTCTACCCGGCTTTTTGCAAGCCGGAACGATTCCTGCCGAAAATGTTCGCGCAACATTGCATCGCGAAGCTTCGAAGCTTCTGCAAATTCTGTGAACCTTAGAAAATAAAGACCGTCTTTCGAACAAGGAAATCGATCTTCGAAAAGCTCACGAAAGCCCTGAACAAAAGAACAATATGTCTTGAACGTATCACCGCGAACTCTCACTTGAACCTTCCCCGAACAAAAAAGACGAACATTGTCTTCTTCCTGACGCTGACGCTTTCGGGCTACGGTAATGGATTGATCGATATTTTTCATGTACCTTACTCACTTTCTACACCTCAACGATTTTCGGAGAGTGCTCTGGATGATACCTTCCATTCATGATGGAAGCGTTAACGAACAGCGTTTTAGACTCTTGGTGAATTCCAGAGCCCTCATGAATATGACCAAAAATATGAAGTTTAGGCTTTACTCGATCGACGTGATACGCAAGATCCGCGCAACCTGCATGAACTTTTTTGTTCGGTCGAACGTAATCCGGACATTCATCTAAAATGCCCATTGGCGGACCATGTGTAATCAACACATCGGTATCTCCAGGAATTTCCTCCCAAACTTCTGCGAGTTCAGAGCCTCTAGTTTTATTGAAGGCCCAATCAAAACCAAACTCCGGCGTCCAAGGCGAGCCGTAAAACTTTAATCCTTCGAAAGCCATTTCGGCATCTCGAAGGTAAGCAATTTTTTTCGAAGCCTTTTCCAGGATTTCTTCCGCTTGAAAAGCGGCTCCAAAATTGCCATCCAAAGCTTTGTCGTGATTTCCTGCAATCACGACCATCAACCGATAAAGATGTTCATTTGAACCTAGCCAATCCGCAAAGTTTTGAAGATCTTCTAAAGTTCCACGAGAAGAAAAATCTCCCGCATGCACCAAGATATCCCCTTTAGGCAAAGGAAAGGTGTGCCCATGCGTATCGGAAATGCAAACGATTTTCATGTTACCGGATCGTTTCTTTAATCTCTTTTGTCGCAGAAAAGCCCATGTCGTACATTTTTTGTAGGGCTATTTTTAGGTTTCGAGCTTCAATGATCTGATGAAGCGAAATCGCTGAAGCTGCATCATCACTATCCCAAGCCGCCGTTACTGGAGCGACTTGAATGGTAATCTTAAAACGCATCTTTTAACCAATAAACGTGCAAACGTACGTACACGAACCTAAAAAACCAAGCACCATCACCGTCGTTGACAACGCTTGCCAGCGGATCTGCACGCGATCGTTGCGAAGCTTTTCAAGTAAAACTTCATGATTTAATTGTTTTACTGATTCCACCTTTGGAACTTTCGGTTCTTCAATGAATTCAGCTTCGATAATATCTTTATCGCTTTTCATCTTTATTTTAGGCCGGCGCCTTTCAACGCTTCTCTCCTTACCTGTTTCTTGAGTGATGTTTAGTGAGCCCAGAGGGATTCGAACCCCCGACCGTTCGGTTAAAAGCCGCCTGCTCTACCAGACTGAGCTATGGGCCCTGAGTTGTTTTTGTAAAAATGGTGGACGCTCTCGGGCTTGAACCGAGGACCAGCCGTTTATGAGACGGCCGCTCTAACCAACTGAGCTAAGCGTCCTTATTGGCTTTTTTTAATTGTTCTTGCTCAGAACAACTCTTGGAGTTTGCTCTTTTTTTTTTACTGGTGACCCCAGGGGGAATTGAACCCGCCACTCCAGGGATGAAAACCCTGTTTCCTAACCGTTAGAACATGGGGCCTAAACGTGCGAAGTGTTGGTGTATCACGCCGCACTTTGCGCGTCAAGCGCTTTTGCTTGATGCAACGCTATCCATCATGCTTTGCTCTTGAAGCCTTTAAGTTTCGCGCGAACTTTGGCCTTGTTGCAGGCCTCTTCAAGGTCGCGAGCGAGCTTCGATTCAAATGGGTACCATTCTCGCCCTTCATCGTCAGTCCACACGAAAGGCCCGATGAACGTGCGCTTTTCACCGTTTTTCATCCTTACAACGCCGACCCAATTGTAGTCATGGAGTTCTAAAGAAAGAATCTCGCCCTCGCTTTCTTGAGGGGGTGGTACCGGGTCTTTGAAAACCCAAAACTTCATAACTCCTAGGAGGACTGCTACGAACACTGTTACGAAAAAAATTTCCATGGAGTCTCGCTTTTCGTTTTGCGGCCTAACCGGGCCAGGGGTGTGAGAAGGTTACACTGATGCCTTCGATGAAGGATTCTTTAAACATCTTCTCGTTTCCTTCTCCTAGGCCAGGACATAGGCACCTCCATAGCCACAGCCATAACTAAAGCTACAGCCACAGTAAACCATGACATAGGCATCCCCATAGCATGGGGATCACCAGTGTAAGGACCTTGCTTATCCACGCGAAGCTCTTGCTTTTCAATAGAAATCTCCATTTCTTTCGCAAGCTTGTGAAGTTCTTCGTGAAGATAGCGAACCCAAAAAAGATCCACCTCTGTCGCAGTAGGTGTAATAACAAGCGATTTGTAATGCTTTACAGCTTCATCAATTCGCTTTTGCATAATCTCTTGAATGTTTTTCATCTTTCAAGATCTAACCAAATTTGAAGATCTTTCACCATCTCGGGCGCGACAACTTCAAACTTGTCACGCATATCACATACTAGCCAGCTGTGTACTTCTTGAAAAGAGCGTGCGTGCTTTTTTGCGTTGCGCCAGCCCGTGTAATTTTTTAGCTCAGGAACTTCATCCTCCCACTTCTCAAGAAAGCGGCTCACACAAATTAGGTTTGTTCCTTCTTGGAAAATTTCCTCAGGGCTTTTCAAATCTCCCAAAACAATCCTCCATCGTAATTCTCCGGAGGCCCAGACTTTTGCACTTTATCAGGAAGAGAACGCGCTCGCTCCATTCCAATGCGTTCGTCCCGAGAAGTGTAACCCTCTTGATTGAGGTACTCCTCGTACATCAAAGAAGCGACTTCTTCGTCTTCGCCGCTTTCTCTCATGAAAGACAAAATCCAATCACGCCTAAACTCTCGCCGATCCTTATCGGCGAATTCCGCGAACATTTTTGATTCATAGTTCTTGTCCATCATCATCCTCCACACCTTCGGGAATAAATGTCTGCCGCTTTTTCGAAAGCTTCGAGCTGTGAAAGCGACATGTATTCAAGCTCTGCCTCATCCTCGTAAAACCAAAGCGCCGTGTCGGGACGTTCTTCGCCTTCAACACCAAGCGCAACTGCAAACATGAAATTTACGGCGAGCTGAAGACCTTCATCACTTTCCAAGTCTTCCATGCCCAAGCCGACATAGCGCGTACATTTGGGATACAAAACCGTCGAGTTGTTTACCCCTCTTGTCGCGCCGTTGGCGAAATCAAGATCTTCCCTCGTCAGCTTTTCAAAACCGTATATGGTGATTTCTCCGTGGTCTACGCTTAGACTTGAAAACGAAGAATCAACATCAAACTCACTTGGAAAGTCATCCGGCGGCTCCGCCACCGAAATGTTCAATTCAATTTCCGCGACCCTTCCTAGATTATCCAGCGCCTCAACGATGCGAGGTGCATCGTCTTCAAAAGCTTCAACCGTCACCGGAACGCCCTGTGTGCATGCGCAAGCGAACAGCAACATGAAAGAAGAGGCCATTTCTTTACTCATTGTCTTCTCCGTCAAGGCAAATCACTAGCCCCGAGAATGATGAAAACATCTTATAATTCATCAGTTTTTCCTTTCTTTTTTTCTTTTATTTTTTATTTTTTGGTGCCTGGGGATGGATTCGAACCACCGTCACGATCATGTTCAATGATCTGCTCTACCATCTGAGCTACCGCAGGCTTAAGATATTTTCAGTGCCGCCTGGAAGATTTGAACTTCCAACTCTTTGCTTGATGATTGTTTGAAGAACAAGGAAGGTGGTCACGAATGCGACGGAATTGTCGCACCGTCTGACTGAATCATCAAACTTCAAGCGTCCACACGACGGCTTATTTTTTTATGGATTAACTTGAGAGCCGCGTCTGGGACTTGAACCCAGTTCTTTTTTAGTATTACCACAATGCCCAACTCGCTGCCGAGTTATGACCTATCCTTACACCATGCAAGGTAGGTCAGGCAATACTTAAAAAACGTCCTACACCCGCGGCAAATCGGCTATATCTACTCTGTCACAACACCAAGGCCGCGCAGAGCTTTTGCGCACTTTTCAAGTGCGCAGTTTTCCCAGTGGTCAGCCTCGTCAACCACAGGAAAATCCAACCTCCTTTCGATCTCTCTAAGCATATCGCTTAGAGAGATCGAAAGATGAGAAGATTTATTCTTATCAATCAAGACTTCCCCCACCATCGCGCGAGACTTCCAGTACTGAAATCCTTCACGCATCTTAGTCTCGAACTCCTCGGGACTCATTTTCGTATCGGTTCCACCATCGGAACCGAAATGATTGTGCATAAGCACGTCGGGGTGCATCGGCTCCTCGCCGTGCGATGTACGAGCTTGTATCATGATACAGTCGTAGTCTGCCCCGGTTGCGGGGCTGCCGGATTCTTCTAGCGCTTTTCGAGAGTACAGTACAATCGAGCACGCCACTGCCGGCGTCTTCTTACCGCCCTTCACCCCGATGGTAATTCGGGGAGTTTCGCCTTCACGGCGCCGGGTGAAGGCGCCTACCAACTCATCTCCCTCCGAAAGCTCGCAGACCGGCGAGTAGAACCCCGCAGGGTCTACGGGAACCAGAAGAACGCCATGCCGGTAACCCGGCTGGGCCCGACCGAAGTTTTTCTTTACGAGCCTGATTAGCTCGCTCTCTGTTCCCTTAAAATGAGAATACGGAAGACTCGCGTCCATCCGGCTGCGAAGGAATTCGGAAATGTTGACTGTGATCATAAATTTTTCCTTGTCGGAGTGTGTTGAAAAACTAACGTTTTAAACAGCCAGAAAACCAGGCCCTAAGCCTAAACCTTTTTTCAATTAGGCGTTTTCTAGCTGTTTAAAACGTGCAGCATGCGATTTAATAAATATCACTTATACTTATTAAATCGCTAACGCCGTGCTGCGCGGCTTTCTTCAGTTTTAGCAAGCTTCAAAAGATGGTTTCTTTCCTTCTTTCTTACTTGCTTTTTTTGCCTAACTAGGCAAGCTTCTTTTCAGGCGCAGACTGCATTTCACCGTACCACGCCTTCACAGTGTACCCTCTCGATTGAAGGTGAATCTTCGCTTCCACAGCTTCTTCCAGGGATTCTTTCGCAGCCTGCGCTTCCGCGTAAGTCTTGCACACGCGCCTGACTACCCAATTTTTTACTTGCTTAGATTCTTGCTTGGTTTCCATTTTTTCCACCTTTGCTTGTCGAAAGAAATAAAGAGCGCGACCTGGGTGGCGCTCTTTATTTCGCTCGACAAGCGAGCGAATTTTAGAGAAAAAGTACTGTCTTTTTCACAAAGGCACACACTGCACCATCGATGTTTACCGTTGACATCGAAAACCAAATTTTGGTTTCTCCCACTTTTTTGGAGAGTGGCTGCCGGGACAGCTAATACCCGCCCTGCTGAACCTGTCCAATTTTCAGCAGCGGTCATCTTTGAAAGCTCCGGGCATTAAACTGCATTACAGCAATACCGTTCCACACTTTCGACTTGCGAAGTATTAGCTATCATTAGATAACGACTTGCAGCGTTTTCTATTTGCCGAGGCGAACACATCGTGAGACGTTGCGAAGCGCAGTCAAGCCTACTTACAACTGCGCGCAACTCGCCATTTTAACGGATCTAGGCTGGATACGAAGGCGCTCGTGCAAACCTCTTCCTTTGCTAACGGTTTTCTGCGAGAGATAAATTTTAAGCGTACACATCTTGGTAGATGCTTGACAAATTTCAGCCTTTTCAGTGCTTGGCCGTCGAAATTTTTCATAGAAAAGCTGACAACATCAGCCTCAAGTCCTGCACAGACTTGTCCTATGTCACATACGCTCTCTCGGTCTAAGAAAACCAAGACAACGGCACCAAAAGAAGAAAAATTAGATATTTGTTAGGTACATCTTACCTTACTCCTTTTAGAAAGCTGCTTTGCAGCAGCGGTGAGCCGGGTGGGGGTCGAACCCACGACCAACGGATTAAAAGTCCGTTGCTCTACCATCTGAGCTACCGGCCCAAGGAACCTCACCACAAAACATAGGCGAGGTTCAGAGCTTCCTTATGCACTTTTTTATGCATGCCTTTACTGAGGTCAGGTAGAGATAAAGGTGTGTGGCTCCATTCATAAAATGGCCGCTCCGTGCGACACACCTCCCCTTCTACTAAGGGCTCAGTAAAGTATTCTTGAGGTGTAACCTCAAGAATAAGAGGAAAGAGGCTACCTAAAAAGGTAGCGGCCAACGCGACAGAACTTGGGCGCTTTTTGCTGCTCAATCCCCTTCTGAGAAGCGGGAATACCCAATTAAACCTTCACAGGTTTAACGCATCTTTCCAGTGCCTGGGGATGGATTCGAACCACCGTCACGATCATGTTCAATGATCTGCTCTACCATCTGAGCTACCGCAGGCAAAAGTGAGAAGAGATAGAGCAGGTTTATCTCTTCTCGATGTTATCTAACGCGACCTGTTACGCCCAGCTTAGGACGGTGTAGCTGAGGCTATCGATTCAGAGACCGTCATGAGCAAGTCTTTCCTTGCGGTCAGATTTGGTTACTTTGCGCTGGGAGTCGCCAACCCCTTTCACCAAATCAAGCGACAAAAAAATGCCCACCCTCCCCATATAGAGAAGGTGGGGTTCTGCCTCCCAGAGTCCGCGGACGTCGTATGAAGCTGGCATAAGCCTCAATACGATTAATCGTCGGCGGGTCTGCCTGATATAATTGCGCTAGCTGCATATCAGGATTTATTTAGCCTGGCCAGGCTAACTTCTGGGTCTTGAAGCGCTTCATAGCATGAAGCGCGTAAGAACACTAGTAAAACTTATCCAGATCCAACTCACTCCAAAACTTTTGAATGAATTGGAGCGCTTCCTTTTCGCTTTTAAAGCGAAAAGACTTTTGTTCAATATCCATCGAAGGCTGCAACGTGCAACCTTCGGGGAGATCCTCATCTCCCATCCACTCCGTATCTGCAGCTTCATAATCTGAAGTTGCGATTTTGACGATGAAATGAGAAAAATCCCCATCGCCGTCAAGAACAGCAAACAAATATGGATAAAGCAAACAACCTCCTGTTTAAAATTTCAAATCGACCAGTACTGGTCCGACTACAACTGCAGTCACCTTCACGAGGCTATCGATTGATAGTCTTGTGAGATCAATGCTAAGGGGAACGCGCAGCTGAAGGCCTTCGTCTTGTTGGAAAATCCAACCCTCTTCGTAATCGAAAAAGAGTTCTCCTTCGATTTCTCGAGAATCTTTAATTTCTTTCACTGATCACCTTTCTGAGCATAAGCTCAAATGCGAAAGTTTCGCTTGCGAAAAGTGCGTACGCGAGCGGCGCTCGCTTTTAGTAAAAGCGCCAGCGCGAACGCGGGATACAAAAAAAAGCGACGCCGCTTAGCGGCGCCGCTTTTGAGCCTTCGTACCGCGAATGCGGCGAAGCATGTTTGAAGCGTGCTCCTCGTAAGGAACACGCTTCGGTTGTTTTTCGTCGACGTAGATTGGGCTGTTTTCATCCCAATCCATTTCACATGCTTCAATGTTACTTCCAACATGTGGAATCCCGTATTCTGAGCCGATCGTCGAGACGTTCGACTCGCGTCGAGTTTTGCTCGACTGTACCTCAGAAATCGGCACTGCCGATCTATCAGAGACCCGACGAAATACCGGGTCTCCGTTTTCATCCGTCACAGGCTCGCCTGTTTCGGTTTTGCAACGATACAAATCGTTGCCTTCCGAGTCGTAATACTCCACAATGTAGAACGACTTCCATCGCTCATCGGAAATATCACGACTCGGAACCTCCACTGGCGGCACTGGCCGGATGTAAGCAACACCAAACTCCTCTGGGTCGAGCGCAAGCAGCACATCCTCCAGGAAATAATAGGTGAAGCTTTGGGTTTTTCCATCTCCCATGTCCATGGGACACGAAAGATGGATTACCCATTTACGCTCGCCTTTGACTTGAGTCAGGTGAGCGCCTACACAAAAACCATCGAGACCTTCGATGGTTTTATGACCGTACACGCGAGGAAACATGTACGTACCTTCACGGACAAGTTGTGTCTCCACAACTTCGCCATCCTCAACAATATCCGCGAGGTGTCTACGCGTGCAACACGGGAACCCATCGACCATTTGCCAGATTTCAGCGTTGTACGCCAAAAACGCAGGCGAATTGGAACGCCAGCTTTTTTGCCAGCTCATCGCATGCTTATCATTCGCATCGGGTTGAGGGTTACGCGTGTTACGCGTAACGATTTTGACTTGTAGATCTTCTAGCTTTGTCATTGATCCCTTTTGCGTTTCTTTTTGGCACGGGATCTTTGACGGAATATCTACACCGGAAACCCGCGAGGGAATCGAACCCTCGCAAAGCCGCCACGGCGGGTTTACTATTTAGTTTTTACTCCTGAGCCTTCTTGCGAAGGCGCGCGAGAGCCTGCGCCGCGGCCGGGCTCATGGCTCGCGAGGGCTTCGCCCCACGCTTGCCCTTGCTCGACTTGCCTTCCTTGCGGGAAGACGCCTTGATCATCTCCTCGCGATCCTTGAGGGCGTTGTTGAGCGCCGTGTAGCGCTTGCCCTGCAAGAAAAAGTTGGGATGATCGGTCGCCGGCTCGAACGCCGAGATGGGCGCAAGGAGCGAACGCTCCTTTTTGACCTTCTCGATCGTCTGGGGGAAAGACGGCGTACCGTCTTCTCGAGCCCACATGGGAAGCCCGTCCTCGTCGAGAACGGGATTCCCCTCTTCGTCGGTCACCTCTTCGATAGCGTACCCTTCCTCGTCGAGGAGCGCACCCGTACCCGAATCGATCACGACTTCCTCGGTCGTGTAGAATCGGGCGTTGTCGGGCGAAACGAGAAGGAAGATCTCCCCGTTGTGCTCCATGAACTTGTAAGTTCGGCACACGCCGAAGTCAGAGACTTCGGCGGTTCCCTCGACAAGCGCAAGGGCGTTCGCGAAAGCCTCGTCTTCCGAAGACGCAACCTTCTTCTGAGCCCCGAAGTTTTGCCACAACCCCTTGACGACCGGAGCCGTCACGCGGACGTGACTGGGGAACAGCAACTGGTTGGCCTTCTTGTCGAAGGCGATGATACCCTTGAACGGAACCATCATCTCGTCGATGATCTCGCCAGGGGTCTTGTCAGACAACTTCTTTGCGTTTTCCATGTTTTTCTTTCTGGGTTTGAAACGTTGACCACTAATCACAAGGACTATGAATAATGGGTGCGGTCAACCGCCGATTTGCCTAGCCTTGAGCGCTATTCGCAAGCGAATCACGCAGACTTCCAAACAACGCCGCGTTTTTTTGAAACGCGTTCTTTGTACGCCTTGATACCTTCGCGCGGCTTGACTGTAGCCACTTTTCCAGATTCGATATCAAGGCGAACCTGATCTTTCAGTTCGTCTAGCGAGTGAAAGACAGGTTCGGGTTTTGCCCTTGTGGCTTGATAGAGTGGAACAAAATCCACACCGCAACGAATCAACTCTTCATCGTTGCGAATGTAGCTTCCATCCCACGACTCCAATACCGCGCGCCACTTCCCATCAGAAAGTTTTGCAGCGACAATGATTCCATGGTAGGAATCGGTATCTTTCCAGACACCAGAACCTATCAGCAGCCAACGGGCATTGTGGCCGATTTCCGGGTCAGGCTCATCCTGTACCCAACGCAACGCCTTAGTATCCAGAGCGTGACGTTTTTCGGCTTCCATGCGTGCGCTACGGCCACTTTTAGAGCGTTGTTTACGCCCCCAAAGTTCGGCGATCTCTTCATGCTGCGCGAGAGCGGAATCACCACTACCGTACCCCATGAATCGAGGAGCCAAAGCCTTGCGCACGCGAGTCGAATCACCGCAGCAAACAGGATCCGCGCGGTTCGCCGAACGGATAATGCTACCTTCAGGAAGTTTCTTTTCCAAACCTCCCCGGCGTTCGATAACATCGGCAAACTCTCCCGGATCCATAATGATCGTTTGGGAAGTTACCTCCCCTTTCAGATCTAGACCCGAAGCTAGCCGACGCTCTTTAGCCGCGCGCTGACGCGCGCGACGCTTTGATTTGCGTTCGCCCATAGCTACCTCCCGCGAAAACTTGTGAATACGCTAGTGAATAGCGCACTATGCACGTGTATTCGCAAGCGAATAGCGTTCAAGGCTAGGCAGATCTTACCCCGTGCCCGAGTAGATCGCGGAGCATACCTAAGCGCGATTGTCGCCCCGGCCCGGGGGCCGCGAGACTAAACGCACACCTAGGTCAACCGACCTACTCGAAATGTCAACCACCTAACGCAACGTGGCTCGCGTGGAAGCGCCTTAAGCGCTCCCCTAGTTGTGGAAAGCCGCATTTAGCGGAGAGCGAACTAACCCGCCGGCTTTATGCCGATCCGCTTTCGCTCCATCTACTAATCACCATGCCTAGATACCTCTCGTCTGTTACAGTCCTAGAGAGACATAAGATCCATTATAGGACACTTGACACGTAGTTAGAACTACGTTATTTTTTTATAGCTCGCTAGCGATTGGCGCTAGTGGGAAGCGCTAGCGAGCTAAGTGAAAATGAAAATGAAAACCAAGATCAATA
>Ga0114919_10004894_pt1 | contig 10729 bp, 5 predicted proteins | sample BlataG_FD_88682 | JGI IMG/M metagenome (GOLD analysis project Ga0114919, IMG submission 88682) | Deep subsurface microbial communities from Black Sea to uncover new lineages of life (NeLLi) - Black_00105 metaG | ecosystem: Environmental > Aquatic > Marine > Oceanic > Sediment | place: Atlantic...
GGTGACAGTGCAAAATTCTTAATGTTCTTCGATACGTCCTTTAGCTTGGTTCGCACTTCAGGCAAATCCGCCGGCACTTGAATGGCGATTGGCCGCGAAGTTTCACTGGCTAAATCCAGCAAGAGAAGCTTACCGGCATTCTCAAATATGATGGCATAAAGCCCGACACTCGGCCATTTCACGTCGTATTCGGCAAACTTGGTGACCTGCCGTGTTTCTTGGGTACCCAGGTCATAGGCCCAGATATTGAGCTTCTTGCGCTCGTCCCGGTCGGATAGAAAATAGATAGTGTTCTCGTGCCACATCGGCACAGCATCGGTTCCTTCGAAGTCTGTGAATTTTTCTGACGCGTTATTGTTGAAATCGTACAGCCACAGGTCGCTGGCCATCCCGCCGCGGTAGCGCTTCCATGTTCGAAACTCTCGAGAAATGAATTGAAACGCAATACGGTCGCCGTCCGGACTGAAGCTCGCCAACTCACCATAGGGCAAAGCAAGCGTCTCCGGCATACCGCCCTCAATTGATTGTTTGAAGAAACGATTGAAACGACGTGATGGACTGACCATTCCCGAACGATACAGAATATCCCTTCCGTCCGGGTACCACTCCACTACCAAATCGTCAGCCGGATGATGCGTCAACCGTTTTGGCGTGCCGCCTTCCGCTGACATAACATAAACGTCGGTGTTACCATCATAGTTACCGCTGAAAGCAATGGTTTGACCATCAGGTGAAAACTTCGGAAATAGTTCCTGTCCCTTTGGCGAGCTCAGCTTACGTGCCGGCCCTCCGTCCTTGGAGACAGTCCACAGGTCACCGGCATACACAAATACGATTTCTTCTGCGCTCACATCCGGGAAACGCAGCATACGTGCGTCCGGCGTTTCGATACGCGCCGGCTGTGCAGCGGCAAATGCTGTCGATAAATATAATAGAATTCCACTCAAAATCAGCAAACGTTTCATAATAATCACCTCATTTTTTTGCATAGCAAAACAGCTCATTATCAAGCATCGAGCATCGAGAAAGACATTTTACAGATGCCAGCCGCTGCGCATAGGCCTGGCCAGCATACGGTTGGCCTCGCTGTCGCCGGCGATTTGCTCCCGCCGCGGGTCCCACTTCAGTTTTCGTCCCGTCAGCAGGGCGATGTTAACCAAATGGCATATGGTAGCTGTTCGATGACCGACCTCCGCCGGCGCCACCGGCTGCTCACGCGTTTTGACGGCATTGATAAAATCCTGATGGTGTCCCGGACTGCGGCCCAGGTGAATCTCATCAGAACCAATAACCTCACGAAGCAAAGAAGCCGGCTCGGCTTCGAGACGTCCTCCGTGGATATGGATAAAAATCCAGCCCTCGGTCCCCTCGAACTTCACGCCTCGAGTGCCTTTGCTTTCGCCAATCAACCTCACACCGTTAGCGTACTTGCATTCAAATTGAAATTTCATAAACGTATCGAATAGACCATTATCAGGGGCCCAGCCCCGGCCGACCATCTCAATCGGGCCGGTGTCATCTGTGCCGTTACCAAGTTGCACAAGGTCGATAACGTGCGCGCCCCGGTCGGTCATTTCACCACCGCCATATTCCAGTTGGTACCGCCAGTAAAAATGGCAGCGTTTCTCCGTATAAGGCACCCACGGCGTGTGACCAAGCCAAAAATCGTAATCAAATCCATCCGGTATCGGCATAACCGGCTGCGGTGGGATGGGGCCCTCGTGACTGACCGGCAGGTTGACACGAATGGTATGCACTTTGCCAATCCGCCCATTGCGAACCAGCTCACATGCAAAACGAACACTGTGATTCGCACGTTCCTGGCTGCCGGTCTGCAGCACACGACCGTATCGCTTCACCGCCTCACATACCGCCCGGCCCTCCGCAATCGTATTCGTCAATGGCTTTTCACAATAAATATCTTTGCCCGCTTTCGCCGCCGCAATCGAAATCAGCCCGTGCCAGTGGTCCGGGGTACAAACCGTTACCGCGTCAATGTCATCGCGGGCAAGCAGCTCGCGAAAATCATTGTAGGCGGCGCAGCCCTTATACGTACCTGCCGGTTTTTGCTCGGCATAGTAGCTTTCCACAACCCGCCGGGCGGGCTCGCGCCCAAGCGTCCGCCCTTTCCTGGTATGGTTAGTCTCGACATGGCAAACGGCAACCACCTGAACAGCAGATTTACCCACGAAACCACGCACATTCGATGCGCCCATAAAACCGCGCATGTTGTTTGTCCCCATTCCGCCCATCCCGATACAGCCCATCACGATTCGGTTGCTGGGAGCAACACTGCCGGCCTTGCCTAAAGCACAAGAGGGAACAAAATAGGGAAAACCTGCAGCGCCTGCGGCAGCAACCGCAGCGCATCTTAGAAACCCTCGACGGTCGATATTATTTTTATCAATCACAGATAAACCTCCTTGAAATAAACCTGGATTTCCCATACAACTCTTGCTCAACTGTGCAGCAAGCTGACTGCATCCACCTTAATCACTCCTCCACAGAATACCGAATCTCAGTTAAAAAATCAACGCTTTGCCTTATCCGGCTTTTTGGAGGCCTTCTTTTCCAGCCCTCCACCGTAGTAGGGGTAGTTGTCGAAAACATCTCCATTTCCCAGGACGCGAGGGTCTTTCGTAGCAGTCAGTTCGGCCATCAGGGCAGCGGCCAGCTTACCTTTCACCTCGGCATACTCGGCCTTGTCGGCAACATTATACAGTTGACCCGGGTCTTGCCCCAGGTCGTACAGCTCCTCCGCAGGGCGCTTTCCGAAGGCCAGTTCAAACAGTTTCTTAACCTTCGGGTCGTCACGGTGGGCCAGCATATAAGCCTTCGTGGGCGAGGCATCGATATCTCGGTAACCATAGAACGTCCCAAGCGGCTTATGTATAACAATCTCCGTAGGTTCAGCGTAACCTTTGGGAGCGCCGCCAGGCCAGCGGTCCGGCTTGAAGTTGCGAACGTACAGAAAATCATACGTCCGTATCGCCCGCATCGGATAGCCATCCATACCCGTTTCCTGGCCGGGCACATGTCGTTCCCTGCCGGTGAAAACCTTATCGCGTTTCGGGTCCACACGTCCGCTTCTGCCTGACAGCAGTATATCCAAAAAGCTCCTCGCCGTCATATCCGCGGTGGGCTTTAGCCCCGCAGCTTCCAGAAACGTCGGCGCCAGACCCACCAGACTGACGAAATCCTCCAAAACCCGGCCGCCCTTGACCCCGTCACCCCAGCGGACAGCAAGCGGAACTTTCGTACCGCAGTCGTACAGGTTGGTTTTGCACCGGGGGAAAGGCAGGCCATTATCACCGGAGATTACCACAAGTGTGTTGTCCAGTTCACCATTTTCTTCCAGAATCTTCAGCATCTCACCGACTTCGGTATCGAAACGCTGAACCTCCCAGTAATAATCGCAGATGTCCGTGCGGACCTCTTCGCAATCCGGCAGGCAAGGCGGGATAGAGACATCCTCAAGTTTCATCCCGCTCTTGATGCCGGACTGCCACTCGTATCTCCGGTGCGGGTCTTGGCTGCCGAACCAGAAGCAAAACGGTTTGTCATCAGGCCGGGCTTTCAGGAACTGCTCGAAGTTTACATACTCCGGCCCCGCAGGGTTGCGCGTTCGTCCGCCCACCTCGTAGTTGCCGGGAGCCCAGCCCTTGCGTGTAAATCCCACGTGATAACCGGCCCGCTCCAGCAAATCAGGATACACATCGAACTTCGCCGGCAGCGTGCCCCAGAGGTTGGCGCCTTCCTCCAGCCGCCAGTGATGCTGCCCGGTCAGAATCGCACCGCGAGACGGCGTGCACGAGGGGGCTGAAACAAAGGCGTTCTCAAATAACACTCCTTCGCGAGCGACTCGGTCGAACGTCGGCGTCTTGAGGACCTTGTCCTCAATGTTGTTTCCCTGCGGCCAGGACCAGTCATCCGCAAACGCAAAGAGAATATTCGGCCGCCTCTTCCGCCTCCGGCCGGATGCCCCCAATACGAAACCTCCCGGACCCGCCGCTCCTAACAACCCTAATGTGCCACAGCCTACCCTCCTCATAAAATTGCGGCGATTCATTTTAATCATCTTCTTTTTTCCTTCTATTGAACTTTGTCTTGTTAATCGAACCCAGCGTGGCACACTCAAACTTCTTTGGCGAGGTGTTCTTAAGGCTAAAACGTCCGTTCCTCTGAGTCTATCAGTTTCATTTGTTTTACACCAGACCAATAGTCTGGCCGCCTCCATCCCTGAAGAAGCATAGCATTTCATTTCGCTTTACGTTGAATTTTTTAGCAGGATTATAAATGCAATAATTATTTCGCCAGCATGTCCTTATAGTCGGCACAAAATTCCTTTCTCTGACAATCCCTGCAATGTTTTCCTCTCCAGATATTGTCGAACTGTTCCATTGTCCTGTTGACAAGTTCCTTTTCAGTGCTAATTATACCGGACTCGAAATTTCTTCTGCCGGCCGTCTTTGCACCCATCCCCGCACCGGTAAGATTAGCACTACCTGTATAGGCGAATTGCCCGTCAATGATTACAGACTTTAAGTGAACCCTCGGACACAAGATTCTTTCAATACCATTTATCAGGTTAGGGTACCTGTCAAAATCCTTTCTGAATGCTGGGCCGGGTTCTTTCGCATGCAGCAACCTTATTTCAACATCCTTCGCCACTAAATCAGAAAGTATCTCAAGAAAGGGGACCATTCGTCCACGCTTATCGACATACAGGTCCTTCAAATCAGCAGTTGCCAGCCAGAGGAACTTATTAGTTTTAGGAACACGCGCACAGATAACTTTTTCGTATATGTCTCTGTCTGTAATAAATTCAAGCATCTTCTGCAGCCCTCGCCCGTGGCTGTTTCACCGACCCGCTCAGTCAGTAGATTTGGCCGGCCGGTTCCATTACTTTATCATCTATTGAACCTTTTCCGGCCTCCAATCATTCGGCCTTGGATAGTCCTGATTTTCACTGTTCATTCGGTGCTAACTGCACTAATGTATCAGTATCGAAATCCCAGCATAAATCTCTGTCCACTCCTTCCCAGTCACCACGAAGTAACTCCTTATCACCGTCAAAAATGACATAAGAAGCATCTGCACTGTACAAGCGTAAATCGCAAAACTTCTGTGTTGCTTCTCCGCTTAGGCCAGCATACATTATGATTAGACTTTGGGAATCACGGGGGTTTTCAACAATCTGGGCAGCTCCCTGCGTTGGTTGCTCATAAGTTGTTCCTTGCCAGGTGAACCTAGCGTCATTGAACTTTATGGGGAAAATATCCTTAAACTCTTGAGCGATCTTATTGGTTTCGGGTCGACCAAAGAGAATGACACACTTGGTTTTCAGGTCCGCTTCATTCACATCACTATCGGCCTTGATTATCTCGTTGCCCAATCCGAGCCGGTCATCGTTGAAACGCTCAGCAGCAGTTTTGTTTGCTTCAGCCCCCTTTAAGGTTCCATAAACAATAATTAGTTCAGGATAAACATCCCAAAACCACGAAAGGCGTGGAGGCATCCCTTGAATCTTGAGAATCTCACAGTCAGGATCAACTATAAGTTTTTGTGGTTCATTTTGTGTGCCGAAATAGAAATCTACTGCCTTGCTGTCAACATAAAGTTTCTGAATTTCTCTGCCGTTTTTCGTATCGATAGCGAGTTCAATCGGCAGGCGGAAGGCAGTGTCGCCTGATTGCAGAAGACGTCCCTGGACATGCCAGTCCTTTTTGTCTTTTCTAACAGCAACCTTTTCCAATTTAAGTCGGGGTAGGTCCGTACTATTCACCCATTGGTTGAAAAACCAATCCAAGGGTTCTCCATAAACATCCTCAGCAAGTTTTCGGAAACGACTTGTTGATACCGCTTGATTGGATTTCTGTCGTAAATCCAGATATGTCTTGACAAGCTTAAAGAACCTTTCATCACCCAATTGTCTACGCAACATATGGCAGACGAAAGCTTCCATATCATCCTTGGCACGTGGATAATCATTATAGAATTGCTCTAAATTCAAATTGTCTGGCAAGGAACTTCGTGCCAAACGAGAGGGCCAACTTAAAACTTCTTTACGCCAATTTCTAAGATTTTTCTCTACATCCTCTTTTGGGAAAGTGTTTTCACCATAGCCAGCCAGTCCGTCGGCTGGGAATGGATCTGCATGGTGGAGAATTTTCGCCTTTGCTATGCGGATCTTGGCAATGTTCCAGACGCCTGTAAATAATATATCTGCTCTTCCATTATTAAGCAGAACCCACCCAACACCATAACCGTCGCTTCGTTTTTGTGGAGCATGTGGACCTATTTTGACATCCCGTCCCTTGTTCATAATCACTTTGTTATTGCTTAAATGACCGAACATGCCCCACGTGGGGTCCACAGGAATCCATCCGTAGTTCGGAACGTAGAACTCAGTCCACATGTGAAACCTCACCGCCATGTAGTGCTGAGCAGCAGCCAATCCATCTGGTGATATCTCAAGCTCAAGTGGGTGGAAGAGCTTCAAGTCTTCCTCCTTAATCCAGGCGCGCCAACCAACCAATCCACCGGCCGCTCTTGTTGGTATTCGCACCGCACGGCACAAAGCAATAAATAGTGCACTGTGTTGTCCGCAAGCGCCCTCGTAGTGCTCCTCACCTGTCTTCTTGTCTATAACAGGAAAATCCAAGAGGCACTTAATTCCTCTGCCTCTCTCCAAATCATGAACCTTAAATCGCATCTTCTTTCTGACAAATTCGAATATCCGCTTCGCCTGCAGGTAGGGGTTTGTTTCATCTCCGATGGCCTCCCGTGCCAGTTCTTCTATCTTCGGAGTAATGCTAACAGTATGGGTGCTTCGCGTGTAAAGAGCATACTCTTTACTCGTTTTGTCATAGGGGCCTATCCGTTCAGGGTCTACCTCTGCGTGAATCTCATAACTTTCCAGGCGAAATTTGATGTCCACCTTGTAGGAAGGCTTTTCAGGCCCCTTGCCGAAGTCCCAGAATAACATTCGATTGCCATGCTCCGGATCTTCATACTCGGCATGGGGTGCTGGCTCAACAGAAATAATCTTGACCGCCTTCTGGCAATCCCACTCTCGCGGGATGGGTATCCACAGCTTAAGGTCCTTGGCTCTGTCGATCTTATTCGGGTCGGGAACCAACTCAAAGGAGTAGTCAACGTTATACACCCGCGGATTCCTGTAAATCACACCGGCTGCGGATGGGCGGTTCCATTGCTCTATCATTTGTTGAATTTTATCTGGATTCCAATTTTTCGGCTTTGGATAGTCCTGGTTCGCTTCCAGTTCCTCAATGGACGGCGTCTTCGACGGCACGCCGTCGGGCGGCACCTCGGCGCCGCTAATCCACACTAACGAGTTGAGTAGAAGTTTGCGAAAGTCGTTGTGCGCCCAGCTCCAGTGCCAGTGTCCGCCGGTAAAGCCGAAGCCGCGCCCACCGTCTGACCGCTGGTACGCCCACGCCACGTGCTCCGGCATACCCATCCTCGCGCGGACGTGCTGATTGCCGCTGTGAGGTCCATCCCCTCTCTCACGTGTGCTGTCAGGCGGTATAGCGGTGAGTATCGGCGTTACGTCCTGCATATCCTTAACGAAGCGCATGTGATAGTACCACTCATCATTTATCGCAAAGGGCTTGACGCCACGGGTAATCGGATGCTCCGGCAACTGCGCAAAATCAGCGACCCAGTGTGGGTTGACCGACCAGAACGTCTCAAAGTACCCGCCAATCCAGCCGAGCAGGTAATTGCCCTCCTTACCCTTGGGCAACTCGACCGCGTAGTGGATGCAGGCCATACCCACACCATTCTTCATCAGCTCATCCACCTCCTTGAGGTGTCGCATGACCACGTGTCCGCCGTCACCATCGCAGTAGAGCGCGACCGCATCGGCGTTGTCGAAGGCGGTGGGGTCGCTGGGCCAGCCGTCGCGGTACACCGCCGCATAAATGTCGGGCATGTTCTCGTTCAGCAGTTTCGCCAGCAGTAAGCAGCCGGCATTGTGCTCGTGCGCACCGTAACCGTGGCTGGGTGGCCCGGCAACCAAAACTATCTTCTTCCTATCGGACATCTTCAGCCGCTTAAGGACGATGTCCTTGAACTGGACCGTCATCGGTGGTCCTACATGCAGTTGCAACGCCAGCACGCCCGAGAGTTCTCGCTCTTGCTTGTCGTTGTCGATTACCTCCGCCGTGACCTTACCGTTAATCTTCAGAACTATGTGACCGCCGCGGGCGATGATGTGATAGTCGTTCCAGTCGTCCTTTTTGATATTCGCCCACAGGGCATTCGGGTCCCCAATCGACGTGTGTGTCATCCTGCCGTCCGAGCTGATAACGGTCTTCTGACCCCGCTGGGCAAGAAGCTTGCGACCACGCTCGTCGTAAAGCACCCCTGTCCATCGACCTGCAAGGTCGATGTCCGCCTGGTAGCCAACGACATGGCCATCCTTTTCGACCCGGCTGCGGAACTGAATGCCCGAGTTGGCCTTGGCCGTTCCACTAATGCGGTACTTCAGCTTCAGCTCGAAGTCGTCTAATTCTCCCAAGTGCCAGACGAGAAACTGGTTGGCCTTTACCGGATGCTGCTCCGTGCTTCGAGCGGTAATCGCTCCCTCCTCGACCGACCAGTAGCCCATCTCCGGTGCCTTCCAGCCCTCAAGCGTCTTGCCGTCGAAAATCGGCTTAAAACCCGCCTCCTCAGCGACAGCAGCACCAACGATGGCCTGCCGTTTTGCAGATTCAGCGTAAAATAGTAACCCCACAAAACCCAACAGACAGACAAATGTAATCAGAACAAATCGCAAGTAAATCGTACGCATAATATTTTCTCCCTTGAAAATGATAGGGACCCCATTTTACCACATTCTGCAAAATGGGAACCCACATAAAAATGCCGTTATGTCGGCGTGCCTACGCCGCGCCTTCCCACTGTTCTTTGACGAACTTCAATCCCTCGATATAAACCTCTTCGGCGCTGGGAAAAAAATCTCGCCAGACGCGGGTCGCAGCGGCCAGGTCCGGCAGTGCCCGCCCAAAAGCCTCAATCACCAGCCATCCGTCGTAACCACCCGACCGCAGCGCCCTGAACGTCCCAGGCCAGTCGATGTGACCCTTGCCCGGCGTGCCCCGGTCGTTCTCACTGATGTGAACGTGCTTGATGACGTCGATGTGCCGACCGACACAGCTGACAGGGTCCTTTTCTTCAATGTTGGCGTGGAAGCTGTCGAACAGGACACCGAAGTTGGGCCGGTTGACACGATGGACGTAGTCCGCTGCGTCAGCCATTGTGTTGAGCAAATAGCACTCGAAGCGATTGAGGTATTCCACGGCCAGTGTGAGGTTGGCCGCAGCAGCAAGGTCAGCGGCCTGACGGTGCACCTCGACAGCCCGTTGCTTTTCCTCCTCGGTAGGGCCCTCGCCGCTGAAAACACCAAGCGGCTGGTAAAACGGCCCGCACAGCACGCCGCTGCCCAGCGCCGACGAGCAATCAATCGCCCACTTGAGGTATTTCAACGCTCCCTCACGGTGACCGGTATCGGCACTAACCGGGCTGCGCTCCTCGTCTGGAATGACCGTCACGGATGTGCAGCCCAGTCCATTGTCCCTGATTGCCTTGCCAACCTTCTCAAAGTGCGAGGCCTCTCCCTCAAAAACAGGGACCTCGACTCCGTCATAGCCGACCTTCTTGAGCGTCTCCAAAAGACGAAGATGCTCTTCGGTAACGTGCGTGGTCCACAACAGCATATTAAATCCGACTTTCATTAGATTCTCTCCTTCTACTTAATTCAGAAACTGGTATCGATTCATATTCGTTTTTGTGGCAATAACAAACCTCCTTGAAACTAAAGTATTTACAAATGCCACGGACTACGCATAGCGCGCGAGAGCATCCTGTTGGCTCGGCTATCGTTGACGAATCGCTCTCTGTCAGGGTCCCATCGCAGCTTTCTGCCGAGAATCATAGAGATGTTGCCGATATGAGATATCGTAAAGCTACGATGGCCCATCTCGGCCGGATAGTAACACGGCTTTCGCGATTTCACACAGTCAAGGAAATTGCGTTGCTCGCCACCCCGACAGGTGTACAGATGAGTTTCGTTCGGACCTATAGCCGACGCCGACACGGATTTAGGTTTCGCCTCCAATCGTGCCCTCCAGCCAAAATTACCGACCCATCCTTCACTTCCCTCGAAACGGATGCCAAGTGTGCCGGATGAAACTATCAGCTTGACCCCGTTGGCATATTTGTATTCGATGTGGTATTCTTTCGCGGTATTATAGAGCCCTTCCCTGCAGAACACTCCCTTTCCCTCGACTTCCACAGGACCGGTCAGGTCGGTGTCGTTTCCCCATTGCGCGATGTTGATAAGGTGGGCGCCCCAGTCGGTCAGCTGCCCGCCGGAATAATCAAGTATCCAGCGAAAGTTACCATGACAGCGGCCCCTGGTATATGGTGACCACGGCGCCGGACCCAGCCACATATCATAATCGAAACCTCTCGGCACAGGCATCGGCTTAGGATTGCCCGGTGTATGCGGCCCACTCGGCAATCCCACCCGAATCGTGTGGACACTGCCAATTCGTCCGTTGCGAACCAGCTCACACATACGGTGGTACACGTACACAGAGCGGTTTTCCGAAGCCGTCTGAAAAATGCGACCGTAACGATTAATCGTGTCACTAAGAGCTCGGCCCTCGTGAACGGTTAGCGTTGGCTTTTCACAAAAAAC
>Ga0114919_10004895_pt1 | contig 10729 bp, 27 predicted proteins | sample BlataG_FD_88682 | JGI IMG/M metagenome (GOLD analysis project Ga0114919, IMG submission 88682) | Deep subsurface microbial communities from Black Sea to uncover new lineages of life (NeLLi) - Black_00105 metaG | ecosystem: Environmental > Aquatic > Marine > Oceanic > Sediment | place: Atlantic...
GTAATTCTTTCAACTCACTTAAATTAAATTCTTTAGGAGCATCTTTAAGCTTGATTTTCATACCCCTTTCTCTTATATCTTCTATTGCTTCTGGCAAATTAAATTCTTTTTCTGTCATATTAATTTATCTCCTGCATCATTTATCAAATCCTGCCTCTAAATCTTCCCTCAGCCACTCTAATGTTCTCAACCAGGGAAACTGTTTTTTTGTTTTTTTTAATACAAGTAAAAGATCTGTGTCTTGTTTTGCTTGTTCAATATTGTTATTTATCATTGCCATTACAAAACCCCACAAATATCCTAATTCTTCCTTTGTAAGCTTAAGATATATCTCTTTTTTCATTTTGATTATTCTCCAAATATCCTGTATTCTTGTTTATTATGAGTTTTCATATATTTTTCTGCAAGTTCTCTTTTTAGAAAAACCTTTATTGGTTTCCACTTATATTCTCCTTGCTTCCTGCGTTCAATTACATATCTTTCCATTTTCTTTATATCTTTCATTGGTTCGTGTATCCTATTCATAAATTCTTTATTCATAAATCCTTTTTCCATTTTATCTTGTTCCATCATATTGATTTACAACTTTACTCCAGTCTCCATCCCAACCATGTCTAAAATCCCATTCATCAGCCATAGCATCATTAACAACTTCTCTTTCAATATCTTCTAAATTAAATTGTTTTTTCATCTTCAACTAATTTTCCTCCTGCTCTTTAGCCCTTTTTCCTTTCTTCTTTATGTTTAGCATTTATATGAGTCTCAATATTATAAGCAACTTGATTTGCAGTAGAACCAATAACTTCTTTTTTACAATAAGGACAATAACCAACTACTTCCTCTTTTTCAACTTTTCTTTTTTTAATTTTTTCCATCTTCAATCCTCACCTTCTCTAAAACTCCACATTTATTTTTCTTAATATCACAAATTAAAACTTTTCCCTCTCCAAAATAATCAACAATATTTCCTAAGTTCTTTTCATCAATAATAATCTCTCCTACTTGGTATTGTTTGGGTTGGTTTTCTTTGGATTCAGAAAGATCAGAAAGAATATTAAATATCATAAATCCTACTGCAATTAAAATTACAATAATTATTAACATCCAAGTTTCGTATTTCATTTTTTCAACATCCTATAATAATAATTAATCATACTATACACTATAGACTATAATATATAAACCTTTCTATTTAATCTTATAGTTCGCACAAGATAGAATGTGAGAACGTTTGGATTTGAAGTTGTGAAAAATTAACCACTAAAAAATTAAAACCAACATTTATAAACAAAAGAGCTTTTGTTTTTTAACGAGAGGTTGATAATATGACTGATGACAAAATTTTTAGGACATTAGAATTCTTTAAAGATAATGGGAAAAAAATCCATATTAACATAATAGCTGGTGGTGATAAAGGTTTATTCAGAAATGGTTTTGTCCTTGATGTTTCTAAATCTAAAAAGATTTTTGTTTTTGTTGATGATGTCTTAGGTGAAAGGCCTTATCTATTTGAAGAAGTAGATGTTAATTCTATTGTTCCTTATACAGAAAAGGAAGGGAAGGGGTGATGAGGTGTGAGAATGGATAGAACAATTAAAAAAAAAGAGGCAAAATGGATTAGTGATAAAATCACTCTTGATAAGCATTATAATAAAATAAAAAAAGATGATAATGGATTCTTTCATAAGATTGATAGGCAAAGTGCAGAAAATTATATGAGGGTTAGTTTAGAAAATGCAGATAGATGGGTTGAAGAACAAAATAGAAAAATTAAGGAAGAAAAGAAGGAAGAAGAGTGTGATGCTGAAATCAATGAATTAAAACTAAAACAAATAATCAAAAAAAACTATTGGGTTATTAAAGAAATACTTGAAAAATATATGGATATGAAACCTGACTATTATACTTTAACTTCACTCTGGATTTGTGGAACTTATTTACATAAAAATTTCTATACTTATCCTTATTTGTTTTTTAATGCTATGAGGGGAAGTGGAAAAAGCAGGATTCTTGAATTAATTGCTGAACTAAGCAAAGATGGTATTTTTACTAAAGCTCCAACAGAAGCAGTATTATTCAGAACAACAGGAACACTAAGCATTGATGAATTTGAAAGAGTTAGTTATAAAGAAAAAATAGGGGTTAGAGAGCTGTTAAATTCTGCATATAAAAAGGGCATTAAGATTATGAGGATGAAAAAAAAGAAAGTTGATAAACAAGAAGAGCAGGTAGTTGAGGAATTTGAACCATATAGACCTATTGTTATGGCTAATATCTGGGGAATGGAAGAAGTTTTAGGTGATAGATGTATAACTTTAATCTTAGAAAAAAGTAATGATTTAATCAAAACTCGCTTAGTTCAGGACTATCAAACAAACGAAATCATCCAAAATACTAAGAAAAACCTAAATGTATGTAGTTTGTGTAATGTAGTTTATCAAAAAAACATCTATAAACAGTGGAATAACTACATTATTGACAAATACAATACTACACTAACTACACAAACCTACATTACTACACATACTACACAAACTACACAACACCTTTCAAATACAATAAAGTTAAATAAATTATTTAATAAAATTGATGAAAGTAAGCTTTCTGGGAGAAATTTAGAGTTATTTTTACCTTTATATTTTATTGCTTTTAATATAGATGATTTTATATTAGATGATATAATTAGAATTTCAAAAGAAATATCTCAAGAAAGATTGCATGAAGAAGAAACTGAAAGCAAAGATATTTTATTATATGATTTTATCTCACAAAAACCAGAAACAAGAGATTTTAAATTTGTTAAAGAACTAACTGCTGAATTCAAACAATTTATAGATGAAGATGATGTTTGGATTAATACGAAATGGATGGGAAGAGCTTTAAAAAGATTGGATTTAGTTGTTGATAAAAGGAGAAAAACAAAAGGTGTTGAAGTTACTTTAAATGTTAAAAAGGCAGGTAAGAAAATTAAGATGTTTAGAAAATGAAAAATGCCACCAAAAACTAAAATCTGCATATTTTGTAATGAATTATTTGTTCCAGATAAAAAAGAAGAATATTGCAATGAATGTTGTGTTTTAAGGGAAGAGGTAGATAAACATCCAGTGGAGGAAGAAATATGAAAACCCTCTCAAAAACCCCTAAAATACTTGAATTAAGGGTATCTGACAACATTCTTTTAGTAGTTATGATAGTTTGTATCCTAATTGGAGGGTTTGCCATAGGAATGCTTTATAATGACATTCCTTTTAGTCTTTCTTCTAAAATAGAAATAAAGGATTATTCTGAATGTAATAATCTCTCTCTGGAAGATACTGCATATTGTTTAAGAGATTATGTTAAAACCTTTTATAATTTTACTAACAGAGATGAAAGAATATATACAGGAAATCAGGGAAGCTTAGAAGATGTAAAAGCAAATGGAGGAGATTGCTTTGATTATTCAAATATTTATAAAGGATATGCAGATAAATTAGGATTTGGAGCAAAAACTGAAACTATTTTTCCAGAACCTAAAGGAGAGGGTCATAGATTTACATTTATATGGGATTGGGATAAAGAAATAAACATAGTTAATGGATATTGTATCTTAGATGGATTAACTGTAAATTGTTATGATCTTGAACAAAATGATACTCAACAAAATAAAAATTAGCAGGTCAGGTTTAAGGTAACCTCCTTTCTCCTGTTGTTCAGGGGTTTTAGAGTATTCCTGTTAGTAACTCTAATCTTTTTTAAGACTCCTTATTTTGTTTGAGGATAAGAGGAGTTAATATGCCACTCCTCTTGTTTAAAGAAAATGGAAAAACAAAAACTACCTAAAAAAATGGCTCGTAAGCAAACAATCAGAGAGTATATGTTAAATATAAAAAAAGGGAAGGAACTTCCTCCAATAAATAATATTGAGGAGTTGCTTAAATCAAGAAGAAAAAATCCAGTAGCAACTCTCAAACTTATTAAAGATATGGCAAGAAGAATTAAAGAATTAGAGAGGAAGTTCAAATGAGTATCGCCATTTTAAAAACTCAAGCAAAATCAAAGATTTTGTCTCCTAATATAGATTTAGAGATTACGCAGCAAGTTGCTCCATCCAAATTTGAGCAAAGCTCAAACTTCTCTAAATCCCTAATTGTGTTAAATAAATTAAAAATGCTCCAAGTTGAAAAACTAAAAGAAAATGAAATTAGCAATTTATGTTAGAGTAAGTAGAAGAGATTTAAAACCAGAGAATCAAGAGATACAATTAATTGAACATTGTAAAAATAAGAATTGGGAATATGAAATATTTAGGGAAGTAGAATCAACAAGAAAAACCAGACCTATTAAAGAAGAAGTATTAAAATTAATAAGGCATGGAAAATTTGATGGAGTTCTAATTTGGAAACTTGACAGATGGGCAAGAAGTCTGCAGGAATTAATAATGAATATTAAAGAAATAACAGATAGAGGAAAACAATTTATAGTTATGACTCAACCCTTTGATACTACTTCAGCTTCTGGAATGTTTCTTATGCAAATCTTAGGAGCTTTTGCAGAATTTGAAAGAGAAATTATTAGAGAAAGAACAATAGCAGGATTAGATAGGGCAAGGAAAAAAGGAATAAAATTAGGCAGACCAAAAAAAGCTATAAAAAAGAAGGGGAGGATTTATGTGTTGCAGGAGGATAAGAAATAAACGGGCGTTTTAAGGATGGAAAATAAAAAAGAAACTTGTAATAAATGCAAAAAAGAAACTAATGACTTTTTTACTATTTTAAATCTTTTTGGATTTAGGAAAGATGGTATTTATTGTAGAAAATGTTATATGAAACTTAAAGAAGATGAAAGAAGGGATGAAAAATGAACTATAAATCTATACACGAAATAAACTGGGAAAAAGTAAAAGAAATTAAGAATACTAAAATAAAATTTAAGGAGATTTATATTAATAAAAAGTTTTCAGATAAAAATGATTAAACTAATAATAATCCTTATAGGAGCAGTGGTTTTTTATTGGATAATAAAAGCAGCTATGAGAGGAGTAAGAGCAAGAAATTTACAATGAAAACCTTTGCTGTTATTATTATTTTTTTTGTACTTTTGTTTTGGCTAATCAGGACAGCGATAAATGAATGGAAAACTTTAAAGCCAAAAGATATGACAGCTCCTCAAGGAAGCATGTAAATTTCTGGAATTATTTTTTGTTTGCAGATGCAGCTCACATTTTTTAAATTCTCATAATAAGAAATAGGATCATACAAGCATGATGTCCCATTTAACTTAATATAAAATATCATAATCAGAATTAAAATTATCAAAATAGAAATTAAAATTATTAAAAATAAATCTCTCTGCTTTTGTTCCATTATTTTTCTTTTAGATTATCTGTGATTTCCAATAAAGCTTTTCCAATCCCTTCTAGGTTTTGATTTATTTCTTTTAGATTGTTGGTTAAGGTTATTAGATGATTCAAAAGGTAATAACGGAACTCTCCATTGTCCCTCAATATCTGAATTGTCTTTAATGTTTCTTCTGGGGAAATCTTTTTGTCGTCGGTATCCTTGTCCTCTTTCTCCACTTCCTCCTCCTCCTCCTCTTCCTCCTCCTCCTCCTCTAATTCCTCCTCTGAAACTTTCTTCTTCTTCTTGATTTTCTCCATATTCAATACCATTTTTAATTTCACCTCCTTTCAATTCTTTAGGAATATTTTTTCTAATTCTTCTAATTTTCCATAACCACCAGATTAAAATAATTGGAACAATTATTATTAATCCCAACAAAAATAAAATTATAAAAAATTCTAATACTGTTGTCATCTCATCTCAACCTCCTGTTTTCCATCCAGGCCCTCCAGTGCAGATGTTATCTAATTTAGCTATAATCTCATTTGCCTTTTCCATTGTTTCAATCATAATTGTTTTAGACATTTCCATTCCTGAATTTGTTACTCCTGCCAAATCTATCCATTTGTCAAAGAGAAGCCAAGTCATTACTCCTATTATAGCAATATAACCAATTGAAAAAACTAATAAACCATACTGCTGCCAGAAACCTGGCTTGTCATATCTTTCTTTTAATCCTTTTTGAATTTGTGTTCTGGCAAACCTTGCTTCCTGATGAAGCATCTTTGCTCCCATTTTTTTACTTTCCAGATCTAAGTCTGTTGGACGAAAATTAATCCACTCACCATCTGAACGAATAAAATACCAGTACTTTCTTGCACCCATTTGAAGGGTTGGACATGGAAGATATTTTTTATGCCTCATCAAATAAAAAACAGAATCCCCAGATGTTGAAAGTCTAGCTTCCATTGCTCTGTCATATCTTGTTTCTTGAAAGATCCCATTTATTTTTTCAAAGACAACTATTTTTTTATTATACTTTCTTAACCTAATAATAAAAAAAGCAAAAACACCGACGATAAAAAGAAAAAGAATTGCAATTATTCCCCATGCAAAAATATTAAAACCACCCATTCCAAACACTCTAACTTTTGGAATGAAACCTTTTCCAACATCTATAACATCACCTATAATATCTGCCATCAAGTATATGTAAGTATACTACATTTAAAAAGGTTATGTTATTATGAAAGTGATATAATTTTAAAACAGCAATAGGAACATTTAAATACTATTGTATATACTATTACAATACAAAGGAGAATACAAATGTAATAAAATGAATATAGAAAAAGTAAAGAAAACATTTAGAGAAAGGAAAAGTATTGGAATATCAGTTAGAACTTACCCAAAATATTCTAAATGGTTAAGGGATAATGAAGTATCACCAACAGCTCTTTTTAATGAAGCAGTAAAAGAACTGATAGAAAATGAAAATTAAAAAGATAGTAAGAATAATTTTATTGATTTTAATTGGATTTCTTTTTATTCAAAATTTTGATGGCTTATTTCGTATAGATAGTACAAGTTTTTTTATTGGTTATCTATCTGGATATGTTTTACAAATTTTATTAGTTTTATATTTTACTTCATAGTATAATAATAGGTTAACTTATAGTAATAATAAAGGCGGTATATTCGTTCGGCACAATATCCTACCTTAAAAATACCGCAAAAAGTGTAATAAAGTTACACAAAATTACACATTATTACACTTTATGTAACTTTGTGTAATAAAGTTACACATTTTAAGATTAAAGCAAAAGCTAACCAAAATTTCTAAAAAATCAAATAAGAATTAATCACGTAACCAACAATAACGGCGGTTTAAATCTCTCTTTCACAATATCATTAAACCAAAAACAAGTGAATGTAGTAATACATTCACTTCAAAACACATTTTCGGGTGAATGTAGTAATATCATTTAGAGAAGTGTTTGCCTTATCTAATTCATAACCATATTCAAATTTAGTTTCACTATCTACTTCTACTAAATTTATATATGCTATTCCTAAAAGTTTTTTCTTCATATTAAAACTCCTTGAGCAAGTCGTTTATTTGCTATTCTTACATATTCTGGATTTATTTCAAAACCTGTGAATTTTCTGCCTAATTGTTTAGATGCAATTGCTGTTGTGCCTGAACCAATAAAGGGGTCTAAAACTATATCCCCCTCATTTGAAGATGCCTTAATGAGATATTTTATCAATTCAATTGGTTTTTGAGTGGGATGCCCCATATATTCTTTTCCCCCCTGAATTATAGAATAATTCAAAACAGATTTTGGATTTCTTTTTCCTTCATTAATTTGTGTGAATTTTCCAAAATTAGATTTCTTTCCATAAAGTTTCTGCCTTTCTCTTGTTATTTTATAAGGTTCTCCTTCTAATTTTATATCTTCAAAGTTGAAAGAATGATGATTAAATAATTCCTTATCAAATCTATTATCTAATTTGAGAACCTCTTTTAATTTATCATATTCTGGTAGACTAACATTTTGTTTTCTTCCTGTTTCAAAAAATTGATAACCACCCCTATGATACCATTTTTGATTACATAATCCCCCCGTCTTCTTTAAACTCAACCCCAATTTTAATCTCTGTTCTTTAACATATTTTCCAAACCTTTTCCATTTCTCTCTATCATCTTTAATAAAAAATAAAATGTTTTCGTGATATTTTGTATAAATTGTATTTGATAAACTAAATCCCCTATTCTTAACCCAAACTAAATCTTGTCTAAAATCAAATTTATTGTTACTCATCTGTTTATAAACCTCAAATATAAATGGAGTCTGCCCAAAAACATAAACAGAACCAAAATCTTTTAGGATTCTAAACAATTCTTTACTTAGTTTATTCCAATCAATTTCTTTATCCCAATCCAAAGCAAGAACATTATAAGGGGGGTCGGTAATAATTAAATCTATAGAATTATTAGGTATCTTTTTCAAACCTTCTAAACAATCCATACAATAAACTTTATTTATTTCTAACATCTATAATAGGTTAACTTATAGTAATAATAATACCTAAGAGTTCCCACCTTATAAGTTAATTTAGTGGGCGTGCGTGGGTGTTTTAATAGGGGAATATACCTAAAAACACCGAGAACTCTAGTATTCTCAGTATATAAGCCATCATCAATAGATTTAATCATCATTTTCTTTAAACTCCTCTAATGTATAACCTTTCTTTTCTGCTAATGTTTTGTTTTGGTGTATTGTGCTAAAAGAAATACCTAACTTCTTACTAGCAACTTCGTATCTATTGCTCTCTTTTATATTAGCTAGCACTTTCATAACTCTATCTTGCTTATCTGTTAATGGTTTTCTAATCTTTATCTCATCCTCTTCTTTATCTGTTAAACTCTTTTTATTCTTTAACTCTATTGAAATGTTTTTATTTAAATTACTTGTAAAATCATCTCTTTTCTTTTCAAATTGTCTTACACTTTCAACACTAGGATATGGAACATTCCACCAAAATAACTGACGCGATTTATTATTACCTTTATCATCTTTAAAAAATATAAACATCTGTTTTCTATATGGCTCGGTTTTAAAATCACTATACTCTATATATCTAGGTTTTATTTTACACGTTTGATTATTCTTATTTATGCTCATAGTTTCAAAACGTGCGTGAAATAATTTTCTAGTGTTCTTATCTAATAAAGTTTCAAAAGGCGTGCAAAAAAATAAAGTTAAATTTTTATGTCTAAACGTGCTTAACACATAATTGAAAACTTTATTAGCTTTGCTTTGAAATTCCCTAGCGCTTATACTACACTGAAATTCGTCACAAACTATTTTACTCCCTCGCTTTAATTTTCCACTATTAAGTAAATCCATTAATTCATTTAAACTAAAAACAACGTGTTCTCTAACATTAAAAGGCACACCATCCATTTTACTCATTATTTCACAAATACTTATAGCCGATAAACTTTTTCCGCTCCCCGTTTTTCCTACAACCGCAATAAGATTATTTTTATTTTGTTTCATAGTTCGGCTAACCATCCAACGCGCCCAACTATTAGTTTTTGCTTTCCCGCGATAAATATAAACTGCATTAGCCATTATTCCTCATCCCCCTTGTTATCATCCTCAATACCTAACTCATCTTTATCCTCACCATAAACACTACTTTTAAGATAATCGTTTCTTTTGAGTAATAAGTTTAATTCACAAAATAGTTTTTTAGCATACTCAATTTTTTTTGTTATAAAATATTCATCTGGTAATCTTTCTATTTTTTTTAATTTTTTAATTCGTTTTATTTCTTCTTCAAAATCATTCTGCAAATCAAAATCAAAACTATTTATAACTTTAATACATTCTTTATAAACTTCTTCTATCTCTTCATCAAAATAAGGAATTAAAACATAAGCTAAATTCTCAATGGCCTGGATATAAGAAAATCTTGTATCTTCTTGTTCAACTACATTGGTGTATTGTCCTTTTGTTATTTGTCTGGTAGTATCTCTTAATTCCTTGCTGCTTATTTCTAATATTCTTCTGATGTGTGCTAAAACTATCTCACGAAATTCTACCTTTTGTTTGCTTGTTATAAATTGTTCACCTTCCATTTTTAAATTTGTCCTAATTTCAAATCTTTTTTTGATGCTCTAAAATAATTATCCTTTCCAAGTTCTGATAAAATATCTAAAATTATATTCCTTATCTTTTCTTCAGTATCTATGTAACAGATTGTCTGTCCTCTATTTTTATAATTTGTTACATTTTTCTTTCTAACAAATTCATTCTTTAAATTATCAATCCTTTTTTTTATTTTTATAAATTCTGTTTTATTATTTATTAAAGGAAATGAAGTTTGATATAATTCTTCTGCAAGTTTTGATTTTATATAACATCTCATAATATAATCATTACAGCTTATTGATATTTCTGTAAGTTTTGCTAAAATACCATTGACTCTTTCTAAAGTTGATTCAACCATACTAAATGGTATGTTTTCTTCTGTTCTATCTTCAACCATCTTTATCATTATATAAATAAAATACTTTTATTAGATTTTCTATTAATTCATTATAGGATTGATTAGGATGAACTTTTAATTCATCTAATTTTTCTTTTGTTTCTATTTTAATTCTAATATGTTTACTTTTAATTTTATTAGTCATCAGTGTATTTGTGTATACTAAAGATATATATAAGTCTTTTTGTTTTTAATGTAGAGATTGTACACCCTGTATCCAGTGGGGACAGAGAAAGAGGAGAAGTTTTTATGGTTGAAAAAATGAAATATAAAACTTGGATGCTGATTATTTTAGGACTTTTGATTTTCACAGGTTTTTATGTGTTTACTCTCTATAAAATAAATTA
>Ga0114919_10004896_pt1 | contig 10728 bp, 9 predicted proteins | sample BlataG_FD_88682 | JGI IMG/M metagenome (GOLD analysis project Ga0114919, IMG submission 88682) | Deep subsurface microbial communities from Black Sea to uncover new lineages of life (NeLLi) - Black_00105 metaG | ecosystem: Environmental > Aquatic > Marine > Oceanic > Sediment | place: Atlantic...
ATGAAAGCCTATATTGAGGCCATCAAGGCGGCGGAAAAGATGTTCCCCGGACCACCCAAGTAGCTCACTCAGGCCATAATGGATTAATTTAGTCATAAACGTTGATAGTCGGTTGTAAACTCGGCTCATAATTTATGATGTCCGTGTAGAGTTCTGTGCCCCGGATTCATTGGGAATTCTGTAGGTGTTGGTTGCATAATCTGACGGATTGTGCAGTTTTCCAGTCGCTTTTAAGTGCTAAGTAATAAATTCAATCCCGCCTTTGGTAATCCGGCTCAGAAGACGCCGAGAGGCAAAGAGCTAAGATTGCTGGGTCGCTTATTAAGGTTACTTACCCCGGTCAATGAAAAACATAGAACTAAACAGAATGGCTTTTTGTGCAGCTCAAGCTCTCACATCCACGTGTTCAAGCCTATGTTCGTGCAGTGGTAGGCAAAGTTAACTGCGTCTTAAACACGCACCCTGAACGGCAAGAGTTCTATGTTATTGTGTCCCCACAATCCCGATTTCAGTGCTGCACAAAGTAGCGGTTTGTGTGATGCCAAAATCGCCGCTGCACATTGCTGACGTTTCTGCAATTTAGTATTGTGCCCCTGGAATTCCAAAAACCCTCCTGGTGACGAGAGACAACCGCACCGAGGTAATGAGAAAAGTCCTAAACTGGCTAACGGGAGGGGTAAAGTGAGGCCCCTGCTCAGAGATTTAAGGGCGTCTCGTTCTCTACTCCTGAGAAGCGAATAATCAATATATAACCCTTGAATGTTTTACGGGATTTTGGGAACGAGAAGGTGTGCATCATATTTCCCACCAGTGTGAATTATGTGGTCCCCTTTGTTTCGAATGTTATATCGGAATATCGGCCCTCCCGGAAGCATCTTATCCTCAAACCACCAAAAGGCATAACCTTGCACCACGAGACGAAGTTTCTGGCCTGCATGCCAGATCATACCTATGGGCCATATCCCGATTTCAACAGGGACAATCTCCCCGGGTTTGAGGAGCTGCTGTTGACGATGAATAAGATATGGTTCGGAGGGAGTAGACCTTGTCTCATCGAGTTCACGATGCGATACTCTGATTATTCCACGAACGCCGGGATTAGGAAATGTCAATACGTAGGCCGGCAAATCATTACCCTTTTCGTCAAGCTTACTAACATATACGAACAGATCCATGTCGTCCGCTCCGTCGGCCTCGACCCATAAACGGAGCTTCATGTACCCGGTCAACTCGACGTCCTCGTTGAACTGGATGGTAAAGGCAGCTTGCCCTTTTCGGTCATCAGCCCGGTAGCGAGTTGACGATTCCTTTTTAGGCTGCTCAGGTGAAAGGCTATTTGTGCTCGAATCGAGATAGAGTTTTTGGTACTGCGTCCGGGCAAGGGGCCATTCCTTTTCGGGACGGTTTACTACATCTACACCCCCTGGATCGAGAACAGACAGCCGAACGCGAGGTGTGCTTTCCCAGTCATTTTCGATGCCTTTCAGGTAGCGATCGAAAAAGCGGCGCAAGTCTTCTATGTTTTCAGGGTCATAGTAATCGGCCCACTCCTGCGTGTTGTGGACACGAAGCCATTTTTCACGAGAAGATATCCGACGGTAGGCGTCAAAGGTGCCATGAGTATGCAGGGGATTATACGAAGCAACTACGTAGGCCGGGATGTCTATCTTCTCCACGCGGGCAATCTTGTCATTCCAGTAGTCATTCATAAGGGGGTATTTTCGGATCATTGCACTGTTGTCTTGCATACGATTTGGTCCGCATAATATGTGAAAGATCATTTCCTCGAAACCGGCCTCCGGGACACCGCCAATGCAAAGACCATCGCGGTACATGTCATCAAATCCTTCCCAGGGAGCGATAGCGGCCAAGTGAGGAGGCCTTTCTGCTGCAGCAAACCACTGGGAGATGGCAAGCCATGAGTTCCCTGTCATTCCCACTTTGCCATTACACCATTCCCGGCCTGCCACCCACTCAATGAGGTCGTGGACATCCCGCCCCTCAGCAGTTGAAAATTGGAGCATATCCCCCTCGGAGTTGCCTGCACCACGTGCATCAATGTTGATTACGGCATACCCATATTTACACCAGTAGGCAGGGTCAGGGCCTTCAAACTTCGTCATAGGAGAAACCGGTGGCACTCCGGGCATGGGGCCTCCCCCTAAATAAGACACACTTTTTCCGTATGGGCCCCAAGCCACGATAGCGGGTATATTAATGGCTCCTTCAGGACGGTAAATATCAGTATAGAGGATGATGCCATCTCGCATAGGAACCGCAACATCGCGCTCCATGAGAATTCCATTCTTCACAGTTGTACATGGAGCCAAATCAGGATACCTTCCGCCGGACTCCTTTGAAGGTCTTAATTTGCGATAGATCACTTCGATTTCTTCATTTCCATACTGTCTAACTTCAGTTGATGTCTCAGATTCATTGACCATCAATAACCCCTTTATTGATATTGTTTTGTATTATGTCTTGGCAATTATGAATCCAGTTAGCCTCAAATAAAAGACCATATCATAAAATATGTAGCCACTCTAGACCTGTGAAGTCTAATGATAGCGATGATATCAACTCCTATCACTTTTGTTACGACAACCTTGAAATCGTGCTTTGCTCGCTGTAATGATACATTTCAACCAGAATCTTCATGGGCACTGTTTGGTATTCATTAACTCTTCTCTAAACTCTCGCATTTCTTAGACATAGTGGTCCCGTTGTCCTCATTTACGTTGTTCTCGCTCCATCCATGTCTTCCGGAAACTTATTCCACTGATTCAGGTGGTAAAGGCAAGAACTCCCCTGATTTCATTGGATCATAAGGCTCGTAGAGAGCGCCAGCACTTGGCCCCCCTTCCTGATGAAGACCGCTTATGATCGGCCTCTTTACCCAACCCTCATCAAACGGAGTCCTGAAAATAACATACCACTTAAATACACGATATTTCCATTTTACATCTTCTTTTGCGAACGTAATATCATACTTGCCGGCTTGCCACATGGCGGATAATTGGTTCCCCTCTTTAATCGTGTTGCATCCGAAAGAATGCCACATTCCCCTTGCTGTCTTACCATCGTTGCTTACTTCGATAACAGGCGTCATAAGCATATGCAAGCCCAAACTTCCGGGAAATCCATACTTCTTGTGCAAAATACTGAACACTTTCTTAACTCCTTCAATACCATAAAACACGCCGCTATCCGCTAACTCTATTTCCACATTTTGGTCTTTTTGGGCAAACATATCCAAAATCTTGTCAAACCTACCTGACAGCATATAGTGGTTATATCGGCCTTGTAGATTGCAGATGTCCCGGTAATCCTCTAAACGCCTTATCTTTGCTTCTAATTCTTGTTGTGTCATCGCAAACATGCCTCCTTGAACTCAATAATATTCATATTTCCACTGCAACATTGAATGCATCATGGATTGCATGTTTCAGATTGCTCGGCTGGGCACAATCCCCAATCACGTATACATCAGGCGCCAGTTCTTGGAGAGCTTTCACCGCTGTGGTGCGTGGCTTAAATCCCAGTGATAAGATCACGGAATCAGCTAGGATTTCAAACCGGTTCCCCTGCTTCTCTATAACCATAACGCCACCCTTTGTTATTTCCTCCAGTTTAACTTCCATCTTAAATTCAACGCCGTGCTGATGCAGCAGCCCCATTAATCCCAATTTGTTCAGGAAGGGGGCATCTGATGCAATCTCCATCTGGGTAAGCATATCAATAACTGTTATCTTCTTACCCTGCTGTGCTAGGTAGAGGGCAGCTTCGCATCCGGTGAGTCCCGCCCCAGCTACCACTACCGTTTCACCTGCTACTGCTTTCCCCCTGGCTACATCGCCAACCCAGACAACATTAGATTTTTTAACGCCAGGAATGTCTGGAATGATAGGATCGGCACCAATGGCTAGGATAATTACGTCAGGCTTCTTAGCCTTGATGACGTCAGCCGTGGCTTCGGTCGATAGTTTGATTTCTATACTAGGCGTCTTCATGGTCTTTTCTATTAGCCAATCCAAATACTTCTTCATGTCAGCTTTGAAGGGATGTGCCGCGGCAAGGGTGAGCATTCCACCAAGCTTGGCATCCCTTTCATACAAAGTGACCAGATGTCCCCTTGATGAGGCTACTAGGGCAGTTTCCATGCCTGCTGGCCCGCCGCCCACGATAACGACCCTCTTCTTCTTATCGGCCATTCGTATATACGGATACTCTACTTCCCTTCCGATAGCAGGATTGACCGCACAACGGATAGGGTAGAATTGTGCTACCAAGTGAGTACAGAGATTGCAACGAACACAAGGCCTGATATCATCAGTTTTTCCGTGGCGGTATTTATTTACATACTCAGTATCAGCAATGATGGGACGTACCATGGCGACGATATCACATTTCCCCTCAGCGATAATCTTATCAGCCATCTCCATATCAATAGAGCCAACGGCTACTATCGGGACTCTAAGGGCTTTCTTAAATCTTTCCGCATAAGGGACGTTGAGGCCATGAGGAAAGTACGTTGGTTGTATCATGCGAGGAATAGTGATTGGATTTGGAAGAAGTCCCACGGATACATGGAGGAGATCTATCTTATCTTGGATCATTCTGGCAAACTCGATAGTCTCTTCTTCATGCATTCCTTCCGGCACAAGTTCGTCTGCGCTTATCCGATATTCAATAGCCAGTTTGTCACCAACTCTCTTCCGAACGGCATCTAAGACCTCCATGACAAATCTCGCCCTGTTCTGTAGGCTGCCGCCATAGTGATCTGTCCTCTTGTTAGTATAAGGTGATGTGAACTGGCCCAGCATATGTCCGTGAGCACCATGAAGCATCACCATCTCCATTCCCGCGAGCATGCATCTATGGCATGCCTCTGCATAGTGGTCTATCACCATGTCAATCTGTTCCTGTGTCATTTCCTCTTCCCGGTAATCAAGCTTTCTGCCATGCATTTCAGCCCACATCTTTGCCGTCTCTGAAGGCAGTGGTGATGGCGCAATGGGGTTTTTGCCTCCTATGAGCCGTGGCTCAACAAATCTGCCACCGTGATTGAGTTCAATTGATGCTTTGGCCCCGTACCTGTGTATAGCTTCCACCAGTGCACTCAACCCACCAATTACCCTGTCATCGCCGAGGTTCAACTGGTACTCATGGTCCTTGGCATATTCGAAGTCTATGGCAGTGTCACCGATGGTAACGATTCCGGCTCCCCCTCTGGCCAATGACTTATAATATTCAATCAACTCTCTGGTCACAAAACCATCAGGTGTGGTCAAACATGGGATGGCGGGGGAAACTTCGATCCTGTTCTTTACCTCCACATTGCCAAACTTAAACGGTGAAAACACATTTTGATACTTCCTCATGACACAATACTCTCTTCCTTAAATACTGTCATTAGTAAAATTTCTGGCGTTCATCTACTAGCACCAGGTTTTAAGATCCTACCGTATGAGATATATTTCTTTATCAGCTCTTTTACTTTAGCTTGATCTTCTCCAAAAAATCTCCTATGTTTCATGCCTACTTCCTCCATATGTTTAGAAACCCCATATTCGGAAAATCGGGGATGCTGTGCGTCCTCCTCATTCCAGTTTACCTTCATTTTGTCCCCATCCCAGGATATTATGCCATGTATCCAGCATACGGGGCAGTATACATCAGGCAATTTCCCAGGCACCTGTAGTACGTTGCAGTGACAGACCGGGCAAGATACGGCGGTCTCATCACCCACGAATTTCGCTTCTTCAATCGGCTTCATCATTGCCTTGGCAACGTTTCGTCCCAATTCCCTGGCTCGCGCAAGCGCTTTTTCATTCATCAGAACCGAACCGGCCGCGCCAGCACCGTTCACCTGTATCTGGTCCACCACCAAACGGGTATGCTGAACAAAGATATTTACTGTTGTAAGAGCCAACGGAGTCCAGTCGAATTCTCCGCCGCCGACACAAATGATGGCGCCAACCCTTGTTTTCTTAAGAATCCGTAGGTTGCTTAACATAGTTGGCAGTAACCTTTCAGCGATTATCTCGAAGTACCCGTTGGCTCTTAGATGGTACGTCGGAACACTTACTATTAGAGCGCAATCTTCCAGACAGGTCTTTTCCAGAATCCACGGGACATCATCGTCCTTTATTGCACATCTCGGTTCCTTTCCTTGTCCAAATGCCATAGAGCAACTTTCGCAGCCCCTGCACGGCTTTATTTTCAAGTCCATGGCTCGGATTATTTCCGATTCCACTCCGAGTTCCTCCGCGCCCATACAGGCTTCCTTCAAAAGAATCTCAGAGTTGCCGTTCTTTCTTCCACATGACAAACCGATAATCTTCTTCTTGTCTGTTCTCATTTTTGCAGCTCCTTTCCTATTTCAGTTTGTTCTTTAGTGATCATCGTAAAACCCCCTATTCCTTTCCAGCAAAATCACTTCGCCCTTGGCACCTAATGCAGCCCCCCGAAGTCCAGCGTTCTATACACCCGTTTCTCTTGTTCATCTCGGCCCCTAATTTCTCCCTGCTTTGGAATCGATTTCAGGTTGAGCTGAGTAGGATAGATGGGAATGACCCCGCCCCTTTTGCTATGCTCCGCAACAGTGGGACAAGCCGCACATTCCAGCTGGAATCGCCGACACAGGGAGATATGCCCAGAAGGCTGGCGCTGAACCATTTTGAGGACTTCATAGTCTCCACCCACTATGGCTACTCTACTCGTTGAATGAAACCAACCAACCATATTACACGTCCTGGCTAAAACCGAATAAGTAATCTAATCATCCTAACTTGTTACGGTAAGAAGGGGGGTTTGAAGTCCAGCCCGAGTATATTGCGTGCTTCAGTCCGCAATTTCTTTAGAAGCGCTTTCAATTGTTTCTTTTCTTTTTCTGAAAGAACTGAGAAGGTAAGAAAAATAGCGCGCTCACTTACCTCGTCCCATACTTCAGAACCCTTTTGGGTTAAGGTAACATACACTCTGCCATCTTTCTTGTTTTTGGTCTTCTTAACCAATCCTTCCTTCTCCATCCTACTTATCAGGGTAGAGACAGTGTTTAGATTTCTAAGATGCCATTCTGAAAGATCACCTTGGGTCATCCCATTTTTCTTCTGTGTGAGCGAATGCAAAATACGGGCCTGAGCGAAGTTAATTTCTGACTGTCTAAGCTCAAGCTCAACGGCACGAATAAGTGTATCTCTGGTTTGATCGAGGATGACAAAAAGGTTGCGAGTATAGGTATCTAGCTTGAATTTACCATTTCTAGTGTTTTTTTTCATTGGCTTTCCGATATAGTTAAATCATTATACTCAAAGAATTTAGATGACTGCAATACATAACTCAAGGTATTGACAATTCCAAGATAGCTGGTATAATAATACCATGTACCCTATTACGATGTCAATAGCGACGTCAATAGCAACATCAATGACGACATCGTCAGTAGTTCCAAAGAAAGAATTGGAGGTGGTGGTATTCTTGAGACATTGAAAAGTTCAAATAATCTGGAATACGAAAGGGAACCAAGGAAAGGAGGGGTGCGTATGGTTGTGTGACGATAACGTGCGATACAGCATTGAAAAGTCTTAGAAAGTCTTAGAAAGGAGGACAGACAATGAAGATCAAGAAATCACTGTTGATGAGGCTACTCGCTATCGGTCTAGCACTGGCGGTGGCTGTGAGCCTGACAGGTCTTGCAGGTCTTGGCTGCACCACTCCCTCGCAACAGGAGGAGGAAGAGGAAGAGGAAGAACCGGGTGTAATTGAAATTAAGTGCGCTCATACGATTCCCGCCCACGAGGCAAGTGCTGTGGCCTGGACCGAGTGGGGAGATATGATTGAGGAAGAGTGGGCAGCTATGAAGGCAGCTGATGAGCCAGGAATTGAGTTCACCTATTTTTGGTCAATGTCCTTGTTGACGCCACCCGAACTGTATGATGGCGTGAAAGATGGCACTGCCGACATGGTCTTCTACCCCATTGGTGTGAATCCAGGCCTGCTGCCTATGAACGAAATCTTTCGGTTACCTTTCCTATACAGTTCTGAGGAAGAGGCAGTATGTGTAGGAGCAGAGGCATTCCAGGAAGGAACGGTCTTCGTCGATGAAATTGAGGGAGATGGGGATGTGAAATTCTTCTCGTCGTACATGATGCCCCCTTATCACCTCCACACAGTGAGCGCCGACGTGACTTTGCCTGCTGACGTAGCAGGGCTTACCTTGGCCGCCGAAGGAGAAATCCTTGATTTCATAGGGGCGACGGCTGCCACTCCTGAAGAAACATCCGTCGACCAGCTCGCTGAAAAGTATAACCTGGGACTAATTGACGGGAACATAGCACATTATCCGGTTCAGTTTATCTTCGGAGCACTGGATTTCACGACCTACCACACACAGTTCGGCACCGCCGGCATTGCCATGTTGCCTTGTGTCTTCTTATTTAACCCGGATACCTGGGATAGTCTTCCCCCTGATCTCCAGGATTTGATAATGAGTACGTCCGACGACTTCTCCGCGGCGCTAAAAGCGGGTTCTGATGGGTTCGCAGGATTCGTCAGGGGGACGCAATGTGAAGGGCATACTTTCAATGAACTCACCGAACCGCAGCTAGATGAGTGGCGTGCTCTTTCCGTGGATCAACACGATGCGTGGAGCGCTCAGTCGGCGGAACACGAAGACACATATGATCTGGTGCAGACCTTCATCGCTGGTTGTCCATAGTAGTAGAAGAGCATTTAGGTAAAGGGTTATCGGAAGCCCAGGCGATTAGCGATAAGACGATGCCGAGACGAGGTCTCGGCATCGTCTTAGGGAGGGTTATGATATAGTGTATGCCATAAGCCAGAGTCTGAGAGGAAGTCAGCTCTTACGAAAGTTCCAGACTGGAAACGAAGGATGCCAGGTCAGGTTTCCGGGAGAAAAGATTTGACCATCCCCGAAGCATAGTGAAGAGACTACAGAAGATCGTCAACTCCGCCAGCTGGGGAGCAGCCTTAATAAGCACAGGTGCGCTTGCCGTGATGCTGGTGGTCGTAGTGTCAAATGTAGTCGGCCGTCGTTTTTTTCATCAACCCATAGCCGGTACCACGGAACTCACTGAAATGGCGATGGTATGCATAGTTTTCCTTGCCTTAGCTTGGTGTGCCGTGGAGAGGGCGCACATAAGCGTAGGCGTGGTGGTGGAGCGTTTCTCACCAAGGGTGCAGGCAATCGTTGACAGTATTAACTATCTTGCGGGGCTAGGTCTATGCATTATTATTGTCTGGCAAACGATTCTGAAAGCTATGGATGTGCAGGAGCGTGGTTTGGTAACCTTCGTTCATGAAGTGCCTCACTTCCCATTTTACTGGGTAATAGCGGCGGGTTTTGTCATTTTGTGTCTGGTCATGGTGGGGCACCTGATTCAGCATCTAGTTAAGGCAGTTAAAGAATGAGCCCTGAGATTATCGGTCTTCTTGGCGTAGTTGTTGTGGTCATTCTTATATTTGCCCGGATGTGGATTGGCATCGCCATCCCTCTGGTTGGCTTTGTCGGCATTGTTATCATTTTAGGGCCTGAACAGGCGTTTTCGGCACTAGCCACCATCCCATTTGTGAAGGTTGCTTTTTATCCTATGTCGGCAATCCCCCTGTTTCTACTTATGGGTACAATTATCGGCAATACAGGGATAGGAGCGGACCTTTATAACACCGCTAACAAATTGGTGGGGCAATTCCGAGGGGGGCTGGCGATAGCTACACTTATATCCGGTGCCGTCTTTGCTGCGGTTACTGGCGTTGCCATGGCCGCAATAGCTGTCTTCGGAAAAGTAGCGCTGCCGCAGATGAGAAGGTTCGGATATGACGACCAGTTGGCTGCCGGCTCTATCGCCTCTGCATCCACCCTGGCCTTCCTTATCCCCCCCAGTCTAGCATTCATAATATACGGCATCATAACTGAGACTTCTATTGCAAAACTATTTATGGCCGGCATACTTCCAGGAGTTCTAGTCACCGCTGCATACGTGATTACCACCAGGATTATCACGGCCCGTCGGCCCGGGGCGGGGCCGGCCGGACCAAAGACTAACCTCAAAGAGAAAGCATCTTCCTTGAAGCACGTCTGGCATGTGGTGATTTTGTTTCTACTGGTAATAGGGGGCATTTACGGGGGGATTTTTACCCCCACCGAAGCGGGAGCAATTGGTTCCTTTGGGGCTATAATCATTACAGCTGCCAGCCGGAGGCTTACATCCAAAATACTCTTCGATTCTCTTAAGGAAACAATGCGGGCGACGGGCATGCTATTCCTCCTCATCGTCGGAGCTTATGTTTTCATAAGATTCCTGGCCTTGAGCAGATTGCCCTTTATGTTGAGCGAACTCCTGGTCCAATTACCCTGGCCTCCAATGGCAGTTTTCGCTGTTCTAGTACTATTCTACATTGTTATTGGTATGTTCCTTGAGATTTTCTCGGCTGTTATCCTTACTGTCCCTATTATTTTGCCTGCACTTCTGGCTATGGGATTTGACCCGATCTGGTTTGGAGTGATAATAGTGCTGGTTATCAACATGGGATTGGTTACCCCCCCAGTGGGTATCGCTGCCTACATGCTGGCTGGTATGACCGGCGTTCCATCTTTCACCGTATTCCGAGGCGTACTCCCGTTCCTTATAGCGGCAATCATTTGCATAATCATCCTTGCTATTTTCCCACAAATCGCACTGTTCCTACCGGGCACGATGTAACAGA
>Ga0114919_10004897_pt1 | contig 10728 bp, 19 predicted proteins | sample BlataG_FD_88682 | JGI IMG/M metagenome (GOLD analysis project Ga0114919, IMG submission 88682) | Deep subsurface microbial communities from Black Sea to uncover new lineages of life (NeLLi) - Black_00105 metaG | ecosystem: Environmental > Aquatic > Marine > Oceanic > Sediment | place: Atlantic...
AGAACCGCTTGTTCTCCCCCTCAAGCTGGTCAATTTTTCTTTTGAGTTCAGCCATCACAAAGTGTTCCTTCTTCGCCCTTGCCCTGTACAAAGCGTTACGCGCCACAACAACCAAATCTCGGAGTGAATCTTGGGGGTCTTTGTCTCGGTCTAATTGCTTTTCAAGAATCTGGTGGCATTCTTTCTTCTCCGCCTCGCTCTGGTCGGGGCGGTCTTTCAAGTTTTTATTATCATCAGCAAGGGCAACAATAATTTCTTCGGTTGGCAAATCGTATTTTACGGCATCCTTTTCAAGGCTCTCGTGCATAAATTCGTCTTTGGCTGTACCATTTGGCTCTAACTCTCCCGCTTGTGCCGTAGGTGGGGGCTGCTTGAGAAGGGCGAGGGCTTGGTCAGCGTTGCCTTTGGCGTCTATGCAAGCATTTAGTCCCTCTTCGGCGTTACTACTTGCCTCTTCCAGCAACTCTTTCACTTCTTTTGTCTGTTGGTCTGTCATTTCTCAGTCCTCAAAAAAGCGTTTTTGTTTCAGCCTTCGGCTGAGGGTCTCTTTTGACCTTTCGCTTATCGGTATTCGTAAACGGAAAGTCCTCAAGATGTTCCACCAGGTCCTTCTTGATATAAAAATCCTTGCAAAGCTCCCGGCACAGCCGGATGGCCCTTACACCGAACAGCCGCCAGTTGATGTCACTGGATTGATGGTTCAATTTACCTATACGATAATGGTCAACGAATTTGTGCGTTCTCTCGATAATCTGCAGGGTCTGCGTGGCATCCAGGATCGGCTCTAAGCTGACGAACGTCTCGATACCCTTATCGTGGGCAATTTCAATCGCCCGTATTCGGTTTGATGGTGATGCAGCGAACGGCTCAGTCTGGCGGGCTTGTTCAGGGTCCAGTAACGTCAGCGTCGTCCCGAAGCAATCGACTTTGCCGTACAAATCAAAGTCTGGTACCGCTCGCATTCCGCCCTTGGTCAATATCTGGAACGGAATATCGTAGGCCTTGAGGATCCGCAGGACCTCGTGGGTAAGGTTTGACTCGTTGTTTATGATGTCGTACGGGTCACCTATAAAACAGAGCAGCACCCTTTTGTCGGTCCCTGCGTATTTCGGCGCCTCTTTCTGCAATTCAGCTAACACACCCTCGCGGTCGTGCGGCTTATTGTGAAAGTCCGGGTTCTTTGTGACCGCCGGTCCGTAGCAGTAACTGCATCGATGACTGCAGCCAATCCGATGATTGATTGCCAGATGGGCAAACTCGGCCGCCCTGCCTTTTGGTTCGTAGATGATAGCCATTTAAGATACGCGATAGGTCGTTTTTGTTTTCGGTGCAGTTTTACAAGCGATAAATCCCTTTACGTGACAACCGGGGATGACTATAATTATTTCTCCTTTTTCGTTTAGCCCGAGCAAACTCCAATGTTCACTCGACCGAAAATTGTTTTTGGGAACTTCTTTGTCTGTTATTAACCTCCAATCCGGGCACCAAATATATCTGTACTCATCGCCATCGGGCATCATGAGCCAATTTCCAACCGACACGATTCCCGCTTGAATGTTGTTAAAAAAATCTTTTTCCTTTGACACCTTTTTCTCCTTTTCTGTTTTTAAAGGCCCCGCCCACCGTGACTCAGACGGGGCCTCCAGACCGTCTTTATTTCTTCCTCTTGGCAAACCAGTGAAGGCCCAGCCAGACAAACATCCCGATAATGATAATGCCGAAAAGTGCTTGGTCGGCATAGCGCCATTGGACGTATTGACTAAGGGTAGGAAATCTTGGGTCTATTGCCAGCCAGACATCAACGCCCACTATCAATAGAAATAAACCAAAACCTATCCAGCCGGTGACAGTGAATGGTTTTGTTTTCCATTTGGGTTCCGCCATAATGGATTGACCCCCTGCCTGATAACGTACCCCTCGCAGCGCTGCAGATAATCGTATCGCTCTCTGCGAACCAACACTCCGGCATGCGGTGTTGGCTCATTGGCATCGAGGGAAACATCGCTAACGCCAGGCGCTATCGGAATATTGTCTGTTAAGGCGCAGCCATTTAGCACGAAGCCTGTTATGCTCATCGCTGCCAACAGGATACATAAGCATTTCATCTTGAAGGTCCCTGATTTTTTTGAGTAACTGTTTCTTTTCGGCCTTGGGGCCGTACCATTTTCGCAGAATAAATATCACAATCGTCCCAATGACTGTTAAGGCCGCTAACGCTTTGATAACAAGCTCAATCATTGTCCGGGATGTCCAGGGCCGACCGCAGTGCCTTTAGCATCGGCAGTACAATCGCATCGTCCCACTGTGTTGATGTGTCCTTTACTTTTTCCTCGACGGCATCGAACGCCTTGTCAAGAATGGCCTTGACCTGTGTGGGTGAAAGCATCGCCGCCATAGCCGCACCGAGCGACTTGAGCACTTGCAACAATAGATTACTCATAATTCAATCTCCTTAAAAAACGTTAATATTTCGAGTCCGGAATCTTCCTTCGTTCCGGAACATAGCCAAACGGCTCTTGTTTCATTGCATTAACGAACCGGCCGAGTCTGCCGAATCGGTGGGATGCGGCATCTCTGGCCTCATCAACTGCGTAGGAGAATATTTCAGTCGTCAGCCTGCCTGCAATAATCCCCTCCTCGAGCTGGTCGAAAATATCACGGAAAGTGGTAATATCCGATGGATTGTCAGGGTTGAGCCTCAATAACCGGCAGATTTGTTTAACGGCATCCTCTCTGGCCTCTTTGGCCTCTTTGGTGAACAGATTAAATTTTCTATCAAGCTCTTTTGGTGAAAAATCGTGTATGGTTTTGAGCACACCATTGATTTGGGCATCAGCCGAATCCGAAAAGTCAAGCGCAGCATCTGAAGCCTTCTCTTCAGTTATATTTCTCTTATCTTCTGTTTCGGTTTCGTTCAAGAAGGGATTGCAAGCCTTAGTTGCAATTTTTGCAGCGCCTTGCAATTTTTGCAAGGGCAGTAAGTTGTCCCTAATTTCACAGGACACCTGGTTAATTGAGAAAGGGAATTGACATTTTTCTATCCAGTTGAGGTCTATAAGAATCCCCATTGCCCCTGTCAGTCGTCCAACCTCCTGAATATCCAGCAGCTCCGCTATTTGCTGTATTGTCATCGGCTGCTGGTCCTCATCGAGAATCCAGCCCCGATGCTTTTGGTCTTCCTGGTCGCCTGCCAATTCGAGCAGCTTGCCGAAAAAGCCCAGAACCGCCAGCTCATTGATTTCGCCCGGCTTCCAGGCCTTTTGAACCATCATCCTGTACTTATGACCGAGGCGGTGTCCGAACACCTTCCACTTGATAAAATCGTGCGGCCTTTTCCGCAGTTTTTCGGCTGGAGTATCCTCGTTGGCATCTCGCTTATCTGCCTTAATTTCATACCGTCTCTTCCAGTCAACTATTCTGTATGCCTGTGTCACTTGCTTGCTCCTGCAAAAAGGCCTCGCATCTCTGCGATCCGCTTATTTGATAAATCAACCTGGCTCTGGCGAATATCTATTCCGAGCCATCGCCGTTTAGCTTCCTCGGCAGCTACAAGTGTCGTCCCCGAACCACAAACCGGGTCCAACACAACACCACCTGGTGGACAAAAACTGCGCATGAAAAATTCAGCTAATGACTCCGGAAATGGAGCCTCGTTTTCGTGGGCTAATGGGCTGCCAAGCGCACCTCCACCAACTCGGCAAGTGATAACATTCCCCGGATTTGCTAAAACAGGCGGGTCATAACCGGGATTTCCTTTCTCGCCTTTTCGCCTTGAATTTTCGCTCGGCGTACTTTTTTTCGTAACAATTCGATGTGATGGCTTGCCACAATAACTCATTCGCCTACCATTCTTTGCACATGGCCCGCTTTTATTTCCGACTCCGCTTCCCCATTGATTAACCTTGCTGCCATCACTGAGCCGATGGCTCATCTCACCCCCGGGCGCGTATTTCGGTGGATGTCCCATCACCGTATTGTCGGACCAGGGCAGTTTGCCCCCGCTTGTCGCACAGATGATAAACTCATAATCGTTACGAAGCCAATCAGGTCCGCCCGAACCGGGAATTCCTACCCGATGAAACGCAGGCGGCTTGCGAAGGCATATTCCCGCCCGATGCAGGTCCGCCATCAATAGAACCGGCGTTGCCGACCAGCGATAATTTTTGGTCTTACCCTCAACAACAAAAGCCACAAGCCCTTTACAGACTCGCAGTGATTCACGGAAAACCGCTACCATCCAATCAACCCAGGCCTGGCCTTTGAGATTAAAATCAATGCCATATGTTCGAGCATCTTCGTAGGGTGGGCTGCCGAAAACTAAATCAACGGAATTCCTCTCCAGCCTCGGCAGCTCTTCCAAGCAATCTCCGCAGATTATTACGTTGTCTCTGACAGTCATTTCGTTAAAATCCTGTCCGCCACAAGGGCACTGACCCTCGCCGGGTCCTTGCCGGCGGCTCTTAATATTGCCTGTTCTTTTTGTATCCGCTGTTTTGTCGCCTCAAATTCATCGGCGGGGACGGGGAAATATACGATTGATGCAAATAAATCAATCCTCTCCAGCCTTTCTGTCTTGATAAAACTGTAATCACTTTGTTTCGACATCCCTGTCTGTTTACCTCGCTATGCGAATAGTAGTCCCTGTCCCGTTTTTACCATCTGCTTTCGACCCTTGACCTTTCGGTACTCTCGCAGCACCCGTCCGGCCTCGCTGGCGCGAAGCCGTCTCAGGATCGGCTGTTGGATTTTTTCGGTCCGCTCCGCCCGCTGCCTTTTGATTTCTGCTGGTGGTTTTCGCCGTTCCGGCAGTTCTTTTTCCTCGACCCTCTTCCAGCCTGCAGGCTCGCGATTATCGCATCTTGCCCGCCAGATATGCACCGGCTGCCTGCGGGTCGGCCGTTTGAACCGGCCAAGGTCCTCGACCAGCTCCATCTCAACCAGCTCACCCCGCCGCGGTGTGATCAGGTTTATCGTCCACCTGCGTTTTTGCCGTTTTGGCTTCAACGTCACCTGCTCTTTTCTGTTTAGGGTATTGCAAATTCCGACATCATCCATCGGCCCCATCTCTTCCAGGATTGCCAGGACCCTGTCCCAGTCGCTGCCTAATGTCAGCGACCGACGCTTCTGTCTATAAGCCAACAAACTCGTATCACGTACGGTCATAATTTCGCATTAAATATCTAAATGCCTTTTCCGCCTGTTGGGGGTTGTCGGTATAGGTAAAGAGGCTGCTGCAATAGACTACATCGAATTGCCGGTCGGTCAGTGACAACCACCAGTCAACAGTATCACCGCGGGCCTTGTGGTACCGCGCAATCTGCATATATGCGGTATTGAAAATCTTGGGCTCAATATCAATCAAGCCAATGTGCATTTTTTGCCTCCCTGCATAGAAGGTTAATCCGTTTCTTCGATTTTAGGTAACTTTGTGAATTGCAACGGAAATATGGTGCATTTGTAATTCTTCTGTTAATGGGCAGTTCGGATTGCGTGGTTGTTTTTGGGTTGTGCTGTCAGGTGTGCCGGTAATCAAGCATCGCACCATACCTGTTCGGCTTTGAAAGGGGCAATCCTCGCATGTTTCAACGTATATTATCATTTTTCGCCTCCCTGCATAAAAGGTCGTTCCGTTATTGTGTGCCAGGTAAAATGCCCTCTGTCGATTCGATAGTTACCTTGACTTTGGCTTCTGCATCGACCAGGCGATTGAGCACATCCTGCTGCCCCGAATCAAACTCAAGCCGGCCGAATTTAATAGTCAGCTTGCCGCCTTTTTTACGTTCATACTTTTTCAATACTGTTTTCCCGATGACCTTCGGATAAATCCCTTTTTCCGTTTTAGCCATTTGAGTCTCCTTTGAATTTCTCAAACCAATATCGCACATTACGCTTCCAGTTTTTATTACCTTCCGGGTCCGCCGCTACGGGGCAATACCTATCAGCCAGAAAATCTATAAAGTCCCCGGGCCTGCCGGCGTTCTTCCAGCGTTGATGGTTCTTGACGATAGTCGCCGCAGCCCAGGCCGCTTGTATATCGAGCGAATCCCCGGGCCTTGCCCGGATCTGTTCGAGTGCCTTCCAGTCCAATATGCCGAACTCACAACCGGGCCCGCCGTTTTCCGCCTTGCGAATCGCCAGCAGCAGCCAGAACTTGTCACCGTTACATTTATTGCGTTTGGCTGCCGCTATAATGACCGGCAGCTCGCCAATGAACGGGTCAAGGTCAACCTGTACGCAGACCGCCCCATCGCAGCAGTACTCCGGACAGCAGAACAAGATACAGAGCGCACCAACTAACGTATTTACGATTGACATGCTTTCTCCTTTACACATCCAACTCATTAAAGTTATCTGCTATCGTCTGTAGTTTTTCTCTTTCTTGCTCTTGTTTCTCAATAAGTGCTTTCCGCTCATCGGGAACGGTCAGATTATTAACTTCGCTGGTAATCAGTTCATTTATAGTGCGGGGATCCAGTGCATCCAACTCCCAGGATTCATCTCCATATTTAGCCATATAGCCGTTGCAACGACTATCTGTTACTTTGGCCGGGTTTGGTGGTGGATTAAATTGCTCGACCTGAACCATATTCAGAGCTATCCGTTTGATTTCTACATCAGCCCCAAACAAGATGAGCCTATCTTGGATGTCCCTCGTCATATCTATTCCCGATGGGTCGTGGTCGCCTAAGTGCAAAAGTACTGCCTGTTTATGAAATGCTGTTTTTAATTTTGCAATAATGCGCAGACTGGCCCGCCACATAGCCGACTGGCCCACGTATCCTTTGCAACTAAAATAGGGCGCATCAAGTGGCTCACAGGCGCGCTCCAGCACTCACGCCCACGCCTCTTTTTCAACTCATACTTCAACATAAACAGGCTGAGTTTGTCTTGTATCCAGAGCATAGGAATTGGCGGCCGCTTGAATAATCTCTGAGGGTTCTTCCCAATGAGAATTTATTTGTATCTTGCGAGTCCTATCGACAATAGCTTTCCAATCCAACAACCCCGCCAATCTGGCATCATTAACAATACTGCCAAGCCTTTTGTATTCGCTGTCTTTGTTTGCAATAATGCCACGAGCTACAAATTGATAATACAGTTGTCGCAGGGTCAGTTCATAACCTTCGGCCATATACTCTGTGATAATCTCCTCGGCCTGGCCGATTAGTGCGACCGTATTATCTCTAAAATTAAATGTCTGATATTGAATCTTCATTTTTCCCTTTCAAAAATGGGCGGCGGACTCTGAAGGCCCGGAACCCTAACTATTTCGGCTTCTTGTTAATGTTCCGTTTTCGCCGCCCGATTTAATCAGCCTCGCGGCTGTTCGCTTTCAAAAGCCAGATTCCAAAGCGTAAGAATCTGGCTTCGGAGGAGGGTGATGAAAAGCTATTATGCCAGCCAGCGGAGGGGAATTTATTGGAGGACCCCACCCATCGCGACTCAGATGTTTTGATAGCAGGTAAGGATTCCCCCGCGGTCTAAACATCCCTGCTTTCCCGGTCATCCTGACCGAGAGCGCCGCTGGCTATCGGATGACCATTTCAGAAAGGAGGAGGTTTTCTAAAATGGCTTGCAATGTGTCAATTTGGGTGACCTATTACATTGATTTTACGGTGCCTGCTCGACACGCAGGAGGTCACTGGTTCAAGTCCAGTACCGCCCAGTCGGGGTCTCGCAACTAACGCCTTCTTTCGGGGCATGTTGCAAGCCAGAGACCCCGTTTTTTATTACCCGAGATGCGATTTCCCTGGCGGTAGAGTAGTATGACTCCCTGCTCGATAAGTAATAAGTCATTGTTTTTAACGAGTTATGCCCGGTCAGTTTCATCACAAAATCGTTCGGCAGATGCTCACACATCAAGGTTGTGTAGGTCTTTCGAAAGCTGTGAAAATCGCCAATCTGCCGGCCAAACGCCCTTCGCTGAATGTTTACAAACGACCGCCGAAAATTCTGGTCCGGACACCGCCTTATCCTGCCGTTCAGCAATCCCGCCGCCTCGAGCTTCATTATGTTGCCGTACCTTTCCGCCGACAGCATCGGATAAGAATGGCTGCCAAGCGATCTGATAAGCCCCGCCAGGGATTCTATCAATGGTATCCTGCGGATCTCTTTATCCTTCGGCTCCCACAGCCATGTTGTTTTCGACTCCCGCTTTGGCTCAACAAAAACGAACCCACCACGAATGTTATCGAGCGTAAGATTGAGGATTTCACCTCGCCGCATCCCGGTTGTCCTCGCACACAGCAGGACAGCTCGCCATCTGTCGTTCAGCGCGTATCTGAACATCCGCTCAAACTGCCAATCCTCATAAATCCTGACCGGCTTGCGGGTAATCTTGAACTGCTTGACATTGACAACCGGGTTCGCGGTTATCAATTTGAGCAGGACCGCCCAATTGAAAACCGGCGACAGGCTCCTCAGATAAATGTTCGCTGTCGTTCGGCTTCGGCCGGTCTTGAGTAGCCAGCCCTTATAAGCTGAGCAACGCTGATAATTGACCCGGTCGATGTTGCGATTGCCGACACATTCAATCAGGTAGCGGAACGCCCTCTCCGTGGTTTCCTTTGTTGATTCGGCGAGCCAGAAATTTTCGGCCAAATAATTTTGACACAGAGTTCTCAATTTGACCATAAACACCTCCTTTCTAACACATTGCAAGCCGGTTACAGCTTACAATGTTTATAGGCAGGCGTCAAGCCAAACTGAGCTACTCACCCTCTTTTTTTTGGTCATTATTAACTTTTCAAGAGAAATTCAGCAGTTACGCTATTAGAATCTTGTTGCCTTTAATGCGATTTTGGTGTTTCCACAATGGTTGTATATTCTTTAATCGCCAACACATCCTAAATTCCACATCCTCATAGGACTGAAATTGAAAAAACGATGCCGGAATAATATGATCTATTTCCCACTCTCCGTGATTGTCCCAAGTCATACCGGGTTGGAATTGCTTTTCGATATGCTTGATAAAATCTTCGTAGGAATAACCCAATATTTCCCATACGTCTTTTCTACGTATTTCGGCATTTTGGCATTTAAGACATTTAACGTGTTGTTTTATGCTTTCATATAAACATTCAGTTATCTTGTTTCTTGTGCGTCTGTACCAGTTCCTACTGGCAAATTTTGACTTTTCCGGATTAGCCTTTCGCCATTTTCTGTTTCGTAATCGGCACTTCTCCTTGTTGTTTCTACGATATTTTTCTATAGCAGCTTTGGCTTTTTCCGGGTGCAACTTTCGATATTCGGCAGCCTTTTGATTTTCGCACTGCTTGCACCAGTTGCGAGGGATATTCCGCTTTTTATCTATTCTAAAGCTATCTAATGGTTTAACCTCTTTGCAAAGAGCACATCGTTTAGTCATCTCGTTTACCGCCCTTCAAGATTTGGGCCTGCCCTCCCGTAAGCCGTTTTAAGGCTTTAATTTTTTTTGCAAGGATTTGGTCTCGATGTTTTTTTGGGGCGTTTGTCGGCACGCACAGACGCCTTGACGGCCATTGTGTAGCAGGCATCGGTCGTCAGCGAATAGCTTCGGCGGCAACCCTGTGCGCGGAACTTCAGGATGTACGGTGGCTCAAGCGTGACTATGACCTTGCGGCGCTTGCCTGCTTCGAAAACTCTTCCGTGTGATACCCTGCTAACCGGCTTTGTCAGATTCGTCATTCAAACGTCCCTGTTTACTCCCCTTCTTAACCCCCCATCCAGTTTGGTGGGCTGAGTTGTGGGAGATTTTTCATTTTGTTCTTGACTTTCCGGGTCCAATCCTGTAACCTTGCGTATGTGGCTACGGATGGCATCGGAGACGGAGTGAAACTTGCCCATGACCCACTCTTCAAACGCCTCTTTCTCGTAAGGAAACAGTTCAATATAGATTGCCGTTTTGTTTTGATTTGTATTTTGCTTATTAGCCATAATTCACCTTTGTTAAAACTATAATATGTATCGACCAAAGTCAATATAAAAATAAGGCCATTACCTAAAATTATGTATTAGATGTATGTAACATATTGCAAAACAAGGACTTGCAAAAGAAAAGTTTTTTTATTATTTTTGCTTTTTATGAGAAAGGCGACTCACACTACTGTTGTTTTGGCCGAAAAGGCACAAGCCATCAAAGATGACCTCGCTCCCGTTTTTGGTTTGAAAAATATTATCTCTGGCGGCTTGATTCTATTCGGAAGACTATCAGCTGACGAACAAAAAGCTATAATTGCGGAAGCCAATGGGGCCAAAAAACTGCCGCCCCCAACAGCACCTGAGTATGTCGATATAGATAAAGCTATCGAGGATTTAACTTATTATGTAAAATTCAAGCTTCCTTCGCCGGAAGAACAAAAAAAACTGAGCGAATTACGAAAAGAACTCGGTCCTGAGCCGAAAAAACAGAAGAAAAAGGCCAAACGCGGCTAAAATGAAGCGTGAAGACATTCAGTTTGTCGCTATCTGCATTGGTGCGGCGGCATTGGTCGTAATAGCGGTCCACCTTGTCTGGCCCGAATCAGAGGCCCCGCCAGCACAGGGAACTCATATTAGTCAATCTGAGATGGTGGATTATCTTTATGTGGCCTCGGTCGATAGAGAACCATTTCATAAGCCGACTTGTGAGTGGGCGCAAAAAATAAGTGACCGGACGCGTGTCGGTTTCAAATCCAGGGCCGAGGCAATAAAAGCAGGCCACAGGCCATGCAAAATCTGTCGGCCATAAAATACTTGAGCTTGGAGGAT
>Ga0114919_10004899_pt1 | contig 10723 bp, 9 predicted proteins | sample BlataG_FD_88682 | JGI IMG/M metagenome (GOLD analysis project Ga0114919, IMG submission 88682) | Deep subsurface microbial communities from Black Sea to uncover new lineages of life (NeLLi) - Black_00105 metaG | ecosystem: Environmental > Aquatic > Marine > Oceanic > Sediment | place: Atlantic...
GGTACTCCATTCACCTGGGGCGGCGTGAAAGGTCCAACAGAAAAAATCAAGGATTACGCGACATGTGCATGGGCTGCAGAGCAACTCGAGCGTGACTTCGATGGGAAACCGTTTTTCATGGCGGTGGGCCTGTCGAAACCGCACCTCTCTTGGTATGTACCGCAAGAATTCTTTGATCTCTATCCGTTAGACGAGATCGAGGCCGCGCCCTTCAATCGTAACGATCTTGACGACATCGTGCGAAAAGACGGAAAGCCAATTTTTAAGCCCACTGGCCGATTCCTTGTGGCTGATGGGAACGACATGCACAAGCAGGCAAACCGTGCCTATCTCGCGTGTGTCAGTTACGTCGACCATTGCATGGGTGTTTTGTTTGACTCACTTGAAAAGAGCCAGTACGCGGACAACACCATTGTCATGATCTGGGGTGACCATGGGTGGCACTTGAGCGAGAAGATGCACTACGGAAAAACGGGACTGTGGGAGGAATCGGCACGCGTGCCTTTCATCGTGAACGTTCCCGGCGTCACGCCGCCGAACACAAAGTGTGACGGTGTAGTGAATTTGATTGATATGTATCCAACGTTGATTGAGCTCTGCGGTCTTCCGCCTAATCCGGAAAACGATGGGCGCAGCTTCACGAAGTTGCTCAAGAATCCATCGATGAAATGGGACCAACCCACGCTGACAACCTATCAATGCAAGAACCACTCTATCACTGACGGACGATATCGTTATACGTGGTATGGCGGGCGTGCCGATGGTGCTGAGGAACTCTACGATCACGATGCCGACCCGCTCGAACACACCAATCTTGCAAGCGATCCAAGCTACAGGGAGGTCATCATGCGACTCCGTCAGCACGTGCCGACGCATCATGAGCCCAACAGTCCGTCCAATCCTCACAACGCACTAAAAAACTCAAAAAATCAAGAACGATCGAAACGCGTCAAAGAGTAGCCGAAACAAAGGGTTCCATATTTAAAGGGTTCCATATTTATTGTAAACGTGTTCGTGGCTGTAGTATCTGCCTCTAAGAGGCAGGATGTGAGTGAACGAGAGAAAGATGTCGCGATCCACGATCGATTTGCCAGCAGCACTGGAACGCTGACGGGACTCGTATGAGAGTACTCAATCAAACAGCTACCCTCGTTGAATACTCACCTGTGACATCCGAAACCCTTGGCCAATACAGGTGACGAATACACTTCTTTTGTGATAGACATGCTAAAACTCCGTGAAGATACGGACTCGATGCCCGACTCGAACTTAACATTGCCGAACAACCATTTGGGGCATCACCCATCTCAAGAAAGAAAAATGACCAATGTCTGACACCTCACCCATTGCCGTTGTCCTTGCAGCGGGCAAGGGTACTCGCATGAACAGCGACCTGCCCAAGGTACTCCATGAGGCTGCTGGCAAGACTCTGCTTGCATGGGTTCTTGATGCACTAAGCGACGCTGGCTGCCATGACCAGATTATTGTCGTTGGGTATGGCGGTGACAGCGTACGCACAGATGTTGGAGCAAGACCGGGTGTTCAATTCGCTGTTCAGCAGAAGCAGCAGGGAACTGGTGACGCTGTTCGAGCGGCAGCACCACTGATAGAATCCATAAATGCCATAGGCGACCGTTCTCGGCCTGTAGTCATCGTCTGCGGTGACTCACCTTTGCTACGCCCTTCCAGTATCCGAAGTTTACTCGAAGCTTTTCAATCCACGGGTGCTGCATGCCTTCTCGGAACAGCGATCACAGAAGACCCAAGCGGGTTGGGCCGAATAGTGCGCGACGCAGACAAACAGTTTGTATGTATTACTGAAGAGAAGGATGCGAATGAAAGCGAGCGACTGATTCAAGAAGTGAACATGAGCACCTATGTTTTCGCCGCCGACCAGTTGCTATGGGCTTTGGAGAGGATTAACACAAACAACGCAGCTGGAGAGTACTATCTCACCGATTGCCCAAAAGTGCTCCTCGACGCAGGCAAACAAGTCGATGCAGTAGCCTGCCTTGATCCAAGTGAAACGCTATCTGTCAACACACCACAGCAACTAGTCGCTGTGGCGAACGCTCTCCAAACAGTTCAGAGATAATTGATTACTGTTCTTGTGACTGTGAAATCCGTCTTGCCCGGCAGAGAGTGACAATCCTTGAACATCCTCCCCAATACCTTAAAAGAGTGTGGTAGTAACTCACTCCCTCTCTTCTTACAGTTCCGAGATCACTCATGAATGATTTAAAGATTTTTAGCGGGCTGGCGAACCCCTCTTTAACTCAGGACATTTGCCGCTATCTCAATCTCCCTATGGGCAAGATGTCGATCGGTCGTTTTCCGGATAGAGAGATCTCGTGCAAAATTGATGAGGATGTTCGAGGACGAGACATTTTTATCGTTCAGCCTACATGCCCGCCAGTTGACGAATATCTCATGGAACTGTTGGTCATGATCGATAGTTTCAAGCGGGCAAGTTCGTACAGAATTACAGCAGTGATTCCATATTTTGGCTATGCAAGGCAGGACCGAAAAGACGCCGGCAGAGTCCCCATTACTGCCAAGCTTGTCGCCAACTTGATTACCCGTGCGGGTGCGGATCGCGTGCTTGCAATGGATCTACATGCTGCTCAGATTCAGGGATTTTTCGATGTCCCTGTGGACCACCTGTACGCCGCACCTGTACTCAACAACCACTTGCAATCAATCGATTTACCAGCTGATGATTTGATAGTTGTCAGTCCTGACGTCGGTGGAATCAAGCGGGCAGTTGGCCATGGTCAAAGGCTCAATGCTCCTCTGGCGATTGTTGACAAAAGGCGGGTGAGTGCTGACACGACAACAAGTGCAAATATCATTGGTGCAAGTGTCGAAGGAAAAGTCGCCCTCATGTTCGATGACATGATCAGCACAGCCGGATCTATCTGCTCAGCAGCCGAAGTTCTTCATAATCATGGTGCCAAACAGATTTTTGCAGCGGCAACCCACGGACTCCTGGTCGGACCGGCTGTCGAAAGATTGCAGGCGGCCCCCCTGTCTGGAATCATCGTGACTGACTCAATACCGCTTGCACAAGAGAAAAATCTGCCAAATATTACGGTTCTCTCTGTTGCCAGTTTGCTTGGGCAGGCAATAAAGCGAATTCATCGGAATGAGTCGGTCAGCATGATGTTTCAATAATTGAGTATTCGGGCCGTACTTGAGCGTGCCCGGTTGCGAAAAGATCGAGAAATGGCACAATATCAGGCCCAATTAAGGAGTTCCTGATGAGCGATCTACTCGAAGTCACAGCCCGTAGCGTTACGGGTACACAAGCCTGCCAAAAACTACGCCAAGAGGGCCATGTTCCCGCTGTTTTATACGGACATGGGGAAACATGTGTTGATTTATCAGTCCGACGCGATGCCGTCGAGGCAATGGTCCGTCATGGCAGCAAAACCGTCGAGTTAACTGGAGCTGTGAAATCACCTGCTCTTGTTCGTGAACTTCAGTGGAATGCATACGGTACGATTCCCCTGCATATTGATTTTTTACGGATTGATCCGTCGGAAAAAATCAATGTTGTGGTTCCTATTGAGTTACGTGGGGAATGTCCAGGAGCAAAAGCAGGAGGGAAGTTCAAACAGGTTCTCAGAGAAATCGATGTTGAATGTACGGCTCAGACCATGCCCGAAGTTGCCGTTGCTCATGTTGCTCATCTCGAGGCCGGAAATGTTCTCAAGGTAAAACATCTTGAACTCCCCCAAGGGGCTCATGCAACGGCAGACGACGAAGCCGTTGTAGCCTCATGCCTTCTTTCCGACCAAAAGCTTGAAGACGCCACAGACATTGGAACAAAAGCAACAGAGTCAAACGATGAATAACAGAGACTCGGTGTTGCGTGAACAATTGTATTTTAGACGACATGTACTCCCAACGGTGATGCTCTGTGAAATTGTTGGTTGGTTTAGGTAATCCCGGACGGAAATATGAAGGCACTCGACACAATGTCGGATTTAACGTACTCGACGTATTGGCAGGTCGCAGGGGAAACCCAAGCCGACGGCAACAATTCCAAGGAGAGACGTCCCAGACGACCATTCGCGGGACTCAGGCATTATTACTCTGGCCACTTACATGGATGAATTTAAGCGGAGGCAGCGTGCTCGCCGCTCGTGATTTTTACAAACTAGACCTAACGGACATTCTTGTGATCTGTGATGACTTCCAACTGCCGCTCAAAACTATTCGGATGCGACCGAGTGGATCTGCGGGCGGCCAGAAGGGCCTAGCGGACACTATCACACGTCTTTCAAGCACAACGATACCAAGGCTCCGAGTGGGCATCGGACCAGTTCCAAAACAGCAGGATCCACCTTCCTTTGTACTCGGGAAATTTTCCAAGTATGAACAGGGAGACCTCGACGAGACAATTCAACGGGCTGCCGATGCTGCCGAATCTTGGGTAACTATTGGGATAGAAGCCTCCATGAATCGGTACAACTGACAAACAGCACTACACAAAAAAGACTTTTTTAAAAATAAAACGGAAGGACAATTTAAAATGACTGTTTACGAAGGGATGTTTATCCTGGATTCGACGAAGTATTCTCGTGACCCCGACACTGTTACAGGCCAACTCAACGACCTAGTGACCGAGCACGGGGGAACGGTTCTTGTGTCTCAACTCTGGGACGAAAGAAAACTCGCTTATCCGATCAATGGTCAGCGTAAGGGCTCTTATTGGCTCATTTATTTCAGTATAGATGGACCAAATCTTGCTGCTTTTGAACGACAATGTGAATTAAACGAAAATGTGTTGCGACGACTGATTTTGAAAATCGACTCCCGTTTGGCCGAGCCACTTATCCAGCATGCACAAGCCGGGAACAGCAGCACGAAACCAGCACAAACAACTGCCGGCAAATAAGTCACCATGAAGGAGCACCTGCTGCAGGGCTTGACGGAAACTGAACATCTGTTCATTATCAGGGGTGTCTTCGGCATCAGGTGAGATATGTCGTTGCACGTACTGATTATTTTGCGGACAAAGAAAAAAGGGAGATCGCCATGGCGAGTAGCATGAACCGGGTATTTCTCATGGGAAACGTAACCCGTGACCCAGAGCTTCGGTATATTTCAAACGGTTCAGCAGTCACTGAAATCGGTCTTGCGATCAATGATCGGCGTAAATCTTCATCTGGCGAGTGGGTTGAAGAAACGACATTTGTTGACATTACGCTATGGGGCCGTACTGCTGAGATTGCGGGCGAATACGTCACGAAGGGAGCACCACTTCTAATCGAGGGACGATTGAAACTCGATATGTGGGAAAAAGACGGAAAGAAAAACTCAAAGCTCCGTGTTGTTGGCGATCGGATGCATCTCATTGGATCACGCGGAGGCAATCGTTCAGAGGGAAGTCAAGCAGGTGGCCGTAATCAAGGAAATCAAAACAGCAACAGCCCAAACGAGAAGGATCAGTCGGGAGGGTATGATGCAGGAGGCGGTTTTGGTGCTGCCAGTGCCGCAGGCGGAACCGAAGACGACATTCCTTTCTAAACCCTTTTCGGACAACCCACAAATCACTTAACAATTTAATTTACGAAGGATCTACATATGGCCACCACGACAACCAAAAAACCCAGACATCAACGGCATAAACGTCTTCCCAAAGGGGAACGAGGAGGAATTGAACTGCTTCTTATCCAGAATGTCGAACACCTTGGCAAACAGGGTGAAGTGGTCGAAGTACGTCCTGGATATGCGAGCAACTACCTGTTACCTCAAGGACTTGCAACGGTCGCCACCGAACACCACAAAAGAATGGTTGAAAAACACAAGGCAAAACTGGCAACCATTGCCCGTGAAAGACTTGCTGGGCTTCGTGGATTGCTCGAAGAATTAGTCCGGACAAGTGTCACCATTGAGTCAAATGCGAATGATGAAGGTCATCTGTACGGATCAGTTGGAGCACCGGAGATTTCACGATCCCTTAAACAGCAGGACCTTGTGTTCCTCCAGATCAAATTATTTTGCAGGGTCCACTCAAAGAGGTTGGGCTGTATACGGTCAAAGTGCGCCTTGCGAGTGAAGTCGAGGGTGATCTCAAGGTTTGGGTTGTACCAGCGAGTAGTGAGGAAAAATAAGTCGGTATCAGGCCCGGCAGAGACTCCGTGTTCGAATGCATGTCTCGATGAATGGGTCTGCAGCACCTCTGCTACCAAATTGCCTGCAACTGAGATGTCCAGAGAATACAAGCCAGACTGAACGAGCAGAAACTGCAGTGTTTTATCACACTAAAAAGTCTCAAATGGAATAGAGGACTTCTGAATGGGCGATTCTCGGGGAAATGCGACACAGTCCGTTCAGAATATGGCCGGACCAAAAAAAACCGGCCGAAATGGCCAGCGTTTCAAAAAACAACAGCCTGGCCAAGACGAGCAGAACGTCGCCCAAATTGGCAGACTTGGTCGACCGGGAAACATTGAAGCCGAAAAAAACGTCCTCGGTAGCATACTTCTCAAGCCTGATGTCTGTGATGACGTCGCGTTGTCTGTACGGTCGGAAGATTTTTCCGACGAAGCGCATCAAACAATTTTTCGCCATCTTCTTGAACTGCATGACGGCGGCAAGCGCATTGATGCGACAATATTATTGGAACGATTACGGACAAAGGGCGATCTTGATGCGGTTGGAGGAGCTGCTGCAATTGCAGAACTCATTAGCTCGGTCCCCCATGCAGCTCACGCCTCGCACTATGCAAATATCATCCGCGACAAGTCAATGCTCCGGTCACTTATTGATGCAAGTACCGACATTCTTCGGGATGCGTATGATGCGTATGATGAGCCACGAGAACTCCTTTCGCAGGCTGAAGAAAAGATTTTCTCGATACTCGAACAGCGCAGCTCAGCTGAAGCGAAGCCTATCCAGGCTGTTCTTGAAGACGTGATGGTGCGTATGGACGCTCGTATGAAACACGAGCATGCCCTTGGTGGCGTCGAAACCGGCTTCACTGATCTCGACACTCTCTGCGGAGGACTGCACAACTCTGAGCTCATTATATTGGCTGCTCGACCCAGTATGGGAAAAACTGCGCTTGCCATGAACATTGCTGAGCATATTTCAATCAATAGCCACCAGCCTGTTTTGTTCGTAAGCCTTGAAATGGCAAGTCTCGAACTGGCAGATCGACTTCTCTGCTCCGCTGCACAGGTAAATGGACATCGACTGCGTAATGGAACTATTTCGCAGGAAGACAGGCGCCGCCTTGTACAAAAATCCTCAGAAATAAGTTCTGCTCCGCTGTACATTGACGATACGCCTGGCCGAACCCTGACAGAAATTGCTGCTGTAGCCCGTCGACTCAAGCGAAAGCAAGGACTTTCAATCATTGTCATTGACTATTTACAGCTCATCGAACCAGACAATCCACGGGACCCACGTCAAGAACAAGTGGCGCGTATCGCAAGACGATTAAAGACCATGTCTCGAGAACTTGATATTCCAATTCTCTGCCTTGCTCAGTTAAATCGACAGGCTGAAGTATCACGAGATAACCGACCAAGGTTAAATCACCTGCGCGAATCTGGTGCGATTGAGCAGGACGCTGATGTTGTCATGTTTGTTCACCGAGAAGAGTATTATCAGACAACTGATGAAGACCGTGAACGCGTAAAGGGTGAAGCTGAAATAATTGTGGCCAAACAACGAAATGGCCCAATTGGTGACATAAAACTTCTTTGGCAACACGACTACACACGATTCGTAAACCTTGAGCACCGTCCCTATGATGAGTTTGAACAATTCTCTGACTTCTAGGACCGTTTGATTCAATCCTGTTGAACTGTTTCATCTACGTCACGCCGTACCACCAAACAAGAACGTATCCAAGATCACGAGATCTACTGTGGTCTATTTTGTACATTTTTGATTCATCACAGAACACGGCGATTCATACCAAACCAAAGACAGTAGTACGAAGCACGTAGTGTTGAGCCGTGTTTCATCAGACTCACCAGCCAGCTGCTCTTGGTCCCTTATCCTCGAAGAGCTGCACCGACATGGTCCTGGCAGGAACGTACCATCGCTTCGACAAAAGAGTTGGCCTGTTCAGCAGACAGCGTTTCCTTGGAACTCCTAAGTCGTATTGATACAACCACACTTTTCTTACCCTCTCCAAGACGATCAGCATCCCGCCAGATTTCACCAAGGCGGACACTTTCTAATGCATCGCATTGCGTTGATTCAATCGCCGCACGAATTGACGCCCATGAAATTGCTTCATCCACTACAAGATTCATGTCACGATCAATTGATGGAAAACTGCTCGGAGCCAAAAGTTTTGGTTCGTACTTCGTAGTGAACTCAAGTCCATCAAGCCGGAGTTCGATTCCAACCGAATTTCTATCGCACCCGCACATTTTCATAACGTCTTCTGAAAACTCACCAATTACACCAATCCGACGACTCTTCTCACCTAGAGCATGAAACAAAATCTCAGCAGAACGACCTGCAGTCATTGCTGCTGATTCAAACGGGCGGTATGTAACCCCGTACTCAACACCTGCATGCGCTTTGGGGCTCTCTTCAGCCGACCATTCGTAGATCCCCAAGCGATCGAGAATTGCGGCAGCAAAACCTTTCCCCTGAAAAAAGTCGCCCCCTGTTACCAGAGTAAGCAACAAAGGTTCTTCTATCGGCGGCGCGCCTTCTGACGACTCGCCGTCACGGCGAACATAAACGTGGGCTATCTCGTACAGATCACCATGAGAAGACCCTGAACTAAGACTGCTTGCCCTCGCTTCCAGCAAGCTAGGAAGTAAGGTGCGACGAAGTCTATCTGCACCTTGAACCAAGGGCGGACGGCACACCATTGCAGGGACATCTCCCCAAGGACTGCTGAATTCCTCAAATCTGTCACCAACAACACTACGCGTCATTGCTTCACAAAACCCAGCAGCTACACAAGACTCACTAACCACCCGTACCATACGTTCACGCGGTGAACGCTGCACAGGAACAGCCGATATCGGAATATCCTCGGGCACACAGTCATACCCTTCAATGCGAGCAACTTCCTCAACGAGATCGATTTCACGTGTACAGTCACGTCGCCACGTTGGAGCAAGCCAACGTGTGGCATCAGACGCTGATTCCTGTTCAACAAAGCCAAGAGACTGAAGGATCTCCCGTTGTCTCTGACCAGATATTGAGACACCCAGAACCTGTTCCACACGATGAATACGTAAATCGATAGTAGCCTGGCTGGAGCTGAGGCTTCCCGCCTTAATCGCGGGGGCAATACAAGTCCCACCCGCAAGATCAAGAATGAGTTCGACTGCCCTGCAACTCGCCCATTCCACAGCAGCTGGGTCGGGGCCACGTTCAAATCGATATGACGAAGGACTTCCCAAAACCAACGCACGCGCAGCAGACCGTACTGGTAACGGAGCAAACTGGGCGGACTCAATTAACACATCTGTTGTTTCGAGTGAGATTTCGGTTTCAGCACCTCCCATCACTCCTGCAATGGCCACAGGCTGCTTTGCATCTGAGATGACACACATCTCGGCTGTCAGCTTGTACTCCTTGTGGTTGATTGCAACAAATGATTCACCTTCCGTCGCCCGCCGAACAATGATTTTTTCACCATTCAACCTATTAAGATCAAAGGCATGTAAAGGCTGGCCGCACTCAAGCATGACGTAATTTGTGACATCGACAACGTTATTCACGCTCGCAACACCCACGGCCTCAAGGCGATGGACGAGCCAGTCAGGGCTTGGGCCTACGGCGACCCCTCGGATAAGTCGTGCCGAATAGAAGGGGCACATATCTTTTGATTCGATTGCCACCGAAAAAGACTGGGATGCCTCTCCGCTCGTAATAGAAGCCACTGGAATCTTCAAGGGACGTTGGAACAAAACGGAAACTTCTCGTGCCACCCCTATGTGACCAAGACAATCTGGACGATTGCTTGTCACTTCGAGATCAACGGCTGTGTCCTCATGAAGCATCTTTGTTGACTCATGATTCAGTCCTGATAGAAGAAGTCGCTCCGTCAAAGCATCAACCTCTGGCAGATCAACATATTCAGCAAGCCAATCTAAGGACACGATCATGCCTGCCCCCGATCATGAAACTGCTCAAGAAACCGAATATCGTTTCGATAAAAATCACGAATATCAGCCACGCCAAAACGCCTAGCAGCAATTCGCTCTACACCTAAGCCAAAGGCAAATCCACAAACCTCATCTGGATCGTAGCCGACGGATTGCAGAACCGATGGATCGACCATACCTGCTCCACCCATTTCGATCCAGCGGCCATTCCACTCCATATCAACCTCAACACTTGGCTCAGTGAAAGGGAAGAAAGAAGGCCGGAACCGGACTCGCACATCACCACCAAGAAAACTTGAAGCAAAGGACCGAAGCACACTTTTTAAATGAGCCATCGTCGTACCAGGCTCAACAAGAAGACCTTCAACTTGATGGAACATAGGGTAATGTGTTGCGTCAGCTGTATCCGGTCGATAGACACGACCCAGCGAAACTATTCGAAGCGGTGGCTTCCGTTGCTCCATGACGCGTATCTGTACAGTACTCGTCTGGGAACGCAAAAGAAGCGGCCGATCAGCATTTGCTACGGCAATGTAGAAATTATCAAGCGGGTCGCGAGCGGGATGCTCATCCGGAATTGCCAGTGCCTCAAAGTTGTGCCATTGGTCCTCAACTTCAGGACC
>Ga0114919_10004901_pt1 | contig 10723 bp, 11 predicted proteins | sample BlataG_FD_88682 | JGI IMG/M metagenome (GOLD analysis project Ga0114919, IMG submission 88682) | Deep subsurface microbial communities from Black Sea to uncover new lineages of life (NeLLi) - Black_00105 metaG | ecosystem: Environmental > Aquatic > Marine > Oceanic > Sediment | place: Atlantic...
CGTCGGATGGCGATTAAATCGAGTTTCAGGCCGTTCGGACATCCCACTTTGATTTGGTCCGGAACGAGCGATGAGGAGCTAATGAAAGCAACCCTTGGCATACCAAAGTATGCGTCTATCATTATTCTTCAGTCAGCTGCGCCCGAGAAGGTTTATCCCCTTATGACGCTGCGTCAGAATATCTACACCGATCCACAGGTGCCCCTTCAAGTCGAGGAGAAAATATACGATATTGGATCGCCGCAACCGGACTCTCCTCTTCTTTTAACGACGAACTTTTCGCTGACTTATTTCACCGTCGCGGGGGATATTGAGAAGAGTGGCGTTCCATCCTGGCTACTGGTAGCTAATACGGAGGGGCTTTCGGTCATGACCGCCTTTGCGGCGGGCAAGCTGACAGCTGAGGGCGTTGCGAAGCTTATCGAGACGGCAGACATAAAGGAGAAATGCACATCCGGCTCGATAATCATCCCAGGGATGATCAGCAGAATGAGCGGAAAACTCAATGAACTGACCGGCCTTAATGTGATCGTGGGACCAAGGGAATCGGCCGCTCTACCGAAGTTTCTAAAAAATCTGCCGGGATAAATTAGTGACTTTTCAGTTCCGGTAGCAACACGTGTCTTATATCTTCAATTGCAGGCGTATTTTCATTTAGATTGCTGATAGGAGCACTATCTCTCGAGAGATTCTGAATTGACTTATCTGAACGGATATGATACGCTGCATGAAAATCGTAGCCTGCCAGCTTGAAATGCTGATCCGATGGTGGAGCTTCGCACTGGTTTAATACGAGCACCTTTCGCCTAATCTTCAGCTCCATATCATCCGCTAGTCGGGCAATTCTCCCTGCGGCCTTTATCGAGACAGGATTGGTATCGCTCACGATAAGAAGCAGATCGCTACCGACCGTCGTTCTCCTGCTTAGATGTTCCAGCCCGGCCTCATTGTCTATAACGATGTAATCATACTTCGAGACCATGGCATCGATGAAGCTCCTCAGGACGCTATTGATATAGCAATAGCATCCAGGACCTTCCTGTCTTCCCATCGTCAATAGATCGAAGCAATCCTCTTCCTGGAGCGCAAGCCTGATCTGATACTCCACAAGCTGGTGCTTGGAAACGCCTGCGGGCAGCTCAGCCTTCGTCTTCATAAGCTCCTCGCGGATTGCTCCGATAGTGCTTGTGACTGGCAAGCCAAGGGCTTCGCCGAGGTTGTAGTTCGGATCTGCATCTACAGCAAGCACTGGCTTATCTTCTCCGCACAGTTCACGGATAATGAGCGCTGCAATTGTTGTCTTTCCAACGCCACCTTTTCCGGCAACTGATATGACAAAACCCAAAGGATGATCACACTCCCATGTGTTTACTTGGTATTTGATTTCTCCAGAGCGAGAAGCGCCTTATCGGATGGAAAGCGATCGAGATCCGTATGAGGAAGAAAGAGTGCAGAGGTGAATTCGTCGAAAAATACTCCGCTAACGCTCAGCTCAAAGTAGGTCATGCTCTTGTGTATTCCGAAGAGCTCCTTTCGCTTTTTCCTTGAAAGCAATACCAACCGGGCGCCCTCCAAAGAGCCGTTCCCAATGAATCTGTATTTTTTGAGATCGACATCTGGAAAGAGCCCAATCATAATCGCCTTTCTAATATCGAGATAGCGGCCGAATCCGCCGGCGATCACTATCTGGTGTATGTCGCTGATATCCTTGTCCATGCTCTTTAGCAGAACCGAGCAGCTGCTATAGATAGCCGCCTTGGTTCGGAGGATGTTCCGTATGTCCGATTCCTTGATTGCTATGTCTCGGGGGAGCTCATCGACCCAGCCCCTTGCGAGTTCGCCCTTTCCTCTCTTGGCTATGAAGAATTCCAGCTCTCCATCCTCTCCCACTCTTATGCGGTTTGACATCTCCTTATGGAAATTTCCAGATCTATCAATCAGATCGTGCACGAAAAGCTCGGAGATGAGATCGACCAGCCCCGAACCGCAAATTCCGAGAGGGTCTGTATCACCTATTGTATGATATCTCACATCGCCCGATTTGGTTAATCGTAATCTATCTATTGCACCCTGCATCGCCCTCATGCCTGAAGAGACCTCTCCCCCCTCGAATGCGGGTCCTGCGGAGCAGGAACAGCAGACCATCCAATCCTTACTTCCGAGAACAACCTCACCGTTCGTCCCGACATCTATCAGCAGCGAGAGCTTCTTTTTGAGATGCATGCCCGAGGCGAGAACATCTGCGAGGACATCTCCCCCTACATATCCGGCTCTACCAGGACAAATGTAAACGAGGCTTGTTGGGTTGATTTTGAGCCCAATCTCGCTCGCCCTGGGGCACTGAGGGATATTGGCAACTGGAACATACGGCTCCAAGCGCATGTTATGAGTATCAAGCCCGAGTAAGAAATGTATCATCGCAGGATTGCCGGCGACGGAAGCGGAAACGATTATTTGGGGAGTTATATTTCGACCAGTGCTGTTAGAGGCGCTCTCGCATGCCTGTGAGATAAGATAGTTAATTGTCTCAGTAATCAGCTTGGTGAGATTCTTCGTCCCATGCTCCTCCGCATATGATATCCTCGACAATACATCTTCGCCGCACATTATCTGCTTGTTATAATTGGACTCAGTGGCGAGAGTCACTCCAGTGATGAGATCTACGAGCGAAAGAACTACTGTCGTCGTTCCAATGTCGATGCATATCCCATATGTATCCTTGCACGTATCCCCAGGCTCTATTGCCACCATTGCTTGCCCATAAACGGCCTCCGCGAGCGATACTGTTACCTCCCAGTCCTTCTCTCTGACTGCCTTTGGGATCGTTCTGAGGACCGCTAGAGAGACGCTAGCGCGGCGATCCATATTATCCCTAAAACCTCTTCTGATGCGCTCGAGATCACTCAGATTATCCTTCACCGTTGGCTGATACAGGTTCAGAGATTCCTTTCTCACGAGCGGAGAAAGTCCCTTCAATGAGACATGTTCAGAGCTCTCTAAGATCTGATGAACGCCTATCCTGGAAAATTCCGGAACAAGAACATCGAGATCGCCCTCTACGGTGCTCATGCAGGCGAGGACTGTCCTCTCGGTCCCCGGAGATAGCATCGCTTTTTCAGATCCGTGAATAGATCCAATGGCACCGCGCGCTCTCACCTTGCATCGACCGCATCGGCCTTCGCCACCACAGACTGAATCGAGCGATACACCGCAGGAGAGGGCGGCATCCAAGATCGAAGTGCCACGGGGTACCCTGATAGAAATCACATCTGGCTCGAATCGAACCAAGCAATCATCGGATGAGCGCTGCTTACTGGCCATATATTATTCCGCGAGGATTTCAATACCATTTCCTGTATTAATTATTCGCCTCTGTACAACATGGAAGCATTATATTGTGGTCAATTTATTCAGGTGTGATTTGGGGGTATAATAGGATGATTATCGTTGGTGAGAAATTGAACGGTATGTTCTCGGCAGTATCAAAGGCAATCGACGCAAGAGATGAATCGTTCATCGCAAAGCTCGCAAGGGATCAGGCAGAGGCAGGCGCATCGATATTGGACATCAGTGTTGGAGCCGGGAGAGATGACGCTATCGATGCGATGAAATGGATGATCAGGACGACCCAGGATGCCGTCGATGCGAGGCTATCGGTCGATTCTCCCTCCGTGAAGGTCATCAAGGCCGGCCTCGAGGAGTGCGAGAAACAACCACTGATGAATTCTACCACTGCAGAGATTGAAAAGATGGCCGAGCTGTTTCCGATAGCAAAAGATTTCTCAGCGGAGATAGTCTGCTTAACGCTCGATGAGAAAGGTATTCCAAACAGCGTGGAACTTCGGATCGAGCTTGCGATGAAAATATTGGCGGCAGCGATAGATAGCGATCTGTCCACCGAGAGCATATTCATCGATCCGGTGGTGCTTCCAGCCTCGGCCGCGCAAGATCAGCTGGTACTGGCCTGCGAGGCGCTGACAGCCTTCAAGGATCTCAGCTCCCCTCCGCCTAGAACGATAGTCGGGCTATCAAATGTCTCCAGTGGGGCGAAGGAAAAGAAGCTCCTAAATAGGGTCTATTTGGCGATGCTCATGAACAGGGGATTGGATGCTGCGATACTGGACCCGCTGGATGAGGATCTCATGAACATCATCAAAACGGCGGAAATTCTGCTCAACAAGAGGCTCTATGCGCACGCCTTCCTGAAGGCCTGAATATGCGCGAATCAGATAAATCTGAAGATAAGAGATACTCCGGAGCCTTGACAAAGGCGTGGGAGGAAATCGAGAGCAGGGATCTCTCGGATATTTCAGCACTATCTGGAGGAGCGATCAAGGGTAGAACCCTTGAGATCGATATCCTCGACAGAAGATCAATTGTCGATCCCGAATCAAATGGGATAATATGGGCTGATGGTTCGGATATGGAAGATGATCTGAAGGTACTATTGCTCCATTATCTGCTTGGAGCGGAAGGAAAGATCGACGATAAATGGGCATCCTATCGCGAATTCGAAGGCGGTAACCTTTATTACTCGGTTTTTCACGGCCGGGCTATCATGCCCTTAATCTCATCATTCGGAGAAGATCCAGAGGGATTTGCAAAGGCAGGTGAGGCAATTGGAGGTAGCAAGGTGAGCAGAGGTGATGTGTCACTCAATTTTCGGTTTTTTCCCTTTCTGCTGATCAATATCACCCTCTGGGAAGGAGACGAGGAGGTTCCTGCCTCGGCTAATATTATCTTTGATTCCGCCACTGGGAGGATACTTCCCGCGGAGGATCTCGCACATCTCTCCGCCGAGCTCGTGCAGATGATCAAGGCATCTCGGAGTCGCATCTCCTGATAGATTTTTTCCGATAGCACCTTGTAAGAATAATTCTCAATTTGAAACAAATCAATTGTTCGGCCCATATATCCTGAGACCAGAGACCAAGCAGATTTAATATCATGCTTACCAATAATCAGTACGAACGACCACGAGGGTTTGGACTGAAGAGAGAGGGATTTTAAAAAATGTGTATCGAATTTAAGGTTATATTCAAGGGAGGGACAAAGGAGCTATTAACCCTGACTGAAGAGCTCGCCGCGAAAGGGGTGAACCTGGCAACAATTGCGATGGAGAAAGCCGCAGGAGTTATCTCTTTGCGATTCTATCCCAGTAATATAGAAAGGGCTCGAAAAAGCCTGAAAGAGGCTGAGGTCAAATTCACCGAAAAGGAGGTCCTGTTGATAGAGGTCGAGGATCGTCTGGGACAATATGCCACAATAGCACGGAAGCTCCATGGAGCAGGAGTCGAGATAGTGGCAAGCCACGTGATGACCACAAAGGGGGATAAGATGTGGCTGGTATTTGAGGTAGATAATATCGATGCGGGGAAACGAGTGCTCAGCGATCAATTGGTAGAGGTCGAATGATAAAAGCTCAGGGTAAAAAAATATCATCTTACTCCTCCAAGGAGACCCCGTCCATAAGGGCGGGGAGGAATTGGAACGGGAGCAGTTTCACCACATACCCCATTAACTAGGTATCTATCCTTTGACATTGGATATGCCCTAATGATAGAATAGTTAACCGCGAGCTGCGCACTGCTGGATATGCCTTAATTTAGTTCGATAGCTTTATTAGCAGTCATTTGTTACGATCGAAATGCGGGCCTGTAGCTCAGCCCGGTAGAGCAATCGGCTCTTACTCTTGAACGGGAGGAGATACCGATTGGCCAGGGGTTCGAAAGGTCCGTTCGAAGAACGACCCGGAATTCCCTTCAGGCCCGCTCATTAACGCATGTCGAGGGATGTACTGTGGAGGAAGCTTTCAACATATATTTTGTCGGAACAGCAGGATGCGGAAAGAGTACTCTTACAGTCGCCTTTCACGAATGGCTGGAGACTCAGGGATACGATTCTCTGATGGTAAATCTGGATCCGGGGGTAGAATCGATCGCTTTCGAGCCCGATATTGACATAAGGGATTGGATCAAGCTCGTTGATATAATGCGCGAATACGGGTTGGGGCCCAATGGTGCGCAAATTGCCGCAGCTGATCTCCTAGCTATCAATGCCCCTGAGGTTATGAAAGCGATAGAGAGATATGATACAGACTATGTACTCATTGATACTCCTGGCCAGCTTGAGCTATTTACCTTTAGAGAGAGCAGCAGAAGAATAATCGAATGCTTTGGTGCAACTCACTCCGTCATATGTTTCCTGATGGATCCGATATTATGCAAGAATCCTAATGGTTTCGTTTCATCGCTCATGCTCGCAACGAGTACAAGCTTTCGGATGATGATACCGATGTTGACGGTTATTTCGAAATCGGATCTGCTGAGCGAGGAAGACATGCGACGTGTGGATGGCTGGTCAACCGATTATTACTCATTGCTCAATGCACTCGAAGACGGGGTTTCGACCGCTCAAAATCAGGTTAGCATCGAGTTTCTGAAAGCCCTTGAAACCGTTGGAGTCGGGAGGGAAATCAAGTTCGCCTCCTCTGAAACCATGTTTGGAATAGAGGATATCTACAATTTCGTACAGCAGATATCTGCCGGCGGGGAAGATTTAGTTCCGAGATAAATGAGGAAGCTTTTTTTGAGAGAGGGAACTATTCATATCCGTGAAAAAGAAGAAGAAAAGGTTGATCACCTGCCCTCACTGCGGCTCAGCCGATCTCTATTATGAAGCAGGGCTCATCACCGGTTACAAGTATCATTGTAAGAGATGCCAATACGTAGGAGCTTTTGTTATCGAGAAGGAGATAGATATTTAAAAAACTAATTTGAGAAAAAGTTTTGAGAAGGAGCACATCTATGCAAACATGGGTCCTGATTCCAGCGCCTTGAGCTCGTCGCCGTGATGCATCACTTTGGTAATCGCCTTCTCGAAGTCGCTGAACGTCACAATGTCTCTGTTATCTCGAATGGTGAACATACCCGCTTCCGTGCATATGGCTTTGATCTCCGCGCCCGTCGTATTTTCAGTCTTCTGAGATAGCTCTGTAATATCAACCGTGTCATCAATGTTCATAGTCCGGATATGTATCTTGAATATCTCCGTTCTGCCCTCGATGCTCGGTATCGGTATATCAATGATCCTATCAAATCTGCCTGGCCTCAATAAAGCTTCATCGAGAATGTCCGGCCTATTGGTCGCACCGATTATCTTCACATCGCCCAATGGATTAAAGCCATCCAGCTCGGCCAATAGCTGCATGAGAGTTCTCTGAACCTCTCGATCACCTGATGTCGCCATATCAAGTCTCTTGGCGCCTATGCTGTCAAGCTCGTCGATGAATACGATGCTAGGCGCTTTAAGCCGCGCGAGGTCAAATAGCTCTCTCACTAGCCTCGCACCCTCGCCTATGTACTTCTGAACCAGCTCAGATCCCACAAATCGAATAAAGGTCGCATGGGTCTGATGCGCCACAGCCTTAGCAAGAAGTGTCTTACCAGTGCCTGGTGGTCCGATAAGGAGAACGCCCTTTGGAGGTTCAATGCCGACCTTCCGATAAAGCTCTGGTCTGAGCAGGGGGTCTTCAACAGCCTCACGAATCTCGACAATTTCCGCTTCGAGTCCGCCTATCTCCTTGTAGGTCGTATCGGGCTTGTCAATTATCTCGGCACCAATAACGATCGGATCGAGCGAAGGAGGAAGTACACCCATGACCGCCAGCGTTTGTTTATTGAGGGCAACGCGAGCGCCCACCTCGACATTCTCTGGGGGAACATAGTCAGATATATTCACTATAAAATCTGGACCGGTGGAGCTCTTCACCACGACCCGTCCATCTGCCAAGATATCTTTGAGTTGTCCGATAATTAGAGGAGGTGCTTTCAATCGCTCGAGCTCTGCCTTCAAACGCTTCAACTCTTTCTGAAGCCGGAGGAGTTCGCCCTCGATGAATCTCTTCTCTCCCTCGACTCTTCGAGACTCCTCTATAAGCTCGAGATTTCGCTCCTCGAGCATTGAGATTCGCTTCAAATAATCCTCGATAGAATCGCCCGTAATTCCGTCAGAACTCACTTGTTCCAAAGTTTGACACCCCTTCTGGCACATATATTATTGGACGGATAATGTATATAGCTGAGTCGGTCTATTTATCGTTTGCGAAAGTGACACAAATGCAGTGCGAGATGTGTGGCTCTAATGTTCCAGCGATCAGGAAGGTGAGAATCGAGGGTATTCTCATTGAGGTCTGCTCTAAATGCGCTAGATTTGGAGAGGAGACCGCAAAAAAGGGGGAAAAGAAAGTTGTCTCTTCAATCGTTACCCAGAGATTGCAGCGAAGGGAGAAAAGGCCAGTTTACCGAGACATATTCAACGAGAAGGATGTTAGCGAAATCCTGGTCGAGGATTATCCTAAAAGGATAACGCAGGCACGAAATTCGAAAAAGATAACCAAGAAAGAGCTTGCGGCCAGGCTGAACGAGAAGCTATCTGTCATTCATAAACTGGAACGGGGCGATTTTCGGCCAAATGAGAAATTAATAAGAAAGCTGGAAAAGGAGCTTGAGATTTTGCTAAGAGAGAAGATTACCGACGAAGCGCGTGTGGAGAAGAAGCCATACTCCCAGGGCATCACGTTGGGAGATCTTATCAATTTGAAGTAGAAAGAGCCAGTAAACACGGATTTTTCAGGTACCTTGACGGCCAACGACCTGCATGCGTTTCATAAATATGGCTTCTACAATCCCCAGTTCGGCCTGAAAATCGCTCATATGCTTTTTCAACGCAACCAACTCACCTACTCCTGCAGTCGTCTTGATATCACTTGCAAGCCTGAGCATAACGCCGACATGAATCAATAGTTGCGCATCGTATTCGTATAGCCGGTCAAGCTCGTTCTCCAGTATCTCAATATCGGCAACGGATCCCAGGTATCCCGTTTCGGCATAGCTTATCTCCCCATCCAATCTCTTGAGCGAGCCCAGCAAGGAATCAATGGATTCTAAAGTATTGTAGTAATTCGCGTCAATAAGCGATGCTCGCGCCTCATTCAGCTCTCTTCTTGCGAGGCCGAGCTTCTGGGATACCTGAAAACGCAGTAGCCTATCCGCGTCTCCGATACTCTCTCTGCGCCCGTAACCCAGAAAGCCTGGGATGTAGCTCTGGATCTTTCTCAGCTTCCTATGAGCCTCTTCATCCCCGGTCTCGATATTCTGCATCGGAAATAACCTCGAATACTTTCAAATTGCCAGCTCTTGTATTAATATTGTCGTACATTGCCGAATGAGGGAACAAACGTTTGGAAAATCATCGTGCTCGATCAGCTCTGGGAAAATGTGCTCTGTAGGCGATCATTTGACCCTGGAGAGCATCTCCAGCTCCACAACAGAAATGTCTTCATCGATATCGATATCGAGGCTCCGAGCAACTACCAGCGCGGCTACTTCGGCATCAATTCCCATCCGTTCTTGAGTCTTATTTATTCTCGAGACAACCGCTTTCTTCGACAGCTTGGAACCGGATGAGATTTTCTTTACAAGCTCCATAAAGAGATTTTTCTTCTCGGACCTCGATCTCATTTTGAGAAGCTCCTTTGACGGTCTGTAATCGATCTGCATATTCTCATCGGAGAGCTCAAAGGATGGAGCTAACATGCCATCCGAGAGATGCAGCAACTCGCTCTTCATGGCGGTCTCAAGCAACCTCTGAGCCTCCTTTGGCGAGAACCAGTGCAGATCCATGGAAACCGCATAGACAAATTCCCTCTCGCTCAATAGCTGCTTCCCCTTGTATCTGAAGAGCATGCCGAGACACTTCCTGAGCTCGGAAGTCATTCTAACCTTCACCTCCAGAAAGCAACTCATGACTGACAATGATCGATGCGATCTTTCTGTCTATCGTTCGAGCATCCTCGGGGCGATCAGCCATTACGCGAATAACGACTTCCTCGCCGCGGATCGTCCTAACCGTCTGATCGACGACCTCCATTGGCACAACGAAATCGCTCGCACCCATCTCTCTCGTTCCGGAGAGCACATCGCTCAATGATACTCCCTCAATCCCCTCTCCGAATCCGAGAAGCCCGTTCTCCCAGTCGATTTTCAGACCGATCCTGTCGGTCAGCGAAAGTGCCAATTCTATCTCTTCAAGCGACTTGAGCGAGAAGGTATTCATGTAGACAATATCCGCACCTGCGACTATTAGATCGATCACGTTCAGCCCCCTCTGAGGTCCCGCCTCGTAGAGTATCGAGAAATCCTCAGAGAGATCTTGGATTACATCCAGCTGCGGCTTGTTACGCTCAATACCGTCCAAATCCCTAATATATAGCTTTTCGAAGTTTCTCCTCCTGAAATCCTTCGATAGCTTGGAAATAGCCTTTCTCGAATATTCCTTTCGAAAGGTCGTGCGCCCTTTGAGCAGGAGCAACGGTATTGTCTCGAGCACTTCACTCATTGCAAGTCGCCGTAGTATTCTGACCGAATATAAATCTCCTGTGCTGGCGCTGATCGGACTCCTTATGTCCGGGCTGTTGGAGAATGGATTGAAGACTGACATACTCCAACGGCTAAAGCACGTTGGGTTCTAAGGTTAATGTCGTTCCCACCATTGCCTTTTGGGGGGGTATCAGTGCTCCCCTTATACGCATCTCTGTCTGCGCATAATCGACCATCCTTAACTTGACGCAATGCAATATTGAACGATGCATTGCTATCCGCATGGTCTACATGTCCACAATTCGGACATTTGAATTGAGAAGTATCGCTGAATGATTTTTCAG
>Ga0114919_10004902_pt1 | contig 10720 bp, 8 predicted proteins | sample BlataG_FD_88682 | JGI IMG/M metagenome (GOLD analysis project Ga0114919, IMG submission 88682) | Deep subsurface microbial communities from Black Sea to uncover new lineages of life (NeLLi) - Black_00105 metaG | ecosystem: Environmental > Aquatic > Marine > Oceanic > Sediment | place: Atlantic...
ACCTTTGATACTTTGCGACATCCTCATCTTCTATATTTTCGAATTTAGCAGCAATGTCTCCAACGGAATTTTTTAATAAATCTGTTGGGATACTCTTTTTCTGATCTAAAGCTAAATCAAAATATATTTTTGCGACCCGCCACAACTGTGTAGTTTCCCTTAGAATATCTTTATTCATTTTTTTATACTTCCTAACATTGCGCTTCAGCTGCGCGGGTTTTTGCGTCAGCTGCAAGCGATTCGTTAGGCATGTGTTAAATTCCTTTTAATTTCGACTTTCCGTCATAAGCTAACGTTTACTCTAATGTCTTTTTTTCCTTAATCTGTTGAATTGCTGCAAATTTAACTCCTTTTGGTATTGAACTATCGTAAAGCATTGGAACCGGGTTTGAGAAAAGAACATAATTATGTATTTTGACGTCAATATTTGAAAAACCGCAGAACCTCAACAGATCCGTTTTATTTTTTAAGAGAATTTCAACACGATCTATATGTTTTTTAAGTCTGTCCGGTTTCCCGTTGCGAATTTCACCCTTAAATTCTAGTAGCTGTTCTGCGACTTCTTTTGAAGTTTTAGCAAAAAACAAATCTTTACATTCAATTGCATAAATTGATTCTTCTCCAGCTCTCCATGCTAACACATCCACATCTCCATAATCTCGATCAATATTGTTCTTTGGAACAATTGAAGAAACTTTTACATCAGCCTTTGCGTTATATCCCATGCCTTCGAGCATAGACGCTACTTCTTTGTTGAACTCACGCCCCCTGCGTGCTCTTTCCTGGCCAATCCACATTTTCATTTCGTGCGAACGGCAACGCTCTTCTTCAATGTTGCCTCTCCAATAAGTATCTAATGTGTAAGCTAGAGCTTGGGATGAAATGCCGGGTGATATAATATATGTGGGGTCTTCATTATGATCTATTTTGACATATGGCTTAAATAACAAAGATAATCGGCGCCGAAATAGCCAAGGGTTAATATCTCTGCTTTTATAACCTGAAGGAGGCTTTTCCCAGTTTTTCCGTGAAATCAAACAAAACCCTTTTAACGCTTTCAAGGCTTCTTCCTTACTACTTAACTCACTTTTTTTACAATAGTTCATGATTTCACTTTGAGCTGCAGTGAATACATACTTTTTTTTCTCTACTGCCATATTTTCCATTGTCTCTCGAAAGCTCCTAAGAGCCTCAAACGCTATCCCAAATTCTTTCTCAAATGCAGTCAAAAAATCTGAATTAAAAACATCGGAAGGAGATTTTGGAGCGGGCATATCTTCAAAGTGAGTTTCATATTTTTCGGCAGCATCAGTAAATTTTGTTTTTTCAAACTGCCTCGAAAAAGGCATAATTATTTCATCATATAATGTGTGTTCTGATTTTATGTCTCCGTTTCCAGACACTACAATTTTTGGCTCAGTCACGCCTTTCTTAATTGCATCGGATAAATTTCCCATATGAAAAAGCAATGAAGCTCTGGCCATAAGAGGGCTTATGTCTAAACTCCCAATCTCATACCCTCCTTTAAGCGGACACTCGCAAACAGCAGTTTCTACAATGATCCTAGAGGCCAAATCAGCCGCATATAAACTTGAAAAATGTTTAATTTTTGCCTGATGAACATCGGTTATATTTTCGTGCAAGCTTAAAACCGCTCTGGCTGTTCTATCCCATTGATCTTTCTCTAAAGCTATTCCTTCAATGTTTCTTAAAGCTGCGATAATCAAAGATGCACGATTATACTTTTTGAGTTCTTTTTTAAGCTGCAGCCATGAGCGCGCAACAACTTTATTTAAAAAAGATGTACACTCATCTCTGCCGCAGAGGGCGGTTATCTCTCTGACACCAGTTAAGCCTTCAATATGCCCAAGTCCTATCTTTAAAAAGTTGGCATCGAAATCTTCGATTTTCTTGTATTTACACTCATCGTAAGCCCGTATGATATCTCTAAATCGGTTTGCTTTAAAGAAATGTATGTACCGAGCGTCTTCATTAGGAACAATGATATCCCGTAATCTTTCAATTTCTTGACTGTCTATCCCTAAACCAGCCAGTTCGACAAATCCCTTTATACAAGCATGCACAAGCTCTTTCTCACTTATGTTGACAGGATTGTTCATGTGGTACAAAAACGGTTCTTTTAGATGGAGCTCAATGGTCTTTTTGTCTTTATCGACACTTACATCAATCAGGATAGCTGAGGGAGTTGGCGGATTTTCTGGGTAGTGATTATAAGAAGGCAGGGATGACAAATCCAGAGAAAATAAGACTGGCCCAATTGAAAGTTTAGGATACTTCTTGTCTAAAACCTTACCAATCCTTTCCAACCAATTGTGCAAAGCATCCCAAATTTTAAACTGGGTGTTAAAATCTAATTGAGTGCCATCCCGGCTAAGGCTAACCCACCAAGGTCTAGATTTTGTAACTGCACAGCCCAATAATATCCCTTCATGCCTATCTTCATAACTTGCATAAAGAGGTTCATTTTGTTGGTCCTGAAAGAAAGACGATAGATGTTTTCTTCTTACCTTTTTGTATGTTCCGTCTATATAGATTTCAGTATGAACATTGCAGGCTTTACGGGTTTTTTGTCTTACTTTAGCCAGGCAATCCGTAGGAATAGCTATCATACAAAGGCCTTGTCCTATTCCAACTTCATCAGGAATTAAGACATGGTTGCTTTCTTCCCACCAACCATACAGATTTAGCAATCCGTTGATGTTCATAAATTCAACATCGTTTTGCTCAAGCTGTCTTTGCTGATCCAAGAGCTTCCATAGGGACATGTTGGAAGCTCCCGGTATCCATCCTAAAGTCTCGAGGTCGTGCGCTGGTATCACCTCGATTTTCCAGTCAGAACTTTCTTCTGACATTAAACTAAAATAAGGACGACCATATCCGCAGAAAACAACTAATGATAAACCTTCTCTGTAACCATCTTTGGCCATAAAAACTTTTTTTGCAGACTGAATCCGACGCTCAACTTCTTCCATTTGCTCTTGTGAATGAGGTGCCGGGGTGTCCATGCCTTCCTCAAAGAAGCCGTGCAAAGTGTCTATCCTCACTATCACCTGCAAGTAACGTCCTCTCTCAATTTCAGCCATAGCTTCAAAGAAATAGGCTTCGGAAACTCTCTGAGGATGGATAGGCAAATCTGAAGGGAGGGGTCGTCCTAAAATAGGCGTTTCTCGGAGAAGCTTTATATATTCACCAACAAAGTTTTTCTCAAAACTTTCAACAAGGCCGTTTTGATAAAGCCATTCAAAGACAAACCTTCTAATCGCTATACTGACAGCCGTAGGTAGGACCAGAATTATTTTCTTGCCATCATATAAAAGGGGATTCCGCTCTAAATCGGTATTACCAAATTTTTGGTGATTAAGATTATCTCTGAATGTGGGGTTGAAAATAAACGGCCCAAAATCATCCAATTCGCACCCCAGCTTTTGAACATGCATTTCTGTAAAACAAAGGCTTTTAGCTAAACGCTTCAGCACTTCATTGCTGGGCACATGGATATCTGTTTTGTCTTTGCTGTCTGCAATTTGATAGAGATCTGCTTTATTACGTTTAGCTACTTCTTCGCTTAAACTTGATAGAGCCTGAATAGGCCTAAACAAAGAATTTAAATCAAAGCTCTCCGGTATTGGTTTTATGGTATCAAGGACTTTTTGTAGGCAAAAATCATTAGCTTCCCACATACCTTCATAAATTCGAAAGTCGCCTCGATCTGTTAGCACTTTTGTAACAAAGACATCCTCCACAGGATCTTCCATGTAAGCGGCATTACTAATTGGTGGAAAATCATTTAGCCAGGCTTTGACTTTCTTAGAAGAAGGGCGTTGTTTTCCACCACAATTAGCTAAAATATAATGCACCAAAGATTCTATACGGATGGTATTCGCATGAAATATAGGGTCAATAAGTAACCCGGCAACTAAATTTGCCGATTTTATTGGATGAAAGTGTTTTAGCTGTTGTTGATATTCATCCATTACAATTCCACTGATTTATTGATTTGAATAAACTCAGATCTTTAACCCATATACGTCCGATTAGGGCACTGATCAGAATACCGTGGAGCCTAACGTGGAAGTCACCAGCAGGAAAAGGACAAGTTCGATGTAAGTAGGAATAAAGCCAGATGAAAAATAAAGCGGTTTATGAAAAAAGACCGCCGACCCTTCCTATCTGGTGCACTGATTTGTTAGCCAAATTTATTTTTAAAATAAGCGTAATTGCCTTGTATAATTATAAATTCTTCTTTTAGCTAATTTTACATATTCAGGATCAATATCATAGCCAATATAGTTTCGTTTGTCTTTAATAGCTGAAAGGCAGGCAGTACCACTACCGACGAAAGGATCTAAAACAACATCATCTTGGAATGTGTATAATTGAATTAGACGATGAGGTAGCTCTTCTGGGAAGGGCGCGGGGTGCCCAATTTGTTTTGCTGAAACGGCGGGGAATGTCCATACGCTTTTTGTCCATTCCAAAAACTCTTCTTTTTTAATCGAGTTTTCCTTGTCTTTTTTGTTTCTTGAAAATGTCTCTTTAGAAAAAACTAAAATATATTCGTGAATATCCCTTAGAACAGGATTTGCGGCTGAAAGCCAACTTCCCCAGGCCGTTGAAGGACTTGCGCTTGAAGCCTTGTTCCATATTATTTCACCACGCATGAGATAGCCAATTTCCTGCATGCCTTCAATGATGTAACTATGAAGCGGTATATAGGGTTTTCTGCCCAGATTGGCAATATTAACACATGCACGCCCACCAGGCACCAGAACACGATACGTTTCACGCCACACAGTATTTAATAAATTCAAATATTCGTTCAAACTCAAATCATCATCATATTCCTTTGTTACATTATATGGAGGTGAAGTCACCATTAAATGGACGCTATTATCAGGCAGTTCATCCATTTTTTCACTGGATTTGCAGAAAATTTTGTTAATATTCCGTTCGGGGATTTTGTTCTCAATATACCTTACCTTTTTCCCAGAATGTAAGCCTTCATACAACCTGCTTTTATAAAATTTGGTGGAATCATGATTGATGCGTCCGGGAGTTCCAAATGAGCTTGTCTCAGTACCGGCTCTTTTTTTTGTGTATGTTTCGTTTGCCATTCTAATTCCTTATGAGTGATAAGAATTTTTCCGCTTTTTTTTCAAAATTTGGTTCCTTGTTTGCAATCTCAATAATTTTGCCTAATTCTTTTTTCGATTTCATGGTAGAAAAGAATTCCCGTCTTTCTGATAGCAAGTTTATAAGATTTTGCTTTAACTCGTCATATGAATCCATTCTCACAAAACCATTAGCCGTTGATTGTTTTAAGTTATCAACGTTATTATCTAACGGATTCGGATTAATAGACCAGAAGCCTTGGATTATTCCAGCATGATAAAGATGATCGACTTTTGAAATATAGCTTTGAGTGATTGGGGTATTCCCGAGTATGATAATTGGAATTTTCGAAGCACTATGACCGGAAACGCGAATATTAATGCTTTTACCAATCGCCTTTAACATTGAATCCGAACGAAGAAGTCCGGGATTGCCTTTATGCGTTTTGAAATCCCCCAAACAAACCAATTGATTATCCCTCAATTCCCAATTCCAAACAATTGACATTTTAACTTCAAAAATTGCTGCTATGTCTTTTGCCTTTTGTTCTCTCTGCCTGTTTTTGCACAAAACAACATCGGCTGGAGATTGTGGAGAAAGGCCAATTTCACTGCAAATAGCACCTTGAACAGCATAAAGCCCTTTGGACTTGGCAAATTCTTGAAGCAAATCTACTGAGTATTTTTCAGTAAAATTCCCAATCAAAGCGTTTCTGCTTTGTAACGTGGATTTCTTGCCTTTATACGTTTTGGGCCAATAAGCGTAATAGCGGGAATCCTCTCCAAGGTAAAATAGTTGTTCTGGCGTCGCAAATTTTCTGGAATCATTGAAAAATTCAATTTCCTTTTCTTTTGTCCAAAGGTCAGGCATAAACCTATTCAATCCTTTTTAATATTTTATGAGTGTTTATAACAGATTCTTTATGGAATTGACATAGTTAAATTTTGCATTGGCTAACGCCAAGGATAACCTGATGAAAAAGCAAACAAAATATGGCTAAAAAGCGAAGAAAGATTGATAAACAACAAAATTTGTAGAAACCAAAAAACGGCCAAGCTTTTTCAGTCAGAGTTCATCCTTTTGTTAGGCGAAGCTGCGGCTTTACGTCCAGTCATATTCTATGCCGCAGTGAACAGCGAAAAGATATTCGACTTAGTCAACAACACCCCCAAAGTCTCCCATTTAGTCTCTGTCCCAAAAAATGATAAACAAAACTATAAATGGACTTAATAAAAGGAATGCTGTTGAAAATACTCCCCAGAAAGCTGCCATTAATAGTATAAGGGCGGCGCCTAAGCAACATTCTATGACAAGCTTGATTAGCAACATTCTCTTGTAAAGTCGATTAGTTGTCGAATGCTCTTATAATTAGAAACAGTAGTCCGAAAAGGAATAACATCCAAAGCGGCGTCGTCACTAAAACATCGTATTAAATACACTAAATAATCCATCCTTGAATAAACCCTAACTGACTGGCGGAGGAGAACCCCGGCAGAGGTGAAAAAATTAATAAAGTTTATAAAAACGACATGCTTCAAACAAAGCCAAAGTTAGCCAGTCCGGTGTAATTTGTTTTAGGAGGTTATCTTTATGAACAAAGAAATTAGCCATTTTATATCTTTCCTCGCTGCTATCATGGCGATTATCATGGCGGCAATCGCTATCATTATAGCGACTTTTGTAAGAATAAGCATCTTTGCTTCTCGTGAGTCTTTTAAATCAGCTTCTTTTCCCGATAACCATGAAAGGGCAAATTGATGATTTGGACTTCCAATTGTAGCGAAGGCTCCCGTGGTAATTTCTTTCCGTGCTTGTTCAAGCGACATGGCCTCAAGTCTTATAAGCATGTCCTTTTCATGGTTGTTCAAAATTCTACTCCTAACGTTTAGCTCACCGGCTTGTCCGGTGGAGCGGTTGGTTATCTGTTATTCATATAAATTGCGGCTGATTTTAGGTTATCGAATACCTGTCCGCCATTACCCTTTACCATTCTGGCAACAGCACATAGTGATCTCCATTGACCTTTATCAAAACAAAGATTATCATCTTTTTTCAATATAACCATCACTGTCTTTTCTGGTCTTTTATTTGAATCATCAACAACCTCTGCGATTGAATATGTTCCGGTCATGCGAGGAGTAATTGTATAAAGGCAAAAATCACACGCTTGACGTTCTTCAATTTCTTTTGCCATGCAGTCCTCTGTCCAATCATCCACAACTGGATTAAAGTAATCAATTTCCAATTGCGGGATAATTTGATTTCTCCATGTTGATTCATTACACGTTCCGCCTAAAAATACTTTGCTCATTTTGGTCTCCTTATGATAGATAACGCACAGCTTCAGCCGCGAGCGAAGCGAGTCGGACTGAAAGCTGATGTTGGGCTTCAAGGCGCCTTATAAAATTTATTGCATCAATAATGCTTCTTTAAGTCTCAATAGATTTTTCTTTTGATCCTTTTCGGGTTAATAGTATTTGTTTTGATTTAGGGTTGTCCTTAAAGTTCTTAATTATCTGATATATATCAAGAAGATTGAGCAATTCCATTGATGTGCTTTCTTCGACTGTTTTTCTTTCCAATATAAGAGTTTGAGTAAAATGCTCAAAATAAAGCTGAAGCTTATGTAAATCATTCGAATATTGATAATCTATTTTGGCATTCGGAAACGATTTCAAAAGCTCTTGCCTAATTGAGTCCATTTTCTTTTTCATTTGGAACAATCCTTTGTTTGTAAGTTTCTGTTTTTATAAAACTGTTATTGAGTAATTTCGCTTCTAAGCATTTAATAGGGTAATTTTGTATCTATGAATTTCTAATAGGTTACATTGAAATGATCCGAAAAAATTTTGCTGATACCCGCGTATATTTCTGGTGGGATATTGATACCTACCGAATTTTTATCCTCGTATGGGTTCACAAAATAACCATCTCGTACAGCCAACTTCCATCGGTTATCAAATTTTCGAAAATAAAACGAAAAAAATACTGGCATTACAAGATCTATTTTCTGATGTTTACGTGTACCTGTGATTGAAACTGTTCCTGAAATGCTATTGATTTTTTCATTTTTTATGGTTGCAATAACTTGCGTCCAAAGCCAGTCTCGTTTAGATGCGTTTTTATCAGTAGCCCACCCAGTATCAAGGTTATATCCGTTTGTTAATAAAAGACTTTTAATTTGCTCCCTGTGCTGTTTAATAAATAAAACAAAATCTTGCCCAATTTCGGTATTTATTATATTTTTGAAGTCTACGGAGTTAGATTCCTTTTTTTCACAGTGTACTATTCCCACAAATACAACCGACAATATGACTATTAAGGTAACGACATTTTTGTTCATAGTGCTTTAATCCTTAAATGATTCTCCAACAAACTCATATGCATGCCCAACATAGATTAGACGGCCTAATAGCCGTAATTAACTACGGCTATTTGCCGCTACAAAATTAATAAATATAAACAATACAAGGTATTAGTATTCACCGTTATTTTATATTGAAATGTGAAATACGGCTAAAATGCAGCCTATTTCTAATATGCGGCTGTTTTGCCGTATAGTACTTTTTTTTGTAATTGATATAACATAATGATATTACAATGAATACAATACGATCTGGGTGTATATTGAGATTGAAAATGCGCATAAAAGCATAAAAAGTGTTGCATTATAAAACCCTGCATGTTAATTAAAAACAACATGACAGATGTTTCACAAATAAACCTAAAATAATCTCTCATATTACTAATACGTTGTCAATTATTTAAACCTAAACTGAGCGTTTCAAATTTTAAAAGGTGATCAAACATCTTTTATTTTTAATGAATTAAATTGATTTATATTTTTAAAATTTGAAACCCTGCGGGATTGCCGATCTTACCGCATCTACTGCGTCAGATACCGTCACGCATAGTTAACTATAGCGGAATGGCATCTTCCTTGTATCTGCGGCAACCTCGACAATCGCTCAATTTAGGTTAAAGTTTATTGTTAGTGATAAAAGGAGCTAAAGATGAGACTATTAGATCAGGTACGTCACGTTATAAGGAAGAGGCATTACTCGATTCGTACAGAACAGGCATATACGGATTGGATCAAAAGATTTATCCTTTTTCATGGGAAAAAACATCCCAAAGATATGGGGGAGAGTGAAATTTCACAGTACATATCATACCTTGCGGTAAAGAGAAATGTTGCCGCAAGCACCCAAAATCAAGCGCTCAATGCCATTGTTTTTCTTTATAAACAGGTATTGAAACGGGAACTGGGGGACTTCGGGAGTATGGAAAGGGCCAAAAGACCTAAAAGGCTACCGAACGTACTTACAAAAAATGAAGCTGATCTTGTTTTGACCGTTATGTCGGGGAAAAATGCGCTTATGGCAAAATTGTTGTACGGTTGCGGACTTAGACTCATGGAATGTTTGCGACTAAGAGTAAAAGATATTGAATTTGAAGGAAACCAGGTAACGGTTCGTGACGGAAAAGGTCATAAAGACAGAGTGACAATGCTTCCGATACAATTAAAACCGCAATTGATTGAACATTTGAGAAGAGTCCGGATTATTCATGAAGAAGATTTGAAACACGGCTTTGGCGAGGTATACCTTCCATATGCGCTGTCAAGGAAATATCCGAATGCGGCAAAAGAATGGTGCTGGCAGTATGTTTTCCCATCAAAAAAAATGTCAAAGGATCCGCGAAGCGGAAAATGCCGGCGTCATCATGCCTATGAAACCGCTCTTCAAAGAGCGGTTCGCAATGCCGCTATATCGGTCGGTATCTTAAAGCCTGTGAGCCCGCATACATTCAGACACTGTTTCGCGACTCATCTTCTTGAAGCGGGATATGATATTAGGACCGTTCAGGATCTTTTGGGGCATAAAGATGTTTCAACAACTATGATATATACTCATGTTTTAAATAAAGGCGGCATGGGTGTGAAAAGCCCGCTGGATATGGCAAGCAGGTCTGACTTTCCGCCGGTGATTCATAGACAAAGTTTAACCCATGAGGTATTTGTTTATAAAAATTAACATCCAATAATGATTAATCCAGATAGAGCAAATGAATCATGAAATTTGATCTTTTTATCCGGCGTGCTTTCGAAGCGCTTAAAATATCATCCCAAAACAAGCTTGCAATTCTCCTTGGAATCAACAGGGCCGGGATTACCCAGGCCAAAAACAAGGGAACTGTTCCTGACAAGTGGATCCTGGACCTTTACCGGAAATACGGCATAAACCCGGACTGGATCGATACCGGCAAGGGGAAGATGTTTATCGCGGAAAGGGATGGCAGCGTGGTTGTTCCGGAATATAGGAGCGCTCCCCATGTAAAAGCCAGGCTTTGCGCCGGTGACGGATCTTTTGAAGTTGATGAAAATATAAGTGATCACTGGATGTTCAGGGCAGACTGGCTAAATCGTAAAGGGTCACCTTCACATATGGTCCTTATCGATATCTATGGAACCAGCATGGAACCCGAATTAAAACACGGAGATACGGTCATGATTGATACATCCCAACAAGATATACTGGCAGGATCAATATATGCCGTGGGGATTGAAGATACAATTATGGTAAAA
>Ga0114919_10004903_pt1 | contig 10720 bp, 7 predicted proteins | sample BlataG_FD_88682 | JGI IMG/M metagenome (GOLD analysis project Ga0114919, IMG submission 88682) | Deep subsurface microbial communities from Black Sea to uncover new lineages of life (NeLLi) - Black_00105 metaG | ecosystem: Environmental > Aquatic > Marine > Oceanic > Sediment | place: Atlantic...
TCCGTTACGTATTCGTGACATTACAGAGATAAAAAAAATCCACGATGACATAACTCATTTAAATACAGCACGTTATTAGGCGTGCTTTAAACGAGCTTTGTGGATTTCGAATCCAAAGGTCGGAGCCAAATTGTATGTTCGGCAGGGTTTGAGGCTGTATTTTGCAAAGCAAAATGCGCCACAAGAAAAGATGTTGCCCTTGACCCACCCAACCCATTCGCGGACAACACAGAGGAACTCCCTAAAAATTCATTTACAAAATTGCTTAAATCAGTTATCATTATAGTATCAAGAAAGAATGCTTTATATTATATTCTATATACTATAATAATAAACAATTACAAAAGATATGTCAAATAATAAAATTGCGGAGAACCTAAAGAAATTTCGGGGCAAAAAGGGGCTTTCTCTTGAAAAAATAGCCCGTCTTGCCGATTTATCACTCAATACCATTGTTAAAGTTGAAAATGGCGTTAATCAGAACCCGACAATCGAAACTCTTACCAAGATCGCCAAGGCGCTTGAGGTTGGCGTTGATGAGTTAATCAAATAAAACTATGAGCAAATCATTTACTATTCACGACTTACCTAAAGAAGAGAGACCGCGTGAGCGGTTGGTTAAGTTTGGAGAACAAGCTCTTTCGGCTCAAGAATTATTACAGATTATTTTGGGTCGCGGCATTGCCGGCGAATCGGTTGTAATCACGGCGCAAAAGCTACTATCGCAATTTGGTAGTCTTCAGAAATTGGCCGAGGCTAGTATTGAGGAATTGTCTTCAATCAAAGGAATCGGATTAGCAAAAGCAACACAGATAAAAGCAGTCTTTGAAATTGGCCGCCGTCTTTCCACTCAGACCCCATCTTATAAAAGCAAAGAACTTACCGATCCAAAAAAGGTGTATCAGTTGATAAAAAGCAAACTCAAAAATTATCACAAAGAACATTTTTACATTATCGCTCTTAATAGTAGAAATTACTCAATTGCAGAAGTTTCAGTTGGTAGTCTTGATTCTAGTGTTGTACATCCGCGTGAAGTATTTGCAGAAGCTATTAAAAACAAGGCGGTATCAGTTATATTTGCCCACAACCACCCTTCGGGCGATCCCGAACCATCTGAAGATGACTTAGAGACAACAAAACAGCTAACAGAAGCGGGCAAAATTTTAGGCATTGATGTGATAGATCATATTATTGTTACGAAAAATAATTATTTTAGTTTCAAAGATGGAAATTTAATATAAATTATCTTGTATGAAATATTATTTTTATTACAAAAACAAAAAACACATTGTACCTGTTTTAGATGAGGGAAAAAACAAGCAGGCAAAGAAGAAACTTGCTCAAATTCTCAAGACAAAAAAGGAATTGATACCAGATCGCTTCTTGGAGAGATGGTCTAATGTTGCTTTATATAATCCTGGTGGTGATGTTGAAAAAGCGAATGCTATTTTGATCAATGTAGAGGAGGGCGCATACGATTTATCCAATCCACTTAACGACATGACAGGAAAAGAGTGGGTAAAGTTTAGTTGCAGTTGGTTTATTTTTAATGCTCTACATAAAGATTTAAAAGAAGAGAGAGAAATCTCTCCTAACACCCAAGACCACCCAGCAACGTTCTCCCCAACGATGATCGAAGGATTTGTGAAGTTTTTTACAAAAAAAGGAGAGAATGTGCTCGATCCTTTTTGTGGTATCGGAAGTACCATGGTGGCTTGTAAACGAACTGGTAGAATTGGTTATGGAACTGAGCTTAATAAAAAATATTATGATCTGTCTCTTAAGCGAACGCCTGAATTCAAAAAGAATATCTTTAACGAAAATGCGAGCAATATTAAAAAACTAAACCTGCCGAAGATAGCTTTTTCGATATCATCCCCTCCGTATTGGAATGTTTTGAATAGAAGTACCAAGGATTTCAAAAACGACAGAACTAAAGGTGGTTTTGATGTTAACTATTCCGAAGCAAAAGAAGACTTAGGAAACATCGATGACTATGAGCTATTTCTAGAGAAATTAGCGAATATATATTTTGATATTTTTGATTTACTCAAAGATGAAGGATATCTCGTTGTCATCGTGAAGAATGTTAAGAAGGAAGGTAAAATGTATCCTCTGGCTTGGGATCTTGCCCGTATTCTTTCGAAGAAATATGTACTCAAGGATGAGAAGCTGTGGATACAGGATAAAGTTGGTCTCGCCCCTTACGGTTATCCTTCAGCATGGGCTAGTAATATTCTTCACCATTATTGCTTAATTTTCCAAAAGAAATAATATGTCTTTAAACATCTCACAAATTATAAATAATCTGATTGATGTAAATGATATTAAGTATGATCGGAAGTATTCTCGCGTTGCTAAGCTTCATAAGTACTGGTCAAGAAAGCCGTGGTTCGTTATTGATCAATATATTGAGAAATATTCTGAAAAGAATCATCTGATCTTGGACCCATTTTGCGGAAGCGGAATCATAGGATTACAGTCAGTTCTCGCCGGTAGGAATTTTATCGGATACGATTTAAACCCTTTCGCAGCTTTTCTTGCGAAGAATTCTCTAAAGATCAGCTATAACCAAACTTTATTTGAAAATGAACTCTCAGCAATTGAAGATGCCGTGAGCGAAAAAATAATGGCTCTCTATAAAACTAAGAATAAATACATTTTGTATACCATTTTGGGGAAGAAAAATGGTAAAGATTACAATGCAGTTATTGCTGATGACAATTTCCGAAACAAAGAAAAAGTTAGTTTGCCCAAAAGTGATTTAGAGTCAACTGTAAAGTTTCCTAAAAGCTTGAAATATCCGGACAAGGATTTTCCAGCAAAGTTTTATAAGGACAGGTTTTCGTATAAGGGTGTGAGTCGAGTATCCGATATGTTTTCAAAAAGAAACCTTCTCGCCCTTGCCCTACTCCATACTTCAATCAATGAACTGCCTCTAAAGAATAAAAATCTGTTTATGCTTGCTTTTACAAATACTCTTTTACATGTGAGTAAATTAAAAGCCGAGAATGTTCGTCCGCTAAGCGTGAATAACTTTTGGATTCCCGATGATTTTATTGAGGAGAACGTGTGGTGGAGATTTGTTGACCGAGTCAAGAATGTCAAGATGGCGAAAGAAGTTATCGCGGAGAAAGCTTCTCAAAATGAGATTTCTAAACCTATATCAATAATTTATAACAAGTCTTCTCTCAAGATGTCTGAGATAAAAGCGGCCAGCGTAGATTATCTAATCACTGATCCACCCTACGGAGATACTATTCAATACTCAGAGCTTTCGTATGTTTGGAACTGCTGGCTTGAAAAGGAGTTTGATATTGAGAATGAAGTCATCATCAACCCTGTTCAAAAAAAGGGAATGAATGAATATTACGACCAGATAGTTTCTTTTATTGGTGAAGTTAAAAGAGTTCTAAAAAAAGATGCATATTTTACTTTGGCTTTTCACAACAAGGATTTAAAAATATGGATAAGTCTCGCAGAATTAATAAGGGATCATGGGATGGAGTTAGTAAATATTTCTTCCTACAATACTTTTGGAAGTCCTTACAACAAGAACTGGGCAAAATTTTCACCGAAGTCAGATTTCTACGTGACCTTTAGAAACAGTCAAAAAGAAATAAAAAAATACAATCAAAAAAGAGTATACCCTCACGAAATTGCCAACGAAATCACCAAGTGTTTAGGAAAGAAGAATGGCAAACTTTTCAACCTGAACAAAGCATACGATTTATTTGTAGGCGTTGTTATTAGTAAAATTTTTAATGGGTCTCAAGTGGCTGAACACGAAAGACTGAGTATTGAGAATATAACAAATCTTTTTCAAGAGATTATTCAACATCAGAATAAAGAAGTTGTTCAGCAAAGACTACTTAAGCTCGAACACATTTAATTATATGGAAATATACAGCAAAGATTTTTTTAATATATTCAAAACCAATTTTAAATTTGAAATTGTCGAAACCGCGATGGGTATGGCCGTCAAAATGCCTGCCAAAGAGGCTTTTATTTATAGTAGCATTACTGGTGCTGGCTATTTTGAAAATCCGATCTATCCATTTACTCCAAAAGGATTACTCAAGCTTTTTTATAATGCTTTTAACTATAAATTTGTGTCGGGGATTTTTGATAATGGAGTATTGAAAAACACACCTTACATATTATCTCAAGCTAAAGATTATTTATTTGGTGAAGATAAATATATTGTACCGATTGAATTTGATTCGGAGAAAGACCTTGTCGCTTTCTTGAAAGAAAAATTTATTAAAATCGAGAATCCGAGGCAGTATATTATTCAGCGGGTAGAGACAAGTAAACAAGGCAATGGTATGGAGCCGTTGATGGAGTATCTTGCCGCAGAATATTTTAAAAACATTGGTTTTATCGTGGAGAATCAGGTACCGCTTGCCCACTCTTTAGGATCTCCTGATTTTGCTGGATACGGATTGATAAATACAATACAGAAAATTCATAAATCTGGCTTTTTATCTAGCCGTGGTTTCCATATTATTGAACTTGCTTTAATCAGAAATTTTAAAGATTTTAGTGAAGATGCCACCGAAATAAAAGATCCTGAACTATTAGTCGGTGAAGCAAAGACTGGTACCTCCCAAATGTCTAAGCAGTTAGAGAAATATTTGGAAACAGGTTTGTTTGATAAGGGTTTTGAAATTCACCCGTCAAAATCTAGTCCAGCAGAGAATTATTTTGGTCTGATCACTTTTGATAAAAATTTTAAAATTACAGTTAGTCCGCCTAAGGATAAATATATTTCAAAAAATCCATTATCAAAAGAGAATTATATTCAATGGTTAGAAAATTATATCAAGTTTTACTTGATTGCTAATTTTACTAACGATGAGTTGAAAGAGTTTTATCTAAACAAAACGGGCTTTTCTCTAAACAAAGAATCTGATCTTGTTGATTTTGTTTTAAGTATTGATATTGATAAAATACTAGTAAAGATTAAACAATTATAATCTATGGCTTTATCTAGCGACGAAATAATTAAACATGAAATAATAGATACTCTTGGTTACAAGCATGGAGATATAAAATTGAGGATATTTCCACAAAGTAGTAGAGAGGATCAAAGTTTATTTTCTGCCGGTGGTCTCACCTTCGGTTTTAAAGGTGTCTCCTACGGGTCTTGTGATGCTTGTTGGTATGTTGATGAAAAATGGGTGGATGGTTTTAGCAACAAAATGATAGACAAAAAGCCAATAATTGCGATAGAGGGAACTGATGCATTGAATCGAAATTCGACTGGTAACGCTCTTTACCAAAGATTTCATCACGCGCTTGGTGCTGTAAAAAACGGCCTTGTCGGGGTTTATTATCTTAAAAAGGGTCCTAGTCAAATACAGCCAGATTTATATGGAATGGCTTATTACGCTTCTCAAGTAGAAAAAGGTAATTATTTAGTCACTGATGACCTTAAGGTGATAAAAGGATTATTGGAAAGATATAACGACAAAAATTCCTTTGATGCTTTTATAAAAAGTTATCTAGAAGAAATGCATAAAATATTCAATACAAAATTCCAGCTATTTTATAAAGGAGACTGGAAAGAATTTGCAAAAAAGAGATCAACAATAATAAAGGACGATTACGTTATAAAGTATGCCGGAAGAAGTAGAAGAAACTTTACTGATGGATCTCAGCGAGCAGGCCATATTGCGGTAGGCGAAATGTTTCTTACCAAGTACTATTTCTACGATAAAAAATTCTACTATCTATTTCCGAAAATGACACGGGAGGATCTAGAATTGTTAGATAAGAGTAAAAATACTGACAAAGAGTGGTTCCTATTAAGAAATGAACCAAATGTATTTATAAAAACCATTGATGACATAGTAGGGGTGGAGAAAAAAATAAAGGGAAAGCTTTTACAAATAAAAGATGAGCCGTTGAAAGGTGATGCATTCAGGACTTTTAATGCATATACTAGAGAAATTGTATCTAAATTAGAATCGGGAGAATACCGAATAAAGGAGTAATTAGAATAATGGATCAAAAAATCACCGATGTTCTAAGTGAATTATAGTCATGACTAAAATTAGCTGGGACAAATTCAAAGTAAAAAATGAGGATTATAAAAAGTCGTTTGAAGAACTTGCATATTTTTTATTTTGCCGAAAATTCAAAAAGAACGCGGGAATTTTTAGATACAAAAATCAAACGGGAATAGAGACTGAGCCGATTAAAGAAAGTCGGAAACTGATTGGGTTTCAGGCAAAGTGGTTTGAATCAAAAATTGACAAGGATAACATCACAAGCTCAATTAGCAAGGCAAAAGATAAAAATCCGAAATTGAACCGGATTATTTTTTATATCAATCAGGAATTTTCAGAAAGTTCTAAGAAAAAAAAGAAAGACAGTAAATTAAAAGAAGAAATAGAATCTCATGCCAAAGAGTTAAAAGTGGAGATTGAATGGTTTGTACCAAGCAACTTTGAACAATCTCTTAATCAACCCGCAAATCTTGATTTAGCACAACTTTATTTCGACTTCAGTAATGAGTTTGGTTTTATCAAAGCTTGTTCGGATCCAAGAATTTTAACCTTTTTGCAATCATTAGAATATATTGAACTCCCTTTTATTAACTCTAAAACAGAGAAGCTTGAAGATATAACAAAAAAAATTCTAAAGGCCAATCAAAAAGATTTTTTGCTTTCTGGCCATCCGGGTTCTGGTAAAAGCATTTCCATAAATAAGCTGTTTCAAGTTTTCTCTGGCTTAGATAAGAATACTTTGGCGGATGTTAAAAAAGTTTTGCAGAAAAACAAGGCAGTCCCGATGTTAATAAACTTAAAAAATTGTACTTTTGAGACTATCGAAAACCTTATTCGGAACAGGCAAAATGATTATAAAGTTAGAAATGGAAATCTAGGCTTCATTTATTTGTTGGACGGCTTAGATGAACTTAGTCCCGAAAAAGCCGATCATGTTTTATCATATTTGTACGAGCTGGAAAAAGACAATAATACCAAAAAAATCATACTTTCATGTCGTTCTGGAAATCTCAATAAAGTAAAAATAAAAACTTACTTTAATGATATTACCGAATATAAAATTCATGACCTAACAAAAGGCCATATTGATAAATATTTTGACGGTAAAAATAAAACAAGCAAAAAGAAACTATTGGCAAAATTGACCAGCAAAAATCAAAAATTGTTGTCAGAAATAAAAGACATCCTTTTAATTAAATTACTCTGGGATACTATTGAAATTTTAAATGAAAATTCAACAATTCTTGATTTATTGGATAAGAAAGTAAAACTACTCATCAACGAGCCGCAGTATAAGAAAAACATAGAAGGACTAAACTTATTAAATCCAAAAGAAAACAAGATAATCGAACTAAATAAAGAGATTTCGTTTCATTTTCAAAAAAGATTTCAATTTCGTTTAACTCAAAAAGAAATTCAGAAAATCATTTTGACAAAATATCCTCGCGTAGATTACGAGGCGGCAAATGAAATTTTAAATTATATAGCTACCCTATTTTTTGACGGATATTCATCACCCACTCCTGATGAGCCGGATAATTCAACTTTTGTATATCAACACCGAAGATACCAAGATTTCTTTTTTATACAGCATTTAGCAAAAGTGTATGGGGAAAATCCAAAAGTCTTGAGAGAATTTAATATTTTGTCTAATCGCGACTTTTTTGAAAATCTTTTTTTATACTACATCAGAAACGAATATATCAAGGATAGAAATCTGCCCGGAATTATTGAACTGAACCTTATCGAAGTTTATTTAGGCAATCGCAATGACTTTGGCGCAGATGATCCTTATTATCAAAATTCTTCTGAATTTATTCCCTCTTTAGCAATACAAGACGAACTTGTATTGCAAGAATTGCTAGCTGATGAAAGTTTGGCTATTAAAGAAAAAATTTCTCTCGATTTGAACGAAGTTAAAAACAAATTTAGTGCTTGGGAAAAAGAGAAAGACAACTATAGATTGAACGATTATTTGAAGGGAGTTTGGATCGGTGGCGTTTCATTCTTGCTTGAGAATATTGTTATATTTTGGAGTTTTAATAAGCGGGAAGCGGCGAATGAGTTAAGGAAAGTTCTAAATGAAATTGTTGAATTATTTAAAAAATATAAATTCCGTGAAAATCTGAAAAAAGATGAACAACTAGATGATCCTTTTTGGAAGAGGTGGGAAGATTATCTGTATTTACTTATTGTAATTAAAAAAGAAAAACCAAATGATATTTTTACCAATTTAGTCCGAGGTAATTATAAAAATTTTGAAGGCAACGAGAACAAATGGGCGATTGATGAGAGCGGAAAAGATAAATTAGTAAAATCTTTTTTGAGATTATGTATAAACAGCAAGCAGAAATCTCTTCCTGAAATTATCGACAATCTGGACGATAACGAATTGCTAATGTTGTTGGATATACTTGTTTCCGAAAAAAATCTTCCTCTCTTAGTAAGGGATCGGGGTATTTCTCAAAAGGTAAAGGTAAAAATTGCTAATGTGAATGTCCAAAACATTCGACTTTTGTTCTGCAAGAAAATTTTTAATATAGAAATAACCGAGAATGATAAAAAGTTTTTAGAGGATACGCTAAAAACCTTGCGGGACAAACGGCAGGTTGACTGGCATATGTATAAAACCCATGTTGAATATGCCATTGTTTCGTATGTTTTAGGCCAAAATTCATTTACGGAATATCTGAAGCCACAAAAAGGACATCCGTTTAAATATTATAACGAGCTTGGTTTGTACGCCGCTTTATTTAGAGATTTTGTTGAAATATTAAGAAATAAGAAAAAAATGGAAGCTATTGCACGAGATTATATCCGTTTTGTTAATTTCTATACTGAGGGAGTTTATAACGGCAAATATCTAGCAGTTGATATGTCTTTTCTTTGGGCGCATATTTTTGTGAATTCCAAAGATGAACTACAAAAATTATTGAGTATCAAAAATAGTTTAATTACAAAAGAAAATAATATCGTTCCCTTTAGCTTCTGTTTGAAATTACAAAACCTAAATCAAGAACTTTTTGTGAAACTGGTCAATAGGAGCGAATTACAAGTTTTTGAAAACAAATTAAAGGATTGGGATGATGATTTTCCTTCTTATGTAAGCCATTGTTTTGATCTTGCTTCATTTTTTGCTTATACAGATAAACAAAAAGCTATAGCATATATCGCAAAAGGAATTAACGAAGGAATGGTAAGACACGGTTGGCGGAAAGATCATATCGTCAGTTATTTGCTAGTTGAAGCTCTTGAAATACTTTGGAGGAATAATTGGGCTAAACGAGGAGAACTTAAAGAGTATACGAAAAGAATCTTTGAACTCGCATTTCGTGTAAGCGAAATTACAGATGGCAAAGGAACTTGGCAGGGTCCCTACAATGTTATTGATTTAGCGTCTAAATATGACATTGATCTTGCCATTGATCTAAAAAATAATTTGAAGAAGAAAAAGGGTGAGAGAAATTTTTCAAATTCGGCAATATCCTCAATTCTCAGTGGAAAAGTAAAGCGTGGATTGCCTATTGAAGAAATTGAAGAAGGGATGAGTGAATACAAAAAGGATTACAGGTACGACAGTAAACCAGACCCTGATTACTACGAACAAAAATTCAAAATCTACTTAGACATTGCGCAAAGTGATTTTTATACCAAAGGCGAAAGAAAAAAGGCATTTGAAAGTGCATATCAGCAAGTTGAAGAAATGAAGAAACAAGAACTGGATTATTTTCTAAGAGACATTGATTTTAAAGAAGTTAAGCAGGGCTTTGTAAAACTTTGCGAAAAATATAATAAGGAAATAAATATAACTTTTGATGAAAAAGAAGAATATCGCCAAAAAACAAAAATTTCAGAAGCTGATTTTATCAAAGAGTTAAAGAAGGCAAAAAGCAATCGAAAGATTGCTGGTTTATACAAAAAACTCAATAACTACAATAATGGCATTGTGTTAGCCAGTCCAGAGTCATGGAAATTACTTGTTGAAAGAACATATTCGGTAAACAAAAACATTAAGTTATTTATTGAATTGCTAAAGAAAAACAGTTTTCCTCACACTGATTGGTTCACTTCTAATTCAAAATATTTTCATTTCGGACTTGGTGTTGCACTGGAAAATATAAATACAAAAGAGGAAATTATGAATTATCTATTTGATAAAACTACGGGGCATGGCGGATTCGTGAATGTGATGAAAAGTTATGAAATTATCGGAAATCGAGAAATGAGTATGAAATTATTTAGGCGTTATTTACGATTTTGTGATTTTCTTGTAAATTGATAGTGTAGTGGCGCGCCAGCTTCGCTGGCACAGCCTCAAACCCTGCCGAAAAAAATCGGGCGAAGCCCGAAAAGCAAAAGGGCAAAAAGGAAGGGGGTCTGGGGGAAGGAATTTTTGCCCTTTTGCTCTCTCCGCGCCGTAGGCGCGGTTGGGGTGGGATCGTTTCCGCAATTCCCGCCTTAACCCAACTTCGCCAAAAATGAGATAAATTGGGCCGTTTTGGGGGGTATGATGGCCGTAAATCCTTATATATCAGTAAAAAATTTGTAAAATAACAATGTAGTGACACACACATAACTTTTTGCTTGACAAACAATTATACACATGATATGTTTAAGCGTGTTCGTCAAAAAAGTAAGAAAACAAAACGGGGTAACCAAAAAATACTACGAGTACCTGCACCTGGTCGAAAGCGTAAGAACAGAGA
>Ga0114919_10004904_pt1 | contig 10719 bp, 13 predicted proteins | sample BlataG_FD_88682 | JGI IMG/M metagenome (GOLD analysis project Ga0114919, IMG submission 88682) | Deep subsurface microbial communities from Black Sea to uncover new lineages of life (NeLLi) - Black_00105 metaG | ecosystem: Environmental > Aquatic > Marine > Oceanic > Sediment | place: Atlantic...
TATTGCTATGATGATAAAAATAGTTACCTGCCCTCTTTTTTCTTTTCTATACATGTTTTTCTTAAGAGAATATTATTTATAAACTTTGGGAAAAAGATAACAATAAACATATAATTCATTTTATTTAAATTTAAATATTTGCTTTCACACAAATTTATATATGAGATGGCCGATTATTTACACATTTCTGGCAACCATTCTAGTTATATTGGGATTTATTGAAAAAAAGACTGTTTATTTGATAACCGCTGTTTTTATATACATAATTGCTATAATCTGGCTTACGAGAAAAAACTAGTCCTCTGTTTCAACTCTTGGTGCCAGAAGAAAAGAAAGCTCTAAAAAATCATTTCTTATATCCATTTTTAAAGGATGGTCATTTGCAAATTTTAAAACAGTTTTTTCAGAGAGCTTTGCCCCTTTTATAAATTTCTGGAGATATTCAAGGCTGTATCTTGATTTGCAGTTTTCTGCAGAGATTTTTGCCTCGTCTCCTGAAAATTCAGACATTGCAGAATTTAAACCCTTAGCCTCAATTATAAATTTTCCGTCCTTAATTATAAAAGAGCAGGCATCTGCGACAACCATACAGTCTTCAACAGAATCTATGAAATCAGAAGAATTCAGCTCAACCACAGAACTAAATTCAATCTCTGGCATGTCTTTTTCCTCACTTTCAACTTCTATCAGACTCAGATTAAAATTTCTTTTAATCCTGTCAGAAATCTGAATATTGAGAAGATTGCCTTTTCTTTCCATAATTAAAGAACTCGTAGGACCGCTTCTTTTTAAAATTCTTTTTAGGTTATCAAGATTAATTCCCAGAACCTCTTCTCCAACTTCAAATATCGAAAAAGAGCTTTTCGGAAGCACAAATCTGACTAGAGAAACATTTGCAGGGTCCATTGCAGTTATGCTTAATCCTTTTTCATTAACCTTTATCCTTACCTCTATAACGAGCTCTGAAATAATTTCAACCACCCGCGATAAAAGCCCTGGATTTTCAAGTTTTACTAACATTTTTTAAAAACACACTCTTTGCTTTTAAGCATTATTATTGTGCAGTATAAATCAGTATAGGGTAGTTATATAAATCTTTCATTCCACTGAAAGATTTATGGTAAATTAAAAAATGGAAAAACAAAATATTAAAGAGCAGAGAATAAGAAAAATAACACAGATGTATTATGCCAGAAAAGACATTCAGAAAGCGCTTTTTGAATTCTCGAAAAACCGGGAGATTGCTCCGAGTTATATGATGGAAAGCTTTGGAAAAAGGCCTGATTCTTTTCAGTATCTTGGAGATATTTTTGAGCTTGTTAAGAACAGAGCAACCTCGTTTCATTGCTCTGAAGAATTGTGGGAAGATCCTTTAAAACTTTCCACAGAAATGAATGAAAAAAAGCTCGATGAGTTAAGAATTGGATGGGATTTTTTACTTGATATAGACAGCAAATACCTTGATTATAGTAAAATTCTTGCAGAAATTATAATTAAAGTTTTGAGATTTTATGGAGTAAAAAATGTCGGAATAAAATTCAGTGTTTCAGGAGACACACTTATTTTAGTGGAAAGCAGAGGTGAAATCTCACTCCTCCAGATTTCAAAGGCAATTGGCTTAATAAAAAAAGGAGAAAAATTAAAGGTTTTGTCTTTAGACAAAAATAAAAGACTCAAGCTAGTAAAGATCTATAATTTTTTAGAGCATAAGGATTTGCTCTATGAGATAAAACATTCCCAAAGCACTCTTCCTTTAAAAGTAACAGGACATCATTCTGTATTTATTTGGGACAAAGGAGAAATAATTCAAAAAAAAGTGACAGAGATTAAAAAAGGAGACTTTTTAATTTCATTTAATTCTTTGAAAAATCCTCTTACAAAAAACAATCTTTATGTAACAAATAAGTTTAAATTTGGAAGTAATCAATTTACAAAAAAAATTGTAAAAAAAGAGTTAAAAGTAACTAAAGATTTGATGCGCTTAATAGGCTACTTTCTTGCAGAAGGTCATGTTACAAACATTATTAATCAAGTTGGATTTAGTTTTAATAAAAATGAAATAGAATACATTGAGGATGTCAAAAATTTGTTGAGCTTAATAACTAGAAAAAAAATTTCAATTCGTCATCCTAATCCAAATTCAACTCAGATTTTGATTCATTCAAAAGAATGGGCAACTTTTTTTGACAATTTTTGTGGAAAGAAGAAAGACAAACATGTGCCTTCATTTTCTTGGAATTTATCAAAAGAATTATTTTTAGAATTACTTCTTGGTTATATCAGGGGAGATGGGTACAAGATTGGAGAATATGGTATCGTTGTTAAATCAGTTTCAAAAAGATTAATTACAGAGATGGTTTGGCTTTGTGAACTTAATGGCATCTCTTGTAATTTATCCTTTGAAGAGAATAAATCTCATAAATTGCCTCAAGGAACTATGTTTAAAGGAGGTTTAGCTTATATGCTAAGAATTCCTAAATCAGAATTAGAAGACTTAGAGTTCTACAGAGGGAGAAATAAATTCTCTCCTCATGCAGGAAGCAAAGTTTTTCCAACAGATGGATTAAAGGAAGTTTACAAACAAATTAAACCAAAAATGTTCAATCATCATAGAGCAGAACAAATGACTTTCTCGAAGAAAAGAGCGAATTTAAATAGAATAAGAAAGGTTCTTGATTGGTTCTATAAATTTAAGGAATTTGAGCCAGATAAAAATTCAAAAAAAATATTGAAAAATTATGAGAGATTATTCAATTCTGATATCTCTGTTGTTTTAATTAAAGACATAGTTAAGAAAAAAAACGCTTTAGTTTATGATATTTCTGTTGAAGAAACAGAATCTTTTTTTGGAAATTGTTATCCTGTCCTATTGCATAATTCAGGTTCAAAAGGATTTCACATTATTGTTCCTTGGAAAGCTTTTCCCAAGGAGATAAACAACATAAGAACTTCTGATATGTTTCCAGAGTGGCCGAGAATTCTTACGCAGTTTATAGTGGATATGTGTAAAAATGATTTAATAAAAGGCATAACAAAAATCATGGACGAGGAGAAATACGGTTCTGTTAGAAAATATATAAAAGGAGATGAAGAATCAGGAGATTTTACTAAAAAAGTCATGCCTGATTTGATTCTTGTTTCTCCAAGGCATTTATTCAGAATGCCTTACTCTCTTCATGAAAAAACAGCCTTGGCAAGTGTTGTTATACTGCCCGAAGAGCTTAAAGATTTTCAGCCAAAAGATGCAAATCCTCTGAAAGTCAAAGTCAGGAATTTTATGCCTGATGCAGAGGAAGGAGAAGCCACAGAACTTTTAAGAGAAGCCCTGGACTGGTACAAAATAAAAAAACCAGATGAGCTAAGAAAAACAGAAAAAACAGAATTTAAACCAATTCAGATATCAGAGTTCTCAGAAGAGATTTTTCCTCCTGCAATAAAAAAAATTCTTCAGGGAGTTCAAGATGGAAGAAAAAGATCCCTCTTCATTCTTATAAATTTATTCAGGTCAATAGGAATAGATAGAGATGAACTTGAAAAAAGAATTCATGAATGGAATGAAAAAAACACGATTCCTTTAAAAAAAGGTTATATTAAATCTCAGCTTTTATGGAGTTACAGAAATAAAATAGTTCCTCCTCCGAATTACGATAAGGAATATTACAAAGGAATAGGAATAATTCCCACAGAAGAAGAACTGAGATATAAAAACCCTATCAGTTATGTTGTAAAAAAGAGCAGACAAAAAAACATACAGGACAAACCCAAGCGCAGAACAAAAAAATATAAAAGAAACTAGACTAAAGATAATTTTAAAAATAAGTGTTGACTTTAGATAATATGACAAAAAAGAGGATACTCGGAATACTGGTTATATTTTTGATTCTCATATCTTTTTCTTTGTTGCAGGCCCAGACAAATTCATCAGAAGAGCAGGAAAAAGTTAATGATGCTTATCAGTGTCTTGAGGACAAAATAGAAGGAAATTGTGATTTACTTTCATCAGAAGAAAAAATCTTTTCTCTCCTCGCTATTAACAAATGCAAACAAGAAGTACTTGCTGATTCCTCTAATGAAGAGTGCTGGCCTTCTGGAAATTGCAGATTAAAAACAACAGCACAGGCAGTTCTTGCTCTTGATAATGTAGGAGCAAATATCGATGAAGCACAACAATGGCTTCTTTCCCAAAACAGGACACCTTCTGAGCTTATATGGTATCTCCAGATTGAAAGCAATGAGCAAACAACATGTGAGATTGGATACACCGGGTTTTCAAGCACAATAGAGATAAGAGAAGACAAAAAAATAAGCGGGGATGCAGGACAATGCCTTTCCTTAGCACAAGATGATTACTGGTTGGAAATATCTTCTCTTTGTTATGACCAGGAGTTCAGTATTTCCTGCGATAAGGATTTTTCCACAAATCTTTTATTCAGAAAACAAGGTTCTTCCACCATCTATGTTTTTCAAAGAACCTCTTCTGCAGCAGCAGGAGGGACAACTACTGAGAAAGTTGAATCCTTTTGTTTTAGAGAAGGCCAGGCAGGGAACCCGTGTAATTATGAAGGAAGCCTCTGGGCAGCCCTCATACTTGATTCGTTAGAAGAAGATGTCTCTTCTTATCTGCCTTATTTAATAACTCTTGCAGAAGACAACGAGGAATTTTTGCCAGAAGCATTTTTATATTTAATAACAGCTGATCCAGACTATTCTTCTTCTCTGCTTGCAAAACAGAAGAAAATCGGAGATCAATATTATTGGCAAGAGTCATTGGATAGATATTATGATACAGCCCTCGCACTTTTCCCTTTCAAACACGAAACTCTTACTGAAAAAACAAATTCAAAACAATGGCTTCTCGAAACCCAAGACACAAACGGGTGCTGGCTGGATAATACGAGAAATACTGCATTTATCTTAGCCTCTGTCTGGCCAAGGGATTTTATAGGGGGAAACGGGAACGGACTGCAGGATTGTGTATCTGCTGGATATTATTGTGTAAATGAAGGAAGCTGTGAAGGCCAGGTTCTTTCAGATTATTATTGTTTAGGTGCATTAACAGAGTGCTGCACTCTTCCACCAGAACAACAGACTTGTGCTGAAAAAGGCGGAATAACTTGCTCTTCTAATCAAATATGCAGTGGTGGAAATATGGTGAGTGCTGCAGATACAGATAATTGTTGTATAAATGGAGGAATTTGTCAAATACCTGAACCAGTTATTTCAGAGTGCGAGCAACAATCAGGAATTTGCAGATCATCTTGTCTAAGTGATGAAGAAGAAATATTTTATTCGTGTGAATTTGAAGGAGATAAGTGCTGTATTCCTAAAACAACAGGAAAAAAATCATATATCTGGATTTGGATCTTGTTGATTCTGATTGTATTGGTGGTTATAGGAATAATCTTCAGAGATAAACTGAAAGATATTTGGTTCAGGATAAAATCAAAATCCAGAGGTTCTAGACTAGGACCAGGACACAGGCCAGGTCCTCCAAGAAGACCACCTGGACCACCACATTACCCTGTAAGAAGACCTATGCGGGAAAGAAGAATTCTCCCTTCATTACAACAGCCCACAAGACCTGGAAGAGCACCTTCTAAATCCCAAAAAGAACTTGACGAAGTTCTTAGAAAATTAAAAGGTATGGGTAAGTAAATGGAAAAAGGAATGATACCTCAGATATAGTAGAAATTAAGGAAGATGGTTTTAGAAAGGGAACTGGTTATATTATTTTGAGTGAAGAAACAGGATTAATTATTCATTATCTATCTGAGTGGAATCGTTTCTTGTTTCCAGACCAAAAAGAATCTGTAACAGTATTACCAATTAGAACTTATAAAGAATTTGTTAGAGTAACTTATGCTGAAAATCAACAAGCAGTATCAAGAATTTTAGCAGCGGCACAAGAAAAGCCATTAAAAGAACTTGATGGTTTAAGAAACGAATTTAATTCTTTATTAATCCAAAGACAACTCACAAGAAACATAGTTAAAAAATATATTAGTAGAACAGAAAAGCTTCTTAGAAGATGAGTAAAACAAAATTTATTAACCTGGTTTTTCTTAATTATTTATGAAAAAACTCATAATTATTTTAACTTTTCTTTTAATATTTCCTCTAATTTCTTCACTGGAATTTGGAATGAAAACCGAGTTTGATCAGGGAGAAACCCTGCTGGCAGTTGTTTCAGGAAATTTTTTAGATCAGATAACTGAAGATAATGTCTTTTTTTATAAAACACACGTGAGAACCCCTGTAGTTTATGATGTAGGAAAAATAAACGAAGATTTTTATATCTATGCTATGCTGACAGGAAAAGGGCAGGGAAATTATTCTGTTAAAATAAAGGACGTAAGATATATGAGTGGAGTCGAGATAATAGACGAGGACATTATAAAAAATTTTACAATCACAGAAAATAAGACTGATTTTTCTTTAAATCCCGGATTCGTAATTACCTCAGAGAATTTTTTTCTTGAAGTGCAGAATCTGCAAGAACAAAAAATAACAATCCAGATAGATACACCAGAATTCTTTACATCAGAAGATTCTCTAGAGCTTAAAACCGGAGAAACCCAAAAAATAAATTTTGAATTAAATATAGAAGACCAAGTGTTTGAAGAAATCAAATTAAGTTCTGGGAACACAGATTATTCTGTTCCTGTTTTTGTTAACTTGCCAAATTTGACAGAAGAAGAGGAGAGATTAGATTTTAAGTTTGAACCAAGCACAGTTGAGGTTTCAATGGCAACAGATTCTGACGCAAAAAGAATAATTTATATTTTAAATACAGGTAATGTGGAAGCAGAAAATATTTCTATTTCTGTTTCACCACTTTTAGAGCCTTATGTGGAAATTTCTCCAGAAATAATAGATGATTTAAATGAAGATGCTAATCAAAAAATTGAGATAGATATTATTTCAGATTTGGAACCAGTGATCATAGAGGGAATAATAACAGCAGAAGCAGGAAATTTTTCAACATCTATGACATTAATTTTAAATTTTATAGAAGATTATGTTCCTGAAGAACCAGAAGGAGACGAAGACGAAGAAATCGTAACAACATGTGCACAGCTTGATGGAGTAATTTGTGGAGATGGAGAAAGGTGCACTGGAGAAACAGTCCCTACAAAAGACGGTATCTGCTGTCTTGCACAATGCGAGGAAATAAAAAAAAGTTCAGCAGGAAAAATTATCGGTTGGACAGTAGTTGTAGTGGTAATTTTGTTTTTGTTCTGGTTTTTTAAAAAATACAAAAAAGTAAAACCAAAAATTGATTTACTTAAGATTGGCAAGAGAAAAAAGTAATTATTTTTTCTTTTTCTTTGATTTGGATTTTTTCTTTACAGGCTTTCTCTTGCTTTCTTTTTTCTGTGGTTCAGCCTGTGGTTGGGGTAATTGCGCTTGTGGAAATAATTTATTGAGGTCTCCTCCGAGCTCCTGAATTTTCTTTAAAAGAATTTGTTTTTCTACTTGCATTATTCTTGCCATCTCATCGTATCCGTGAAGTCTTCTTATGAGTTCATTAAGAATGTCGTTAAATCCGTTATTTGAAAGCGCGATTATCTCAGGAGAGATAATCTCAATATGGGCCGGCATGTATTTGAACATCAAAATAGCGAGATATAAAATTTCATCAACCTCAATCTCAATTTCTGCAAAAGTCGTGTAAAAGTCTTTTTGGTCTTTCATCAGCGTCGGTTCTTTTATCTGCTTGGATTTCACTGTAACTCCTCTTTCTTTTTCCATTTCTTCTACTATTTTTTCAAGGCTTTCTACGAGGTGCTCTGGAGGTCTTCCTATGATATCAAGAATCATCACAGCACTAACTTTTAGTTTATCTGAACTCATTTTTGTGTTTTCTGCTTTTTATCATAAACAGGATTCCAATCAAGATGCAAAAAGCCACAAAACCATAAAGGGCATAATTGCTCTTGTCTAAATTTTCATTATCATCTTCGCTTTTTATAACTTGTGGATTTAAAATGATTGTTTGCAATTCTATAGGTGTTGTTTCTTTTGAAAGAGGTTCTTCTATTGAATTTTCATTATCACCCTCACTCTCTCCTTCAAATTCTTCATCCTCATCAACACCATTGACACATGCCAGACCTTGTTCTTTTATTGCGTTTAAATAAACTTCTCCAATTCCTGAAATTCTTATCATATCATCAACAGAATCAAAAGGCCTGAGAGCTATTATCTGCTCTGCTCTAGCAGGACCAATGTAAACAATTTGATCTAATTCTTCTGCAGAAGCAGTGTTTATATCAATCTGACCTTCTTCACACGATGCTGAAACATTTACTGATAAAAAAGATATTATTAAAAATACCGCCAATAATTTATTCATCAATAAGCAAAATAATCAATAATTTTAAAGATTATTGTATTTCTTTTCAAAATCAATATATTCAATTTCCCCGCGTTTTTTGCCCTTTTTTGCAATCAATATTTTACTGAAGATTTTTTTATTCAGTAGGAATTTACATTTTTCTTTTTCACTTCTATCAAGCCACCCATTTGCTTTAACCTCTACTCCAATTATTTCATATAATTTCCCGCTTCTCCTAAATGCAATTAAGTCAGGGAAGCCGCTTCCTATGCCTAAAATTTTTAAGAATGGATTGAACTTTCTCTTTGCAGGTATTAATTTCCCCTTTCTCATTTAATAATCCTTTATTCTTATAAATAAACAATTTAATTCTTTTTTGATTATATGCTCTTTTTTATTATCATGTATTATAGATTTCATATTTCTATGATTTTTTTCGTCTATTTCTATAGCTATATTTAAGTTCGGAATATATCCATCTAATGAATACCCTTTAATAAAATATTGTCTTTCGATTTTATATCCAAACAAAATTTCAAGATTATCTAAGATCTCTTTTTCGTTCTTGCCTATATTTTGACACTTACCATTAACTTCAAATTGTTTCAGTCTAGCTGTTCTTAATTTTTCAGACCTTTCAAAAGAATGAAATTTTGAGTTAATATCTTTCCATCTTTTTTTCATACTTTCGCTTATTTTTATTCTTTGATTCATAGGATGAACATATCCTTTATGACTTTCACTTAACTTTTTTTTATGTTCCTCTGATTTTGGGCCTTTCATTTTATCTCTTGTTTCTTTTGATACTGGATGACCCAATAGTGTTTCACTAATTTTTTTCTTGACTTTAGAATTCATCATTTTTTTCATATCAATCAGCCCTTCTTTGATTAATCTTTTTCGTGTTTCACTTTGCTTCTTTTTCTGTTCTTCTGAGGGAATATAACCTTTTTTAAATACCATATTATTACTCCAATTAAGAACTTAGTCTTTAAATACTTTAGTAATAATTATATAGTTTCTTCGCCTTCAAATTCGACCTGATTTTGCCACTTAGATATAATCCAGCCTTTCTTCTCTAAATCTTTCCTGACTTTCAGTTCAAATCTCGCCCCTGCTGCTCTGCTTTTCTTTCCACGGATAGAATTCTTATTAATTCTCTTCATAATTTATAAAATTAAAAGAACTATAAAAATATAACTACAAATCCCGTGCCTGAAGCGTTCTCCTTTTGTTTGCCTTGGCTCTTTTTATTGCTTCCTGTAAAATTTCCTCAACTTTTCTTTCCAAAGCCATTCCAACCTCGTCTGCAATGCTCGAGATTGCATTCTCTTTGTCAAGCTCCTTCACCACTTTCCTTATATTGCTTTTTACAATCAGTGCCATTTTATTTAATGTTTATATCCAAATATCTTATCATAACCTTTATGGTTAAATATACTTATAATAAATGAGATAATTTCTAATTTATTTCCTGTGATAGTATAAATTAATCTCCAGCGATCAGCTAATTCAATTCTCCAGATGTTATCAGCATCATATTTTTTAATATATTTTCCTGGAATCAATCTTTTTGGAATCTGATTTCCTGCAAATGGATTCTTTTTTAATAATTCAATTCCCTTTTTTATAGATCTTAAAATGGTCTGATGAAAAGAACTTTCAATTCCTTTTTTCTTTTCAGTTCCAACAATTCTATTCAATTCCTGAAAAATTTCATCAGCTTCTTCAGATAATATTACTCTTATTTCTTTTCCCTTGAACATTTAAATCTCCCTGCCTCTTTCAATCGCTCTTTTTAGTTTTGGGCTAGGGTTGTAAATCCATAGAATTCCTTTATGGCTGTCAACTATAAGTCCCCGCTCTTCCATATATCCAAGAATGATATTCAGTGTTTGGTGCATTATTTCTTTCGGAAGCCTTCTTTTAAGTTCTTCTCTTGTGATCATTATATCTGCATTTCTTAGAACTTTCTCTACCATTAACATTGTCTTTAAACTTGGATAGTGAATTATCTGTACCATTATATAAATTTATATATAGAAGTGTATAAGATTATATATAAATCTTTCTACTCCAAACCAACTTTATCTTTTATCTTTTTAATTCCTTCTATAGCTATTTCAAAAAATTCATCCAGATTCAATCCCAATTGCTCACACTCTTTTATAATTTCTCTTTCTACAGCTCTTGCAAAAGTCTTATCTTTGAACTTTTTTTTAAGCCCCTTGACACCCATATCACTAATCCTGTTTCCGCGCATCAAGGCATAAGAATGGATTAATCCTGTAATTGTCTCAGAAGCTGCAAGAGCATACTGGATTTTTTCTGTTCTTTTTTTATCTTTTAGATGCAGAAGCTGTTCAAAACCATATCCATGA
>Ga0114919_10004906_pt1 | contig 10718 bp, 11 predicted proteins | sample BlataG_FD_88682 | JGI IMG/M metagenome (GOLD analysis project Ga0114919, IMG submission 88682) | Deep subsurface microbial communities from Black Sea to uncover new lineages of life (NeLLi) - Black_00105 metaG | ecosystem: Environmental > Aquatic > Marine > Oceanic > Sediment | place: Atlantic...
ATGATTCTGGACTGCGTGGTTATATCGATTGGTTTTTGTCTGCGGGCGGTTGCCGGAGCTGTTGTCGTGGAGGTGGATATTTCGCCCTGGCTGATTATCTGCACCTTCGCATTGTGCCTGTTCCTGGCTTTCGGCAAGCGGCGCAGTGAGATAGCGCAGCTTCGTGAAAACAGCCAGTTGTTTCGCGAGACGTTAGGCGGTTATACACCTGAGCTGCTTGCTCATATGCTGGATGTAACGAGCGGGCTGGCAATTATATGTTTTCTGCTTTATGCGATGGACGAAAGGACGCAGGATGTTGTTACCGATAAGCTGATTTATACTACGCCGCTTGTTTTGTACTGTGTTTTCCGTTTCAGTGCGCTGGTGCAAAAGGGCAAGTACTCCGGCCCGGTGCAGCTAATTGCCCGCGATTTGCCTTTTCAAATTGGTTTTGTGCTATGGATTTTATCGTGTATCGTAATCGTTTACGCCGATAAGCTCGTTAGTATCTGGGGGGGATGATTCGTATGTCGTATGTTGGGCGAAATAGAAAATGTTAGCTGTACATTATGGTTGAGCAGAGGTTGCAGAAGGTTCTGGCGGCGGCGGGTGTTGATTCTCGCAGAAAGTGCGAAGAGCTGATACTCGATGGGGCAGTTCGCGTCAACCGCAAAGTGGTTGATACGCTGCCTGCGTTTGTCGATGCCCAGAAAGATATTATAACCGTGAACGGCAGGAGAATTCGCTCCGCGCCGAAGGTATATTATCTGCTGAATAAGCCGAAGGGAGTGATTTGCACTAACCGGGACCCTGCGGGCAGAAAAAGGGTGATAGACCTCGTGCGGAGTTCCGAGCGTATCTTTTGCGTCGGCCGGCTCGATGTCGATACGACAGGGCTGATTATCCTGACCAACGATAGCGAACTTGCGAACAGGTTGGCGCATCCGAGATACGGGCTGGCCAAGACATACGTGGTCGGGGTCAAAGGGCAAATCGGCGGTGAGGCGGCCGAGAAGCTCAAAGGCGGAATCTGGCTGGCAGAGGGTAAGACGGGCAGGGCATCGGTGAAGATACTGAAGCGCGGCTATAGGGAATCACTTATCGAAATTACGATTCGGCAGGGGCTTAACCGTCAGGTCCGCAGAATGTTGGCGAAGGTAGGTCTTGGTGTCAAATCGCTTAAGAGAACGCGAATCGGCAAGCTGACTGCGCGGGGTATCGGCGTCGGCAAATTCAGGCAATTGACCAAAGCGGAAGTAGCATACCTGAAGAAGGTGACCGTCGGTTGATTTATTTTAGCGCAGTCCACAGGATGCCTTTCGGCAAGAACGCCGAGACCGCGGATAAGAGAATCAAACCTATACCTGCGAAAGCAGATATCGGTGTCAAACTTCGTATTCTTCAATCAGTGCCAGTTGCTTTGCCAGAGCCAGGTGTCGGCAAAGAGGGCGAAATCTTCGAGGTTTACGTGCCCGTCAAGGTTGAAATCAGCGACGTTGGTGTAAAGGCCCGGCTCCCAGATGACGTTACAACTGCCTGAGAGGCCGCCCTGTGGGATGATATAGCCGCCGAGCATACGAATTGTTCCGTTGCAGGTCGTATGGCCGGTAATCAATGTCAGGCCGTCGCTTACTTCCAGAGTAGCATTAGGCGAGATTGTTACGTCACCAACAACATTTGTTGGGCCGGTAATCTGGATTAAACCGTTGGGGTCGATGACGACATCGCCGGAGATTCCACCAAAGCCCGCGAAATTCGCATCGGCTTTTTGTGTAATTGTGGTTGCTGCCAGGGTGCCTCCGAGTAATTCGATTATTCCGTTGGGCTCATTAACCAGATTGCAATCAAAGGCAACGCCGCCGCCGGCATTGACTTCAATTGTCCCTTGATTATTAACATCCACCGCCGGTTTCATATGCAACGAGGACAAAGGATAATTACTCAGAATCCCCTCGTTTACCAATGGGCCATCGGTGTCAATGGCAAGACAACCGCCATAAGCATAAATTTGGCCTTTATTTCGCAGCAGTTGGTCCACATAAAGGACGCCAAAACCCTTAATCAGGCCGGTATCGTTATTGTCCAGGATGTTGCCATAAGCTGTGCAGGCGCCGCCATAAATGTTAATCTGGCCGGTATTGTGTAATGCGCCTTCCTCTACATCCAACTTACCCGCTAGCGCAATCATTATCGAGCCGGCATTTTCCACAGCATCAACCCAGACTTCGTAGAAAACTTCTATCGTTGCTCCTGCCGGGTTGTACAAATCTCCTTCAATGCCCATGTCCTCCAACTCAACCGTTGCTCCGGTAGTATTTGTTACATTGCCCCCAATCTCTAACTCTTCAATCACCAGGTAGCCGTAGTTTGTCAGGCCCGCCGGATTTACCAGAATAAGTTCAACCCAGCCACTCGTGTAGCTTCGCAACTCAACTTCGCCATAACAGTCTAATTGGTCGACTGTACGCGTTTGCAAATGCACTTGTACCTTGTTTGCACCCATGCTGTTGCTGTCTATGGTTACGGCGAACGTATTTGCGTCGTTGTCGGGAACGATATTCGGGTCCCAGTTGTCTGCGTCACGCCAGAATTGGCCGTCGCCGCCTCCGTCCCACGTTGAGGCGATTTGCGCGGCCTGCAAATCACAAATCCCAACAGCCAAAACGATTGCCACTAAAGCTAATTCTTTTCTGAACATAATCCACCTTCCTTTCTTGGTTTTATGAAATTGGTTTTTAAATATTAAGGCACCTGGAACGACGAGATTCTTCGCTTCGCTCAGAATGACAAGGGCGCTAAGCAAACAATCGGGACCCGCGGTGAAACCGCGGGCTAAATAACCCCCAGATAAATCTGGAGGCTAAATACGGGGCCCTCAATCACATTACAATAGATTCGGCGATTTCACCGTCTGCCGCTCCTTGCTTCTTCGGCCTTGTAGTGTACCAAATTTAGGCATAATATTCAAGAAAATTGTGGTATCGAACAGTTTTTTGCAGCGAAGTATGTTTTCTGTGCAAAAAATCAGCTTTATTCTTGCAATATTGAGCCGAAACCGTAAAGTAACGGTTTCTGTGGTGATTAGAATAGAGATTGGGCTTATATAACAGGAGCGTATTGGATGTCGAGAATATGTTATTTTACGGGTAAGCGAACGGTGGCGGGCAGGAGCATCGCCCGGCGTGGTAAGGCCAAGTATCTTGGAGGCGTCGGTCGGAAGGTTACCGGCATTACCAAGAGGAAGTTTAAGCCGAATATACAAAAGGTCCGCGCGGTGGTTGACGGTAGGGTTTGCAGGATTAGGGTCTCAGCCAAGGCCATACGCAGCGGGTTGGTTCAAAAGCCGCCCAAGCGCAATTACAAGCCTGCCGAGAAGGCCGCCGACTGACGAAACCATTTCTCAGGAGATGATTTTCTTTGTAGCGAGGCGGGCTTGGCCTCGCTTTTTGTTCAGAGAGGGACCGCCAAATGGGGAAAAAGATTGACCAGGGGCAGGTGAGGAAGGTTGCGAAGCTGGCTCGGCTGGAGCTGACGGAAGCGGAGGTCGAGGAGTTTACGGGGCAGTTGAGCGCAATCCTCGACTATGTTGAGAAAATGAACGAGCTGGATACGGAAGGTGTTGAGCCGCTGGCGCATTGTCTGCCGATAAGCAATGTTTTCCGCGAGGACGGTGCCAGAGAGTCGCTCGGGACCGATGTTGTGTTGGCCAATGCGCCGCAGCGAGATGGGGATTTCTTCAAGGTGCCGAAGATACTCGATGATAGTTCCGGGGCATAGGAGCCAAAAGAATAAGCATAAACGGATTGGGAGGTAGTCAACAATGAAGGCGAGTTGGTTAATATGTATGGTGTCCATATCCCTGTTTTTGGCCGGTTGTGGACAAATAGAGAAAAGCAGAATGACATCTGATTTGCTTGAGCCGGGTGGTCAGTATTCACAGACGTTTGCCAAGACGGTAACCAAGAAGTTGAGCTGCAATTACCAACTGTTTTTGCCGGCCGGCTACGGGCAAAAGGGACAGAAGTGGCCGATGATGATGTTCCTGCACGGGGCAGGCGAGCGGGGCAGCGATTTGAACAAGGTCAAGAAGCACGGGCCGCCAAAGATAGTTGAGGAGCGAAAGGATTTTCCCTTTATCGTTGTCTCGCCGCAGTGTCCGTCGGGCGACTGGTGGACGGAGAAAGTTGAAATACTGATAAACCTGCTGGATGATATAGTAGGACGGTACGATGTGGACACTGAGAGGATTTATCTGACGGGTCTTAGTATGGGCGGATACGGCACGTGGTCTTTAGTGTCTGTGCATCCGGAACGTTTTGCGGCTGTCGCGCCAATCTGCGGCGGCGGCAAGCGTTTTATGGCTATGAAACTCAAAGACGTGCCGGTCTGGGCCTTTCACGGGGCGAAGGACAACATTGTTCCGCTAAAGGAATCGGAGGAGATGGTCGAGGCGATAAAGAGGCGGGGAGGAGACGCTAAATTAACGGTTTATCCTGAGGCCGGGCATGATTCCTGGACGGAGACTTATAATAATCCGGAGCTTTATGATTGGTTTCTCAGCCACCGTAAGAGGGCAGCGAAAAGTGATGGATGATATGTGCTAATGGAAGAGCTAAGTGCAAGGCAATTACGAGAGAGGATAGCTGCCGGCGAGATAAGCAGCATCGAGGCGACCAAGGCGGTCTTTGAGCGGATAGAGCGGCTTGAGCCCGTTCTCGGTGTTTATATCAGCATGTGCCGCGAGATGGCGCTGGAGAGGGCTGCGGATGTTGACCGGAGGATTTCGGAAGGCGAGCAAGTGGGAGACCTGGCCGGCGTGCCGGTTGCGGTGAAGGACAATATGTGCACGAGGTTCGGGGCCACCACCTGTGCTTCGAAGATATTAGAGAATTTCCATGCGCCTTATAACGCTACGGTGGTGGAAAAACTGCTGGCGGCCGATGCAGTGATAGTCGGCAAGTCGAACATGGATGAGTTTGCGATGGGTTCGAGCACGGAGAACTCAGGGCTCAAGCGGACGGTCAATCCGTGGGATACGAGCAGGGTGCCGGGGGGCAGCAGCGGTGGTTCGGCGGCGGCTGTAGCGGGGCATCTGTGTTATGCTGCGCTTGGGTCGGACACGGGCGGTTCGATTCGTCAGCCGGCAAGTTTCTGCGGAGTGGTGGGGCTTAAGCCGACATACGGCAGGGTCTCGCGGTATGGGCTTGTTGCATACGGTTCGAGCTTGGATCAGATAGGGCCTATAACGCGGACGGTGGGCGATTGCGCGTTGATGATGAATGTCATAGCGGGGCACGACCCGGCGGACAGCACCAGCGTTGATGAAGCGATTGGGCCTGTGTGTGATTATCTTGAAAAGCTCGATGAGCCGGTGGAAAAGCTAAGGATAGCGATTGTACCGGAATTCGTCGCAGGGGCGGATGAGCCGGTGCAAAAGGCACTGAACGAGGCGATAGAGGTGCATAAAAAACTCGGGGCGGAAGTTGTCGAAGTTGATATGCCCCATCTGGATTATGCCATCGCCGCTTACTATGTTATAGCTACGGCAGAGGCATCGAGTAATCTGGCCCGGTATGACGGGGTGCATTACGGCCATCGCACAGAAGGGCCGAAGGATTATGTCGAGGTATATACGAAGTCGCGCGCCGAGGCGTTCGGCAAGGAAGTCAAAAGGCGGATAATGCTCGGGACCTATGCACTGTCGAGCGGTTATTATGATGCGTACTATCTCAAGGCGCTTAAGGTGAGGAACCTGATACGGGGAGATTTTACCAGTGCGTTCGAGAAGTGCGACTGTATTATGATGCCGGTTGCGCCGACGACGGCCTTCAAGCTCGGAGAAAAGGTTGATGACCCGCTGACAATGTATCTTTCGGATGTCTATACGATAGCTGCCAATCTGGCGGGTATTCCGGGTATAAGTATTCCATGCGGGTTCGATGAGAATGACCTGCCGATTGGCCTGCAGATACTTGCGCCTGCCTTCGGCGAAGATAAATTGCTCCGGATAGCAAAAATGTTCGAGAAGGAAACCGACTGGCATACGAGGAAAGCGCCGGTTATTGATTGAAAAGCAGAGATGGGTAGCGATTTGCAATACAAGGTGATAGTTGGGTTGGAGATTCACGTGCAGTTGTGTACGCGGAGCAAGATGTTCTGCGGCTGTGCGGTGGAGTTTGGCGGCAGAGCGAACAGCAGGGTCTGCCCGGTGTGCCTGGGTATGCCGGGGGTCCTGCCGGTGATGAATAAGCAGGCGTTCGAGTATGCTGTGCTTGTGGGGCTGGCGCTTAACTGCGAGATACCGACGTTTACGAAGTGGGACAGGAAGAGCTACTATTATCCTGATTTGCCGAAGAACTATCAGATTAGCCAGTATGATTTGCCTCTGAGTAATGACGGATTTATTGAGATACCGCTGGGCAAAGGCAAAAAGGATGAAAGCGGCACATCGCAGACGAAAAGAATCAGGATAATCAGGGCGCACTTAGAGGAGGATGCGGGCAAGAATCTGCACTCGGCGGGTAATTTTTCACAGGTGGATTTGAACAGGACGGGCACGCCGCTGCTGGAGATTGTTACCGAGCCGGATATGAACAGCGGGGCCGAGACGCGGGCGCTGGCGGTGGAACTCCAGCGAGTTGTCAGATATTTAGGTGTATCCGAAGGCGATATGCAGAAGGGGCATATGCGATTCGAGCCGAATATCAATCTTATTATCACTAAGGACGGCACCGAATACAAAACGCCGATAGCGGAAATAAAGAACCTTAACAGCTTCAGGGCCTTGGAGAGGAGCATTGACTACGAAGAACAGAGACAGCTCGACGAATTTCTTGAGACGGCACAGGTTATGGAGATGGGCAACAAGACCACGCGGGGATGGGACGATGAGAGGGAGGTAACCATCCTGCAGAGAGAAAAGGAAGAAGCACACGATTACCGGTATTTTCCTGAGCCGGACCTGGTGCCGGTTGAATTAACACCAGAATGGCTGGACGATATCCGGGGGCGTTTGTGTGAGCTGCCGCTCGCCAAGCAGATGCGTTATATCGAAGAATACAAATTGAGTGATTATGACGCGGGCGTACTGACGGCGGAGCGCTCAACTTCGCATTTCTTCGAGGCCGCGGTAGAAGCCGGCGGCGAGACAAAGCGGGTCTGCAATTTGCTCACGCAAACCGGGCTCAAACTGGCAAACGAGAAAGACTGCAATATGAATGAGCTGGGTATTACGGCTGAAGATGTTGCGGGTTTGGCGGGGATGGTTGAGGCCGGGGATGTTAGCGCAAGTGCGTCGGTACAGATATTTGAGGCGATGATAGAGACCGGTAAGGGGCCGGAGGTTTTGGCGGAGGAAATGAACCTGATTCAAAAAAGTGACGCCGGTGAGTTGGAGGCGATAGTCGATGAAATTCTGGCGGCTAATCCTCAGGCGGTGGAAGATGTTACACGTGGCGGCAAGAAGAGTAAAAAGGCCAGAGGATTTCTGTTAGGCCAGGTTATGCAGAAGACAAAGGGCCAGGCGAATCCGAAGGTCGTTTCGGAAATTCTCGATAAGAGACTGGGCTGATGTCTTAGAAAGAATATAAGGGGCACAAGATGAAAGTCGAAAAGAGCAGCAATATCACCAAAACTGCCGTAGAGATTGATGGTGCAAAAGATGTGAGTATAAGATGGCTTATCTCCAAGGAGGACGGGGCGGAGAATTTTGCGATGCGGATGTTTGAATTCGAGCCGGGTGGTCACACGCCTTTGCATACGCACTCTCACGAGCACGAGGTATTTGTGCTCGAAGGGCGAGGGGTCTTTGTTTGTGAAGGGGCCGAGCACGAATTGGCTTCTGAGCACGTGATATTTGTGCCGCCGAACAAGGAACACTGCTTTAAGAATACAGGCGATTCGATTTTGAGAATGCTTTGTCTTATTCCGGCAGAAGCAGTGTAAGGGTGCAAATGCTGCTTCTCGGCGGCGTTTGAAACTGTTGTGATTTGGTTAAAAAAGCAAAAAGACCACGCAAGTGTTGACAATTTCCATTTTTTTTGTTATGCTACTGAAGTTAATTGTGAATTTCAAATTTTAGTGAACGATTGTTGGGGAATTTCGGTTTAGGTTCAGAAGCAAGCCGAATTGAAAGGAAGAAAGCTTATGAAAGATGATAAACTATCGCGACGGAGTTTTATCCAGAAGACTTCTCTGGTTGCTGCCGGGACGGCTGCCGGTGTGTTGGCGGGTAATGGGCCGGCGTTCGGCAGGAGCGTCAGTAGTGCCGTCAGGAAAACACTGTGCTACAATCCGGAAATGGAGTATCGTCGGCTGGGCAAGACGGAGCTGCAGATTTCGGCGGTGTGTCTTGGTGGGCACTGGAAGCGCATTAACGTGATGAATCAGAACTTTGACGAGAACCGCCGGAATGTTGTGAGCCGGTGTATGGATGTCGGTATCAACTATATCGACGCGTGCTGCCGGAGTGAGGTGCTGGCGTACAGCAAGGCGCTGGCCGGGCGGCGCGACAAGATGTATATGGCGCTGTCATACTGCGGCCGGGAGGTTCGCAAGCCGGAGTACCGGACTGCCAAGAAGCTGATGGAGAGCTTCGATTCGCTGATGAACGAGTCGAAGCAGGAGTACACGGATTTGTGGCGTATTACCTGCCACGAACCGGGGGGCAAGCACTCTTTCAATACGTCCTGTGAGATAGTCGAGGCGCTTGAAAAGGCCAGGAAGCAGGGCAAGGCGCGTTTCATCGGGTTCTCGTCGCACGACCGCCGCTGGATTAAGTTTATGATAGAGTACTTCCCCCAGATTGATGTGGTGCTGTTTCCTTATACCGCCAAGAGTAAGACGATGCCGGCAGATAGCGTCTTTGATGCACTCAAGAAGTGTGACGTAGGCGCTTTCGGCATCAAGCCGTTTGCGAGCAACTCGTTGTTCAAGGGCAGCAGTGCGCCGGATGATCCCAACGCCAAGGAAGATGATGAGCGTGCGAGGCTGGCGATTCGATACATTTTGTGCAACCCTCAGATAATACCCATTCCCGGGCTTGTCAGTATCCACCAGGTCGATAATGTCACTAAGGCAGTGAAAGAGCGTCGGGAGCTTGACGTTGCAGAGGCCGCAGAGCTGGCCGAAGCAATGGAGCGGACGTGGGCGAAGTTGCCGGCGAACTACCAGTGGCTGAAGAACTGGGAATACGTGTAGAAAATCGCAGGCCGATGACAAGCTGTTCGAGCGGGGGACAAAGAACGATTATCCCCAATCTGCAGGTACAGAAAGGAAAGCTGTGTGAGATATCTGAGATTCTGTTTGCTGATGCTTGTGGCGGTCGCTGTTTTGGTTGTGTCCTGTAAGCCGCAAGTCAAGGAGGAGCCATTGCTGTTGCTGGAGGAGTCTGAGGAGCTGAGCGGGCCTATGGCTGATAACAGCCGGTGCCACGTGTGCCATATTAACTACGATGGCGAGGTACTGGCGGTCACGCACGCGCGGGCCGATATCGGCTGCGAGCAGTGTCACGGTGCCTCCGATGCCCACTGTTCCGACGAGGACAATATTACGCCTCCCGGGAAGATGTTTGCGAAGGCAGCGATCAATTCATTCTGCAAGGACTGTCACCCGAAGGCAAAGCTTGGTAGAGGAAAGAAGTATTGCACTGACTGCCACGGTGAGCACCGTTTGAGCCATCGGACACGCAGATGGGACAAGACGACCGGTAGGCTAATCGAGGATGACAAGGTGCGTATGCTGACCGATGAGATGCTCGAGCAGAAGTAGGTTGAGATTGCTTCGTCGCTCCGCTCCTCGCAATGACACTCTGCATTCTATCTGTTACAGACTAATAGGGAGTAACCAGGTGCAGAGAAGCAAGTTTTAGTTCTTCTTCGCCTTGCCTTGTGAGATTTTGCTTTCTGTTCCTGCGATGAGGCGTTTTATGTTCTCTTGGTGCCGGATGATGACCATAAGCGGTATCGCGGTTGCTGCGGCAAGTAACGGCCAGAGATTAGCGAAATCCCAGCCGGGTTTAAGGATTATTGCCAGAGCCAATGCGAGAGGAAAAGCCACCGAAGCGATAATTGAGGCCAAAGAGACGTATCTCCATATCAGAACGACTATTGTCCATATCGCGACGGCGAACAGCACGCAGGTTGTATAGTATGGCCAAAGTCCCAGCGCTACGCCGAGGCTGGTTGCAACGCCTTTGCCGCCTTTGAATTTCAAATATATGGGGAAGATATGACCGAGGACAGCGGCGCAGCCGACGGCGAGCCATAACCAGAGCATAATGGTTCTTTCGAGTGGATACGATTGCGTATATAAAGCTGTCCTGATAGCCCTTGTTGCCAGCATAGGGACCAGACCTTTGAGGACATCGAGCCCAAAACAGATGTAAGCCCACTTTCTACCTAACGCACGTGCGACGTTTGTTGCGCCGATATTGCCTGAGCCGATTGAGCGCAGGTCCTTGCCGTGTGCTTTGGCAATGAGCAATCCGAAGGGTATCGAGCCAAGCAAGTATGAGCCAATGATTAAAATAATGAATATCATTTTCCTGCTCACCAAAAAATCATAAATATTCTTTACTCAGGCCTGATTATACTTAAAATCTTACGAAAAGTCGATTAGTCTGATTGTATTATATTTACAATTTAACTTATGATGCTGCTTGAGTAGAAATCTTATCGTTGCCTTCCGCAACACATTTTCAAAACAAAAGAGGACAAATGAACCTTCTTATCCTGACC